>ODAJ012170269.1_pt1 | contig 16662 bp, 15 predicted proteins | sample 1539241 | NCBI WGS metagenome assembly ODAJ01 (sample SAMN02144231, study PRJEB22623) | gut metagenome | biome: sheep rumen | host: Ovis aries | place: New Zealand
CACAGCAAGGGCATCCGCATCATCATGCACCACGAAAGCTCCTCGTCCACCGTCAATTACGAGCGCTGGATGGAGCAGGCCTACGACCTGATGAACCAGTACGGCTACGACGCCGTGAAGAGCGGCTACGTGGGCAAGATCATCCCGTACGGCGAGTATCACTACAGCCAGGCCCTCATCAACCACTACCACCACGCCATCGTCGAGGCCGCGAAGCACCACATCATGGTCAACGCCCACGAGGCCGTGCGCCCGACGGGCTTGTGCCGCACCTGGCCGAACATGATCGGCAACGAGAGCGCGATGGGCACCGAGTTCCGCGGTACCATCAAGCCCGGCCACACCACCATCTTCCCGTTCACCCGCCTGCAGGGCGGCCCGATGGACTACACCCCCGGCATCTTCGAGACGGACATGTCCAAGAACAACCCGAACGACGACCAGCACATGCACCACACCATCTGCAACCAGCTGGGCCTGTACGTGACGTTCTACTCCCCGCTGCAGATGGCGGCGGACCTGCCGGAGAACTACGCGAACTTCATGGACGCGTTCCAGTTCATCAAGGACGTCGCGGTCGACTGGGACAAGAGCGTGTACATCGACGCGGAACCGGGCGCGTACATCATCACCGCGCGGCATCCGAAGATGTCCTCGCTGAACTCCGGCCGCCTTACCGGGAAGTCCGGCGCCTGGGAGTTCGCGAACCCCGACGGCCAGGAGCATGACGTCTGGTTCCTGGGCGGCGTGACGGACGAGAACGCCCGCTCCTTCAACGTGAAGCTGGACTTCCTCCCCCCGGGCGTCCAGTACGAGGCCACGATCTATGCCGACGCCCCCGACGCCGACTTCGAGACGAACCCGCAGGCGTATACGATCACGCGCCAGACGGTGACCAGCGAGACGGTGCTCGATCTCCGAATGGCGCGTGCCGGTGGATTTGCCGTGTCGCTACGTGCGAAATAACCGCATACCAAGGTAATGCAAAGAGGCTGACCCATACGGGCCGGCCTCTTTTTCTCGTCAAAGAGAGCGTTGAGGTTTTTGAAGAGATAAGTTGCAGGTTTAGTAAACTTATTCTATCTTTGTCAAAAAGAGAGCCATGGATGGAAAGATTGATATAAAAGCCATGCGAAAAGCTCGTGGGATGAGCCAGGAGCAGGTGGGCATTTTAGCCGGAATGAGCAAATCACAGGTGTCCAGAATGGAAAACGGGACTTTGGGAAGCCCTGCGACCTATGCCCGGGTTCTCGATGCGCTCGGTTACCGGGCCGTGCTGAGCTTTCAGGATGTCAGAGAGGACACTCTTTCCGATCGAGAGCGGTTGCTGTCCCTCTTGAAGGTTTACTTTTCCAGCAACAAAGAAGCTCTCGGAATCGAACGGCTCGGTCTATTTGGGAGTTTTGCCCGTGGCGAGGCGGGTCCGGACAGTGATGTGGACATCATCATTGAACTGGCCCAACCGGATCTTTTCCGTTATGCGACCATCCAGCGGCAGCTGGAAACGGTTTTCCACCGCCATGTGGACCTGATCTCGGCCCATGCCCATTTCCCCGAGTCTTTCCAGGCCCGTTTGGAACAGGAGGCCATCTATGTTTAGCAAAAAGGAACGCGTGCTGTCCTTGTTGACGGCCGCCGATAAAGAGATGTCCCTGCTCGCCGAGATGAGCAAGGATATCTCGTGTCCCGACGATTTTCTGGACAGCCTGTCCGGGATGGTCCTTTTCCGGGCCTGCGGAATGAGTCTTCAGTATATCACGGAGAGCCTGGTGAAAATCCGCAATCTCTGTGGTCGTCCCTTTTTCAATGCCTACAAAGGCATTCCTTGGGATGCGGTCTTCGGGATGCGGAATTTCTTGTCCCACGAATATGGTGATGTGGACGCCGAGGGCATCTTCAATACAGTGAAAAAGAACATCCCAGACCTGCATCGGGTTACCAAACAAATCCTGGAAGATGTCCAGACCGGGAACCTGGACGAATGAATAAGGGTCGGCACATTCCCGTGCCGACCCTTTCTCTTTGGTCTTCGATGTCCGTTACGGACGGGGGAATTGCGGGCGGGGAGCCTTCTTGGGTTCGCCCAGGAAGGAGGCCTCCGCGTCGTTCTCATCCAGGCAGAACACCATAAAGTCCTTCTGGGCGGCGGTGACGGGTTTCCAGTCGCCGCCGTCCTTGCCGTTGGGGTCGCTGTACTTGGCGAAGTTGGACCAGGCGGTGAGCATCTTCTCGGAGAGGTCCCAGTCGCCCTGCGTCCAGGGGCGCCAGCAGTTCTTCAGGGACTTGAACACGAACCACAGGTCGGAGGAGTGGAACGCGCCCTGGAGGACGTTCGGACGGCCGTCGGTGGGCAGCGGGCGGGCGAACTGGTAGGCCCAGGCCTTGCCGCCGTTCTCCTCGCGGTTCAGGCAGAAGTCCGTGATGACGGGCTCCATGTTGCCGGCGTCGTTGAGGGTGTAGCCGATCATGTAGGGGACGTCGGCCAGGGTGCCGTCGACACAGGCCTCGTCAAAACCTTCCGTAAGGACATAACCGTCGATGTACGGGGAGATTGGGGAGGCGGTGAGGACGCTGCGCTTGCCGGTGGCGCTGCTGTAGAGGGTGCCCATCGCGAAGATGGTTTCGGTCGAGGCGCGGCGGAGCTTCTGGAGGTCGGTGAGACCGGCCCAGTCGGCCACTTCCTTGGTGGAGGCCTCGGCGTCGGCCAGGGTCAGGGGACCCTGCTGCGGCATGGCGCGCATGCCCGGGAACGGGGGCTCGACGGGCTTCCGGGGATCCGTGAAGCCGCTGGCGCTCATGATGACGGCCTTGTCGAAGAGGCCCTTGGTGAGCGGGGAGGCGGACAGGAACTTCGTGCTGCGGCCGCCGGCGCTCTGGCCGAACAGCATCACGTTGTCCGGGTCGCCGCCAAACTGGGCGATGTTGGCCTGGACCCACTTGAGGGCCTGGATCTGGTCCAGGGTGCCCCAGTTGCCGGTCGGATGCTCCGGGTTCTCCGCGGAGAGCTCGGGATGGGCGAAGAAGCCGAACGGGCCCACGCGGTAGTTGAAGGAAACGAGGACGACGTCCTTCGCCGCCCACTCCTGGCCGTCGAATTCCGGCTCGGAGCCCCAGCCTTCGCGCATGCCGCCGCCGAACACCCACACGGCTACCGGGAGCTTCTTCTCCGGCTGGCCGGGCGCCTTGGTCCATACGTTCAGGTACAGGCAGTCTTCGCTGTAGGGCGCCTCGGCGCCGTAGCCCCACTCGGTGGTGTAGCCGCCGGGGTAGTGCGCCGCCTGGAACGGCGGATGGCCGAAGGTGTCGCAGACTTTCACGCCCTCCCAGGGCACGACGGGCTGCGGCGCCTTCCAGCGGTTCTCGCCGATGGGCGGCGCGGCGAACGGAATGCCGCGGAACACGGTGACGCCCGGGATGTCGGCCGCCACGCCTTGGACCTGCCCGCCCTCGACCGTCAGGACGGGGCTCGGGGCTTTCTGCGCGCACGCGGCCATCGCCAGGGCGCACGCAAGGATCAGGATTCGTTTCATATCGGTGGTGTTTGAGGATTATCGTTTGAGCTTGAGGGTGGTGCGGTAGGTGGCGAGCTGGGCGTGGAAGGGCTCGGCTGGGATCGTCGTTTCTTCGTCGAAGAGAGTGAGGCCGCCATCGTGGGCGGAGGGGGACCAGTTGCCCACGATGAAGCCGTCCAGCGCGACAATGGGGTAGAAGATGCCCGAATTGTTGTGGGCGTGGTGCGAGTGGTCGGGATGCAGGACGATGTCGCGGCTCTTGTAGCCGATGAGGTATTCGTCGAAGGCGGGGAGAAGGAGGACGCTGCCGCGGCGGAAGCCGCGGCAGCGGGCCTCCGCGTGGACGTAGAAGTCGCGGCCTTTCCAGCGCTCGGCGCGGAGCTCGTCGCCGAGGGCGGCGATGCCGCGCCGGCAGTCGTTGACATTGAGCCCCGACCACCAGACGAAGTCCTCCAGCGTGGCTGGGCTATGGCTGCGGAAGTACTTGCGGGTGAGGAGGGCGAGGGCCTCTTCGTGGCTCAGAACCAGCGGATTACGTACCTTTTCCGCGGCGAGGGCCAGCGTCCGCTTGGTCGGGTGGAGGTCCCCCGAGCACAGCAGGCCCGAGAGCTCCGCCAGGCGGAGATGGTAGGAGAACCGCTGCTCGGTCATCTGGATGTCCCGCGCGCGGAGGGCCTCCGCGAGGAACTCCTTCTGCACGCTGCGATGCCCCGCGAGTGCCTCGCCGAAGATGCCGCTGATGCGCTTCTCCTCCTCCGCGGGGATGTCCACGCCGTTGGCGTGCATCCAGCCGCGGAGGCCGGCGAGGGCCTTGCGGCGGCAGAGCTTCAGCATCCAGCCCAGGTCCTCGCCGGCGAGGAGCTGCCAGGTGGTGCGCAGCAGGTGCGTCCGGACGATCCGCCCGTCGTTGTAGGCCTTCTCGAAAGCCTTGCCGGAGGGCCTGCGGGTCCGCATGGACACGGCCCAGCGCATGGACTTGTAGTCCTGGGCCTGCATGGCCCCGAACCAGGACACGACCTCCGCCGGATCCTTGAACTGCGGGGCCGCGAGCTGCTGGCTCAGAAGGCGCTGGGAGACGGGATTCATGCGGATAGAAGTCCTACAGCTTCACGTTCCCTGAACCGGAGGCCTTGACGCTGATGTTGTCGTGCTTGAGATTTCCGGTAATGTTGCCGGAGCCGGAGGTGGAGGCGGTTACGTCGTGGCAGGAACCGTTGACGAGGATGTCGCCAGAACCGCCGGTTTTCAGGTCCATGTTCCCATCGACGGTCACCTCGCTCAGGCGGACGTTGCCGCTGCCGGAGACCCGGACCGAGGCGCTGCCCGTCGAGGTCAGCTTGTCCACAAAGAAGTCGCCGGATCCGCTGACGCCGGCTTCGAAGTCATCGCAGGAGATACGGCCCATCCGCACGTTTCCCGATCCGCTGACCTTGCCGTCGAAGTCGTCGCAGGCCAGCGTGCCGATGCGGATGCTCCCGCTGCCGCTGCACTGGGCCGTGAAATCCCGGCTGTCGATCTCGCCCGTGACGATATCGCCGCTCCCCGAGACCTTCAAGGCCAGGGAGCCCGAGGCGTGCAGGACGCCCTCGTGGAACAGGTTGCCGCTGCCGCTGACCGAAAGCTTTTCGATGTCGGGGGAGGACACGGTCACGCGGAGGATCAGCTTGGGGTACCGGCCGGGCTCAAGCTTGAGCGTCAGGATTCCGTCTTCGACCGTGGTCAGCACCTTGGGTGCAAACTCCTCGGTGCTTTCCACGCGGACTTCCTGCTTGTCGGCCTGGACATAATACACATTGGCGGGAAGGCTGGACGCGAGCGCCCGGAAATGCCCGACCTCGCGGACCTCGGTATAGTCGATCCCATGCTCGGTGTATTCGCCCACCCACGTGGAGCCGTTCTCATTGATGTTGATGATGCAGGAAACCGCCATGGCCGCCGTCATCCCGACGGCCGCCAGTGAAATCAAAAGCTTTTTCATCGTTCGTTTCATTTTACCGATCCCAAAGATACGATTTTTCGGGGACTATTCGACGGTGATGATGATGCGGCGATAGGCGGGGAGGGTGAAGGGGCCGGTGTCGTGGACCTCGCAAATCAGGTGATAGGTGCCGGGGGTGTCAGGGAGCGTGACCTGGATCTTGGCGTCTTGGGACTGGTCTATGGTAGGGTAGACTGTCTGGCCGGGAAATTCCTGGAACCACCACTCGAATCGCAAGGTATCGCCATCCGGATCGGAGGAGGCGGAGGCGTCAAAAGTGAGCGTCTTTCCCAGTTTTGCGGTGATTTCCAATGGTTTAAGACCATCGTTTTCGTCAATAACCACCACCGGATTACGGTTGCCGGTGCCCTCGGCGGCCCATTGCATGCGGGCGGCGAAGTCGTTGAATTCGTCGGGGTAGAAGTGGTGCTCGTAGGCGGAGGAAATGCCCTTGAGGGGTTCCTGCCAGTTGGTCCAGGCCGATGTCTCGCGGTCGGGGGAGAGGCCGAACTGGTGGCAGCCGCCCCAGCCGACCTGCTCCGGGTGCTCGGGGTCGTTGAGGCCGTTCGGCATCACGTTCAGGAAACTGGGGGTGTCGCCTTCGACGCCCCAGAGGTAGTGGGGATAGACCTTGCCCATCTCGCCGTGGCCCTGGATGAGGGCGGCGTACTTGTCCCAGTTCTGCACGCCGAGGGCGTTCTGGTTAAGCCAGGCGCTCTCGTCCCAGACGAGCAGGAGGTCATCGGCAAATTCCCGGCGGAGCCATTGGTGGGAGCTGTAGGCGCGGTCCAGGCGCATGGCGTACACCATGTCCTGGTCGGTGATGGTGTACAGGCGGAATTTCCGGAGGAAGGCCTTCAGCTCTTCCGGCGAGCGGGTCTGCTGCACTTTCCAGATGGCCTGGGAGAGGGTGTTGGCCCCGCCCCAGGAGCAGACCCAGATGGGCCGGGGATCGTCCTCGTCGGCGAGGCGGATCAGGAGCTCGCTGCCGGGGGAGTCGTTCCCTTCGCCGATGACGCCGATGCCGGCGCGGGTGCTGCCCATTACGGCGCGGCTCCGCAGGTAGCCGGCGCTGGGCCAGTACCCGAGCGCCTGGGCACCCTGCTCTTCGTCGGGGCTCCGGAACGCGGCCTGCCCGGACCGCTTCATGAGGTTGTTCACGTCGACCTCATATCCGTCGATGACGCGGAACAGGTATTCCGCCCATGCCTCCGGGTACGGGTCGCAGTTCCAGCCGATGGTGGTGATGAGGCCTTCGATCTCGAAGCGGTCGGCATAGGAGAGGAGGCGGACGGCCGATTCGTTGTCGTCGGGCTCCACCTCGGCCGGGCCGATGTCGGTAAGCACGACGATGCGGGGCTTGAGGGATTCGGGGGCCGGAGACTGGCAGGCGGCCGCGAGGGTCGCTGCGGCCGCCAGGATAAGCATAAAGTATTTCATAATCAGAAGGTTGCCTTTCTCAGGTAGAGGGCGCTTTCGCGGAGGCCCTTGAGGATGTTGGGCGTGGAGGCCTGCTCCAGTTCCACGACGAAGGCCTTGGTGCCGGCGGTGGGCATGGCCTTGAAGATGGCGTCGAAGCCTACCATGCCGCTCTGGCCGAGCTCGTACTTGTCCTTGATGTGGAGCAGCTCGAACCGCCCCGGATACTTCTTGAAGTACTCCACGGGGCTGGCGCCGCCCACGACGGCCCAGTACACGTCCATCTGGAGGAAGAGGTTCTCGGGCTTGGTCTCGGAGAGGAAGACGTCGGCCATGGTGGTGCCGTCCGTGGGCTTGAACTCATGGCTGTGGCAGTGGTAGCCGAAGCGGATGCCGGCCGCGCGGCATTTGGCGCCGACGGCGTCCAGGTACCGGGCCATCACGGACATCTGGGCCTTGGTCTGCAGGGGGTTGGACCAGGACATCACGAGGTAGGGGATGCCGGCGGCCTTGTGCGCGGCGATGCAGTCATCCCACCAGGCGAGGGCCTTGGAGTAGTCGCCGGAAGCGAGTTCCTGGGCCGATAGGGTGTGCGAGACGTGCGAGGAGAGGAGCTTCAGCCCGGCCGATTCCACCGCTTCGCGGTACGCGGCGGGGGCGAGCCCGACGAACTTCCCGTTGTCGTAGCCGACGGCCTCGGCGGCGGTGTAGCCCATCTGGGCGAGCCGCGAGAGCACGTAGGCGTGGTTCTTGGCGAACTGCTCGGGCGTGCCGATCAGGGTGCGCACGGAGTACAGCTGGACGGCCATGTCCCGTGAAGGCGCGGTCAATTCGTCCGTGAGCCGGTAGCTCACGTAGGCAAACTGCTTGCTGTCGGGGCTCCAGGAGTTCACGTTGATGCTGCCCTGCCCGCCGAAGAACTCCACGAGGGTCTCGGGCTTCCCGCCGGTGGCGGGGATGAGGCGGAGCTGGACGTTGAGGTCGGCGATGTGGGAGTCGGGAGCGACTTCGTAATCGTGGTAGGCGATGTACACGACTTTCTGGTTGTCCGGGGAGATGTGCGGGAACCAGGAGTTCATGTCCTCGTCGAAGGTCATCTGGGTCTGCTGCTTGCCGTTGGCCCGCATCCGCCAGACCTGCATCCGGCCGGTGCGGACGCTGTTGAACCAGATGTGCTTGCCGTCGGGGCTGTACTCGGGGCCGTCGTCCAGGCCGGGAGCGTCCGTGAGCCGGACTTCCTTCCCGCTCTTGACGGGCATGGCCCACACGTCCTGCTCCTGCTCCGGCCCGCGGAAGGCGCAGTAGGCGGCCGTCTTCCCGTCGGGGCTGATGCCGTGCAGGTAGCTGGGCCCTTCGGGCGTGATGCGGCGCGGCTGTCCCCCCTCGAACGGGACCACATAGACATACGAGTTATACTGCCGATTGGCGGGGTCGTTGCTGCTGAGGCCGATCCATTTGCCGTCGGCGGTCACCACGTGGTCGTTGTTGCACTGGGTGATGTCGCCGGTGGGAATCTGGATGAGGTCGGAAGAGCCGTCGGGCGCGAGTTTGAAGAGTTTTCCGTCGATGTTGACGACGAGCCATTTCCCGTCGGGGGTCCAGTTGGGGGCTTCGATGACGTAGGGGAATTCCTTCACCACGCGGTGCGTGCGGGTCTCCAGGTCATAGATCTCGAGGTAGCTGTGCTCGGGCTGCGGGTGCTGCGCCCGGGCCGGAAAGCTTGCCGCCAGCAGCGCCAGGACAAGGCAGAAATGGGAAAACTTGTACATGGGTTTTATTCGTTAAGCCCGGGCTATCTGCCTAGGTTGAGGTTCCATCGGAGGGTCTTGAGGGTGGAACGGGTCAGGTCGACATCGGCGGTACGCCCGCCGCTGACGAACTGGAAGCAGAGGCGTTTGCCTTGCAGGAAACGCTTGACGACGACGCAGTTCGCCTGGTCCGGCACGGACAGGCGTTCGCCGCCCGAGGCGCGGCGGCACTGGAACGCCGCCGTCGTGCCGGGTGCCTCCTCGAGAAGCGCCAGCATCGACTCGATCGTGGCCAGGGCCTCCTCCTTCGTCGCGCCCAGGCACAGGCAGGTCTCGTCTATCTGGCTGAGGGAAGTCTGGCCGCCGAAAATCTCGGCTTCCAGGATCGGGAATACGCGGCCGAGGCTCAGGTAGTACCCGAAGGCGCCGTTCTCGTCCTTATAGGTGAAGAGGGAATACTCGTCCTCGTTCTGTTCGATTTCGACGATTTCATTCCGCATTCCGGCGGGGAAATCCTGGGCCCATGCGGACGTCAGGACGCACGCAAGGACAATGGTGGGAAGGATTCTTTTCATATGCTTAAGTAGTAGTTTCCGTGTCATTAACAAACAAATATAGTGATAATTACCGGAAAGAATGCGTATCTTTGAAACAATCAAGGAAACAAGCAAACGAATCGCGCGATGGCCAGGATCTACGTCGCCTCCAGCTGGAGGAACCCATACTTCCCCGAAGTGGTAACCCGCCTGCGTGAAGCAGGACACGAAGTCTACGACTTCCGCAACCCGCCCCACGGCGGTGCCGGCTTCCATTGGACGGACATCGACCCGAAGGCCCCCGAATGGACCTACGCCCAGTACGCCGAGGGCCTCCATCACCCCCTCGCCGAGCGCCAGTTCCAGGCCGACATTGACGCCCTCACCTGGGCCGACACCTGCGTCCTCGTCCTCCCCTGCGGCCGCAGCGCGCACACCGAAGCCGGCTGGATGGCCGGCGCCGGCAAGCGCGTGATCGCCTACCTCCCCGAAATGGTCGAACCCGAGCTCATGTACAAGCTCTTCGACGGGGTGGCGGGCAGTTTGGAGGAGTTGGTGGGAAAACTGTATTTAGATAGAGACGTTGAGTTTCTAAGGCCTGGCCTTAGTGAGTAAGTCTGGATACGACGGGAAGGTGCTTTTCACAGGTCTCTTCCACTTCTTTGATGATGGTCCGGCAGGTCGATTCGGGGATGCGGATCTCTGTGCCGGCTTTCAGCACCAAATCGAAGCCCGGATTTCCGTTATAAAAGAGGGAGGTGGCATGCTCGCCATTCGAACCCAAGGGAGAATAGGTGATATCATAGGCTGGAGCGAGGGACCATTTCCCGTCATCGCAGAGGAAAGAGAAGTTCTTTGAATGGTCATCTTTGTTGACGGCTACGAGGTTCATCACCATCCTGCGGAACATCTCTTCCACCTGGCCCGGATCCTGGGTCAGGTATCCGGTCAGGGCCAGCAGATTGATGTAGTCGACATCCTGCTTGCGGAAATCTGTTTTCAGAAGCGCGGCGGCCGTCACGACATGCCGTTTCTTCCCATCGGGCGCAAAGTCGAACCTTTCGATGGCGAAGTACCGGTCTTTCACCAAGCCGATCCGGGGAATCGTGATTCCACACGCACGGGCCGTCTTCATATACAGGAACTCGCTCTTGCCGATGTCCTCCGGGTCATACACATGGCGGAACTTGACGAGCCAGTGCGAGCCATCGCGGCTCCTCAGGGCGGTTTTGGGTCTGGCTCCACCGGAATTGGCGCTGTTATAATACAGATACGACTCGTCTCCAACCCCTTTTTCCGAGAGTACCTTCAAGGCCTCTTCTTGCAGATGATCCAATTGCGCGATGTCTTCCAGTTCCTTTTGGGCATGGAACCCCGTCATCATGGGAAGGTATGTCAATGCGCCCATTCCTGCCGTTCCAATGATTGAGAGGCGCTGCAGGGGATTCAACTCCATGAGCGAGGTGTTTTGTTTTCGGAGCATCCGGTCAAGCAGATACAGGCCGTAACCGTCCGGGAGGCTGTCCTCAAAGACTGCAAATCCTCCTCCGAACTTGTCTTTGTCGGCATAGAAAAGACCGCTTTGAAGGGGAAGTTCAGTCGGAGACAGGGAAAAACCGTTGGCAAGCCAACCCTTGTCATATTCGAATACGCAGACGCCATTGGCCGGATCCCTCTGCAGCGTGCCTACGGGTTCGTCCCGGAGCAGGACATTGATTTTCTTGACGTCAATCATCGGCCGTTCTTTCTATTCAAGTTCTTGTTGATCGCCTCGAGTTCCCGGGAGGTCGAGTACTTGGTGTGGTTGAGCAGTGCGGCCATCTCGTCGAAGTAATCAAACTCAATGACAAGCCGGCAGAAGGCTTCTAAGGAAACCTTCCCTGTCCTTTCAAACCGTTCTATGGTCGGGGCTGGAATGCCGGTAAGCTCTGAAAGCGTCTTCCTGCTATACCCCTTCTCCAACCGTCTCGCCCGGCAATTCTGGGCCATCCGGTCCAAAAGAACCTGCGGGTTGCGAGTATAATTATCAAGCCGATATTCCATAACATAGTATTAAAAAAAGCCAATAAAATAGCGATATGGCATATTATGTTATGCAAATATAAGAAATAATAATCACATAAGCAAGAGAACTGGAACGGGAAGGTGCTCTCCACCCTTGTCAAACTCTTCCGTGGTTTGGGTCGACAAATCAGTGTAAGGGTTCTGTAGGGAAAGATTAGTCTTGTCAACTTCAAGGTTTACCCCTTCGGCAGGATTTTGTCGAGGGGTTTTCCTTTGGCGAGGTCGTCGACGAGCTTGTCCAGAATCCGGAGGTCGCGCATGCGCGGATCTTCGATCTCCTCGACCCGGATGCCGCAAATCTTTCCCTTCACCTGAAACCGCGCCGGATTCATGCACGGCGCCTTGTCCAAGAATGCCCCGTACGTGGCGGACTCACTACTCAACAGCGCCCGCAACTCCTCTTCAGAATAGCCCGTAAGCCATTCCGTCACGGCAAACACCTCCATCTCCGTACGTCCCTTCCTCACCGCCTTGGCGATGAGCAAAGGAAACACCTTGGAGAACTTCATTTCGAATACGTCCATCGTGCATCAAAGATAGTAAAAATCACGGAAGAGAAATGAAAAGCGAGGGCAGACCAACCTGCTCTCGCTCATTATTGCGAACTTGCTTGCGTCATTATTTGGCCTCAATGGCACTGGCAATCTTCTCTTCAGAAATCCCTAATTTCCGAAGATTCTCAACGATACGGATTCGTTCTTCCTCACGTCCCTCCTCACGACCCTCTTTCTTTGCGTAGGCAATCTGGTTCTTCAAGTCGCGCTCGGTTCTCATATCGAATTCAAGTTTAATCTTTTCCTGCGGTGTAAAAGTAGCAATTTCCGCGGATTCAAACAAGAACGGGAAGGTTGCCGGGCGGCGGGGCGGTCCTGCGGAATGACGGATTTCTGCGATTCGCGTAGGCGGGAAGGCGCTTGACGGCTAACTCCTCCCTTTTACGGTCCCGGAGGGCCCGTAACGGTCGTCAAACACACGCCGTCATCCCTGCGGGATCGCTGCCTTCCCGCCTGCTCATTAGCCGCAGAAATCCGAATCCCGCAGGCCCATCCCCGCCGCCACGGCGAACCTTCCCGAAGGCCCATGAAAAGCGAGCGCGGGCCAACCATGTCCTCGCGCACTACAATGGCGTTTGCTCCGCTTTAGTCCCATTTTAAAAGGCCCCTAAAGCAGACTAATTCTTTACTCAAGGCGTAGAACGAGGATTTGCCCGCGCTCGGTTTTCAGGCGGAAGTGTCGACGTTGTTCGTTCTTGCGAGAGCTTGAGCAATCTTCTCCTTTTCTTGCGAGCCGTTCGTGCTCAGGCGGAGGAGGGGGAGGCCGATGGTTCGTAGGATGGAATCTTTGATTTGGTCTCGTTGGCCCTGGTTGGAACCACGCCGATGGTATTGAGTACCATCTACTTCAATGGCTAATTTAGCTTTGTGGGAGACTGTGTCGTAAACGAGGAAATCAAGGTGAGTCCAAGATCGAGAAGCATAGGTACGCTGTTCTGGCGTCAGGTTGGAAGCTGATGTTACCAGATGCCGTAGGGGATAGTGCATCAAAACATCAAAATGAGCATAGCCCTTCTCCCGGATAACATCGCGAATGGCCCAGTATGTCAGATTCTCGGAATCGTACTCAGAGACCCGCTGAGGATGTTTTTTATAGAAGTTGAGAAGCTCCTGAGTATAGTCTCGATAGAGAAGGTCGTAGATGGAGGATATTTCACTCTGGACACTCTCGCCTTGATAATACTCAATGTAATCAATCAGGTCCCGTATGTTGGAATCCGGTTGCTCGTCCGCGGATACCACTAGCGTGAACTGCTTCTTGGCACGAGATACTGCGACATTCAGCAGATGGGGGTCATCCGTGAACTCCCGGATTTGATTGTCAACGGTAGAAAGGACGATGGCGTCATCCTCACGGCCTTGGAACTTGTGAACGGTGGCAGCAACGTATTCTCGACTAGTCGTCTTCAAAGCATCCCGGAAAGCCTTGACCTGATTGTTATAAGGAGTAATGATTCCGATATCCGTAAACCGCTCCTCCAACACAGGCAAGATCTCTTGGGTGACGGTATCCACTTGGCGATAATTGACGGTGCCCCTCGCATGATTTCCCTTGACTGTCCGGACAACACGAATGGGAGCGAATTCCGTCTCTCCTTTCTTCATAGGAATTAATTCCCCATTATAGAACTGCTTGCTACAGAAGCCGATAATGAGCGGATCGCACCGGTAATGTTCCCGCAGAAGCGTTTGCGGAATCTTTGGATATAACTGGCATAGAGAAGACAGGAAACTATTCGTGGAGTAACGATAGGCTTCATTGATTCCGTATTTCGCAAAGACCGCGCTCACAACCTCCTCCGTATGATTGTCTACCACATTGGGAAGCTGCTTCAAGTCTCCCACGATCACCGCATTTTTCGCACAGCTCAGCGCCAAAGCCCCCGCGGCGATATCGACCTGGGAGGCTTCGTCCATGATCAGGTAATCGTACTTGCGGATCGGGTTGATATTGGACGTTGCCGAAAAGGTTGTGCTCAAAACCACGGGATACTCCTTTAGGAACGCCAAAGAGTTGTAGTATAAGTCATCAGACGAGAATACCGTTCTTTCTTTCTTCCGGCCATACTTCCTCGCCAAATGATCCTTCAAAATGAGCATAGAAAGGTCCCTAAGCCGATCATTTTTCTCATTAACACCTTTGAGCAGGGCCCGAAGTTCCTTGCAAGTCTTTTCCAGTTCGCTGATTCTGGTGGCAACATACAAGTACTGAAGCTTGTCCGGCGCGTCTTCGGTAGTCGGAAGGCGATGAAAACGTAGCCCGAGTCGTGTCCACCACGAGAGGCGATGTTTTTGCTCTATATCCCGGTTGCAGCGGAGAGCATACTTCTGAAGCTTGGCAGCAGGGTATTGCCTTTGCGTCGTTGCTTTCTGGGGGAAACGTTCCGCCTGTAGCTTTAATTCCGTCAATTCATCAGTGAACAACGACAAATCCTCCTGACACTCATACAGTTCCTGCAGTTCCCGAGATAACGCTTTGACTTGGCTTTTCAGTTGGTTCGTATCCGCCACCTTCCAGGAACCGATGTCAGGAATCAAGCCCGTCTGCCCACTGATGAAATCCTCTTTGTTGCTGGCTCGTCCCAGCTGGGCGCAGATAAACCCAAGCCCACTTGCTTCCAACTTTTCCTTGACATTCTCGACAGCGGAGTTGTTGTTGGACACGATCTCCATCGTCTTCCCATCCAACAGCAGATTCGCCAGAATGTTGAGAATCGTCTGCGTCTTTCCTGTGCCCGGAGGCCCCTGGATGACGCTTATCTTATTCTCCAGTGCATTCCGAACCGCCTTGTATTGACTCCGATTACACCCGAAAGGAAAGATGGGCGTACTCGCCTTACCGGCCTTGTTGCGATAGGAATCGACATTGAGATACGCCTCCAGCAGAGACCCCTTCGCCACGAATTCCAACCTCGCATACTTGTCGGCAAGGCTGATTGTCTTATCATCATCGACAGGTATCTTGTTGTACTTCGCGATCTCATTCAGATACTGCCATACATTGACCGACCTCTCGTCATCGATGTGCTCTTCAATCTCCAGATAATCAGCATCATAGTCCTTCGTCGCCCCGCTCTCGAATACAACCCGATATCCTTTGTGTTCATTCCCCTCAAACAAACGGACCCCCATCGTCTTAGAGAACACAAAGCCATCATTCTTCCTTATGACCCGCAGCGGCGGATCCATCTGCCGCACGAATTTGGCGATGTCGACATTTTCAGGCTTGTAATGCAGGTAATTATCCCCATTCTTAAACTGTACATAGTACAGCCCCGTTTTCTCATCAAGCCCGAAAGACTTGAGGTCGTCACGAAACTCGCCTTTGAGGAATATGATGGGCTTGGTTGAGGGCATGATTCTATTGCTGGTATAGCTCTATTCGCTAGACAAACAAAGGTAGGGGATTCTCTTGAGATAAACAAAGACAGATTCTGTAATGATGTTGGGCAGATCCGGATTACGCCCATTTGTAAGGTCCCTTGTTTTTGCTATCTTTGTTAAAAGATTAATTGTAAAAGCTTTACACGATGATTTCCACAGTAGACCCTCAGAAAACCAAGGTTGCCATTGAATGGATAAAGAAACTTGCCAATGGGATTAATCCGATTGATGGGAGTGTGTTGTCCGACAAGGATGTTGTGAACAATGTTCACATTTCACGTTGCCTTTTTTATGTGGCAGAACTCCTTGAGGAAGCAGGTAAGAGAAAATCGTCCTCGACCAAACTGTATGATAAAGAGTTTAGTCTTTCTCAAGAAGAACTGTCCAAAGTATTTATCTCGGAGAAAACCACTATTACCGTATTCGTTCGAGAGATTAACAAGGTTCTCCCAGAAGATAGGAAGCCTCTCTCGGTCTCGACAGTGACAAGTTGGCTAGTGAGGAGTGGTTATATGGATGAAGTCTCTAAAGAAGATGGTCGTAAAGCAAGAATTCCTTCTGATTTGGGGAAATCTATCGGCCTTTCCTCTGAACTGAAAAGTGGTCCGAACGGAGAGTACACATCGGTCACCTATGATGCAAATGCTCAAAGGTTTATTCTGGAAAACCTGTTGAATAAACAGGTACAGTAATTCAGAAGCAGTTCATAATCAACTCTGATAGCAGCAGGCTCATCTCAGCCTTCCCGGAATCAATCTTTTTTGCTAATTTTGTAACGTTCCTATGCAACGTTACTATTATAGCGAGTCGGTAGCCGAGTTTCTTGCTCGGCCGGCGGAGGCTATACTGGGAACCATGGATCAGGTGAATGAGTTTGACTTGACCATGGATCAGCGCAATGCTTGGTTGGAGGAGTTTGATATCATGAAGAGTGTGCTGGGAACGTTAGGGGAGGATGGTCAAATCCTATTCGAATACACCATTCCGCGACTTGGGAAGAGGGTTGATGTCGTCCTCCTTATGAGAGGAGTGGTTTTCGCCATTGAGTTCAAGGTCGGTGCCGAGGCGTTCTTGGTCAATGACAAGGAGCAGGTCTGGGATTATGCGCTGGATTTGAAGAACTTCCACGAAGAAAGCCGGGATCGCATCATTGTTCCGATTCTCGTGGCGACAGAGGCACCGAAAAGAGATTGCTCCTTGGGAAAAGCTATCTTTAGCTATTACGATGATCATGTTTATAATCCGCTATTCAGTAATGCGGATACGCTATTGCCCATCTTCCAGAGGGTCCTGAGCGAAATAGAATCGCAACCGGCCCTGGATGCGCATGAATGGACCTTTAGCCGGTATAGCCCGACTCCAACCATCATCCAAGCGGCCTCTGCGTTATACATGAATCATAGCGTCGCAGATATCACTAAGCATGAAGCCGATAAGGCCGGAATCGATAGTTGCACGGCGTTCATT
>ODAJ011734583.1_pt1 | contig 16659 bp, 18 predicted proteins | sample 1539241 | NCBI WGS metagenome assembly ODAJ01 (sample SAMN02144231, study PRJEB22623) | gut metagenome | biome: sheep rumen | host: Ovis aries | place: New Zealand
ATTATTTTCCAATAATCAAATTGAAACTATTGTACATTTAGCTGCGCAGCCTGGAGTAAGGCACTCAATTGAAAATCCAGACGAATATGTTAGTGTAAATGTCACTGGATTTCTGAATGTGTTGGAAACTGCTAAAAAGCATAACGTTAAAAAAATATTGTTTGCTTCCAGTTCTTCTGTTTATGGCAATAGAAAATCCATATTATCAGAAAAGATGATTACAGACAGTCCAGAATCAGTTTATGCTATGACAAAAAAAGCTGATGAATTATTAGCTTATACGTATTCCTCCTTGTATGGTATGAATATTACAGGAATGAGATTTTTCACTGTTTATGGTCCATATGGCAGACCTGATATGTTTTATTATTCTGCTGCCAATAATTTAATAAATGGCAAGGGCATAGAATTATACAACAATGGAAATAATTTTCGTGATTTCACATACATAGATGATTGCGTTGAATGCGTTATTAAACTGCTTAATGATAGTAGCACAGGTTATAATGTATATAACATTGGAAATGGAAATTCCATATCAGTGTTGAAGTTTATTTTCTACTTGACAAAGGAATTGAAAAATGCTAAATTGCTTCCAGAAGGGTTTGAGTTGATTAATCACATAAAAAATGTCAGCAAACAAATGGGAGATGTAGAGTCAACATATGCTGATATGACAAAATTTTATGACAGGTTTAATTACAAACCAAACACCCCTATTGAAATGGGACTTAAACAATTTGTAAAATGGTATAAGGAGTATATTGATTATGCAGATGGTAATGAAGCTTAATTCTTATGATGTTCTTAAGAACACTGAAACAAATAAGTTTTGCGCTGTTACGAATGTACGCAAGGATAGTGTTTTTATCACATACGAGGATGGAACAGGAAATTGGATTGAACGCTATGTTCCAGAAGATTCTAATTTTGTTATAACCAATGAAAAGGCGTATAGTGACATTGTTAATAAGGACGATAAAACATATGCTGTATTGTACATTAATAATGATGTCGAAGATTATGATGGAACGTTCATTAAAAAGATATATATCCAGGCTAGCAGTGAAGAAGCTTTACACTATAAATTGAGGTATATGGGAATTGGAACGCACCAACAGCATTATCTTATTCACGCATACGAAGATATTGACAACAATATTGTTTCAAAAGAATACACTGTAAAAGTACTCAATGAGTATGATAATGAAATTGCTGAAACCAAAATGGAGCTTAAGAATTTCAATTCCGAAGATATTGATGATGTGGCAGCAAACTTGTTTGATTCTGATATTCTGAATAGCAAGCTTTCAGAGTCTTATGTAGATTCCACAATGACTAGCGATGAATCAATTATTTTCAGTTAGAATAGCAGTAATAGGGGCTGGATATGTTGGCTTGAACACAGCATTAATGTTGAGCAGACACAATGAAGTTGTTTGCATTGACATTGATTCTGATAAGGTAAAGTCAATAAATTCCAGTTATTCTGAAATAACAGCTACAACTATACGAAATTATTGGAATTTTGATATAGTTGTGGTTTGTGTTCCCACTGATTTTTTCCTCACTGAACTGGATACTTCAATTGTTAACAATGTTATTAATGACATATTGAAGCAAAATAATCATTGCCTGATTGTAATAAAGTCAACGCTTCCAATTGGATATTGCGATAAGTACAATAATCCTAGGATATTGTATAATCCAGAATTTTTGCGTGAAACATCAGCATTAGAAGATTGCTTAAATCCAGACAGGATAATAATAGGCTGTTTAGGTAATTCCAGTACATATTTGAATGCTTTGCTGCCTTGCTTGGACAACAATCCTGAAACAGTAATAATGAGCTATAAGGAAGCTGAAATGACTAAATTGGCCAGCAACGCTTTTCTAGCCAATAGGATTGCTTTTTTCAATGAAATTGATGAATATTGCGAACATAATGGATTAAATTCAAAGCAAGTTATAAAAGGTATGTGCTTGGATAAAAGAATTGGAGATTATTATAACAATCCTTCTTTTGGATATGGTGGATATTGCCTTCCAAAAGATACTAGGCAATTAGCTAAACATTATGCTGATTCTGGATTGTACAAATTTGGCTCAATAATTAAGCAATCATTGTATTCAAATATTGAACGAAAAATGTACATATCTAATCAAATTCAGAAACAAGTGCAACACATAACATATCCAACTATTGGAATTTATAAATTATCATATAAGGAAAATAGCAGTAATTACAGGCAATCGGCAATAATTGACATAATTAATGACTTAAAACAGAAAAACTACAAAATATTAATATATGATAATTCTTTAAATGAAAATACGTTTTGCGAATGCGAAGTTACAAATGATTTAGATTATTTTAAGCAATTAAGCCATATCATAGTAGCCAATAGAATAGACGATAACTTATCAGATGTAATGAATTTGGTATATACAAGAGATGTTAACAGTATTCAATGACAATAAGGAAATAAACATTGTTCATTTTCCTGGTCGTTCACAGAATGATTTTCCACAGACAATATCAATGATATATGATAATGCTGTATTGAACCCCATAGAAAATGAATTGACATTGCTATCTTGTTGGACTGATAACGACAAGTGCATTCTGAAAAAGCAATGCGATAAGTTCAATATTTTTCTGAATAACATATTGCCATTAGACTACGATTATTCGCAAAAATGGCATATGCCAAATAAAATATATTATATCATAGATAAATTGAAAACTGTAAGCACTGAATATTCATTAATAATGGATGGGTATGATGTGCTATTCAGTTCAACAAATGACATATTGAAAAAGTTTAAGGAACAAAAATACCATATATTGTTTAATGCCACTCCATTCAGATATCCAGATGAAGAAATTGACATAATTCCAAACAGGGATAAACTAGGTATTTGGAACAATTTCAATGCTGGAGTATGCCTAGGATATACAGAAGATTTGTTAAAATTCTATTCTCAAGCCATAAAATACATTAATGTTAGGAATGAATTGAATAGCGAGCAAAAGATATTACGATATGTCTTTAAAGAATATTCTGATAAAAGGAAACAGAAATTCGTTTTCATCGATTATAAAAGAAAAATTATATCTGTAATGTCTAGAACAATGTGCAAATGCGTTCAATCGGGAAATAATTACAAATTATACTTGACAGATGCAGAAATTTCTGATATATACTAATTATGAGCTTACCGATTGGAATAATAAACAAGGCTATTGAAGAATCTGAAAAAAGCACATACCATATCAAGATGGGTTGTGTTATTTTCAAGGGTTCTAGAATCATATCTTATGCCCATAATGGATTAAGGTATTGTTCTGGAATCCATAGTAGATTTAGGAAATGGGAAAATAGCCTTCACGCAGAGCAAGCGGCCGTATTAAAGGCTGGTGATTGGAAGAATTTGAAAGGATGCTCAATATTGATATTGAAAGTATCCAAGACAGAAAAATTGTTATCCAACGCCAAACCTTGTAAATTTTGTGAAGCTACATTGAGATTTGTTGGAATAAAGAATGTTTTTTATTCCAATGCGAATGGCGAAATTGTTTGTGAAAACTATAGGCAAGAAGAGAAATTAAATTATTAGCAAGAAGATTTATTATGGAGAAATTGTTTCAGGATTATTGCGATGCAGTTGACGAAGCTATTGAAAGTACAGAAAACGTTATAGACAAGGCAATAAAACTTTATGGCTTGATGAAAATGTATCCTGCTTTCAATAAGTATTATTCTTGGATACAGGAACCAAGATTAAGAACTAAAGAACAGTGCGATGCTTTAATCAGCATTGTTGATAAATTTACGCATTATTTTGATTGCGATAAGTTCAATGCCCACGAAAAAACGCATAACATATTGAGGATTACTCATTCCATATGTTTAAAGAATTTTAAACTTGGCTATCTGACATATCAGCAACGATATGAAATGAGAATCAATTTTCTTATGGATTTTATGATTGAGATTCCTTTTGATGATAGACTGTGGGATGACATCATTATTAAAAAACTTGAAGACCATATTGGTGAATTGCTTGACTGCTATTATTTCAATAATGACATACCCATAGAAGTAATTGATATAATTACAGAATGCATAAGCCTTTATTGTTCTTTGATTTTTAGGAAATGAACTACTACACCCCTAAAGGAGTGTAGTTTCCTGTTCTGATGAAACTAATGTTTCAAAAGAAATTGTTTTGAAATATGTTGAAAAACAAAATAATTAAGCAATTCATCTGTACCGCATAAAGCAGTACAGTTTTCTTGCTGGTTTCTTTTATAAAAAAATAAAATAATTAGCAATTATGGGGAAGGGAACTTCCCCTTTTTTGAAAAATGATAGACTACATCATTAACAGACTTGATTATTTGATTCTTTTGTGGTATATTATTTCTTTAGTTAAACCATAAATTGCAGAAGAGGAAATATAAGCGTATATATGGCAGAAGATTACAGTAAGTTTACAAATGAAGAATTGATTGAAAAATATCATAATGCTAAATCATTGGCACAAGTTTATGACTTGTCACAGATGGCCAAGAAAATCCTTTTGAATAGCTGTTATGGTGCTATTGGCAATGCCTACTTTCTCCATAACGATGTGAAAATAGCAAGGGCAATCACATTGATGGGGCAGGCAATGATTAACAAGGCAGCTAAAGCCAAGAATGACTATATCAATAAGATATTGAATAATAAAAACTATATTGATTATCGTTGCTATTCAGATACGGATAGTATCAGGGGAGATAGTTTATTAAGTATAAATAATAAAACTATTTCCATAAGTAATTTCTTCAATTATTCTGAAGGTTCAATAAAAACTAATGGTGATGAAAAATATATAAAGCATTTAAGTAGAGATTATTTTACTACTACATACGATGATGGAAACATAATTGAAACAAAAGTAAATTATGTAATGAAACATAAAACAAAAAAGCGTATGTATAAATTAAAAGTTGTCAATAAAGAAATAGTTGTTACTGAAGACCATTCAATTATGATTGAAAGAGATAACAATCTTATTGAAGGGAGCGTAAAAGATTTACATAGCAATGACAAAATTATTGTCTATAATAAAAATGCTGTAATAAAGTCTGAAAATTGGCAAGTAGAAGATTTAGGAATTATTGAAGATTATGTGTACGATATTGAAACAGAAAACCATATGTTTTTTGGCAATGACATATTAGTACACAATTCAAATTATATTGAGCTTATTGATGTCTTGAATAAGTATTTGAAATTGAAGCCAAATGCTGACAGGCAAGAGCAAACAGATTTTCTAGACAAGTTTTGCCATAAGATTGAAGATGATTGCTTGACCCCATTGTTTGAAAAAGTCAAGAATGAATGTAACGGGCATATTGATGGCGTTTTACATATGGATAGGGAAGCAATAGCTACTCCTAACGAAAAGACAGGATATTGTGGACTGTGGATTGCCAAGAAGCGTTATTATCTTTTGCTTGACGATATGGAAGGATTTAGGTACACGGCAAATAATCACGAACCACACGAAAAAATAATGGGACTTTTCTCTGTCACTTCAACCTGTCCAGAATTCATCAAGCCAGTATTCAATAAGGTAATGTATAATTTATGCTCTGATGGCGTGGAAGAAGCAAGAAACACTATCAAGCAGTTCAAGAAAGTATTTATGGCCAAGCCAGTATCAGATATTGCCTTTCCTAAAGGAGTGACTGATGTGGATAAGTTTATCAATCCTGAAACAAAATTGCCTTGGGATGGGGAATGGTACGATTCTTCCTCGCAGAAAACAAGGAATGGTGGAGTGCCTATCAATGCCAAAGCAGCAATATATTATAACTATCTAGTAGATAAGCTAGGATTGGAAAAGAAATATCAGAAAATCAAGTCTGGTGACAAGATGAAATATGTTTACTTAAAGGAAAATCCCTATAAGTATTCTGTTATAGGATTCCACGATGATTTGCCTGATGAATTTGACTTGAAAAAATATGTTGACTATGAAACTCACTATGAAAAACTGTTTTACTCGCCAGTAAATGACATATTCACAGCTTGCTCACTAGAAATAGAACCACAAGCAAGCATCGATGATTTCTTTTAGAGAAAAATAAGAGGGGCTTTAAAGCCCCTTTCTAGTATTATAATCCAATTGAATTTTTGAGAATAGTATTCAGTTTATCTATGGCTGTTAGGAAATTCTTTGACTCTGTATAGAAATGGAGGTCTTGTTTGTCAAATTTTTCATCAGCAAACATTGGTCTGTAATTTTCAATATAGGCCATATCATTCATATCTACCACCCACCTTAATGTTGGCAAAAGAATTCCATCATACGATGTTCCAGTATATATGAGATTTAATTCATCTTTCTTCCAAACTTCCTTCCAGTTGTTCCTATGGTTGTTTTTAATAATTTTTGATAAATCTTTTGGCATCAAACTATCATTATTTTTGACTTCATTAAACAATTTCTCGAAGTCAGCATTGAATTTGGCATAGTAATCAGATACTATTTTTTTCATTTGCTTAAGTTTCTTCACTGGAAATCTGCAGATGGGTTCGTTTCTATTCTTATAGTAATAAATGTAACATATTGATTGGTTTTGAGTTTTATCTGGCTTTGCCTCTGCTCCAGTATTAGTAGTTTTCCCTATGAAGAATGCGTGGATGTAAGATTCGTAGCTATAAGGCAAATCAAATTTAATATTTGTTTCGTACTTGTCTTTTCCTAAACTATATAATTGCGCATCTACCACATCTTTAGCATCTATATGAAGAAATGTACAGGCATCTATTTTTTCTTGAAAATCTTCCGCTATATATTTTCCAAATGTTTTCACAGCTTGTTTTAGTTTAAATATATTTATCATTTTTATAGGCATTATGGCATTTGGAGCAATAATCGTAAAGGATTCTAATGGAAATGTAAGAAGCATTGACATATCACAATATATAACAATGGCTGATGTGCAGGATGCTTTAAACCAACTTCCTAATTCAATAAGCAATGTATCGTTCAATTTAGATACTGAAAATTCATTGCTTACATTGACAGCAGACAATACAGATGGAACACAGACAGAAACAGAAATAAACTTGTCTGATTTGTTGCCATCTGCTGTTATCCAAGCAATTTCAGATAATAATAAGCAAAGCATAACTTCAATAATTCCAAGTATCAACGATAATACTTTAACACTCGAAATAACAAATGGAAATAATGAAACTGATACTAAAACTGTATCATTGGATAGTGTAATTACTAGCGCAATAAGCAATATTCCTGAATATAGCAATGGAAATAAAGGTTTAGTGCCAGCCACAACAGATAGCAATGCGATATTAACTACCGATGGTTGGAAAAGCGCAAGTGAATTATCATTGACAGGTTCTAATTTGGAATGCGAATATGTTACTGTAAAAAAGGAATTTGAATTTGGATTTGGCACTAATTTAAGCAATATTCCTTATAAGATAACAGCAAATTTGAAAGCAGATGAAATATGGTCCGATACAATTACAGTGAATAAAAATGGAAATGAAATAACAGGTTGTGCGTTTGTTTATCCTTATATTAATGAAATGCCAAGTGCAGTATCGGATTTTGAATATTATGGAGATATGAATTGCTGGGAAAACAGAAGCAATCACTATGCCAAAACATTCCAAATTATCAGAAATGCATTTACAGTTGATGCCTATATTTCCTCTGAAACAAGTACAACAGCTACAATAACAATAACTGTATATGGTCCAAAAGCATTGGCTCCAAGATTGTTTGAGCTTGAAGTCGATGGAGTATTGACAAGGTATTATGAAAATATGCTTGATACTGATACAGTAGATTTTGACATTGTAGCAAATACAATATCGATATATAGCAGAGGAACTAAAAATACTGCCTTGTATTGGGGTGAGGAAGTAAATGTATCTCCAGTAGAATTGACTTCAACTGAATATGATAGTCCATATTTGCCATTTACCGTAATCAAAACCGAAACTGGCATTCTCTTGACAGGAAAAAAAGTCAATATTGAAAATTGGGATACTGAAATATCCAATACAACACTTCATTTAGTGCAGGGTAGCAACACAACAGATGTTTCGTTAAATTGCTTGACAAATTATGTATCTTCATCATTAGCTGATATTGACAGTTCAATAAGCAGTATTAATGAAAACATTCAATCTATGTCTGGAATAGTCACAACAGAAAGCAACGGATTAATGTCTTCTACAGACAAGACAAAGTTGGACGGACTGACCCAGCTGCCACGCATTGTTGCAGTGAGCAATACAAATACCAGCTATGCTATAGCTTTTCCTGACCAGACTGGAGAACAACAGCTTAACACAAACAAGCCAACAAAGCTACAGTTCATAGGTGCGAAGGGCATCATCGTAAGCTACCCTGCGTCTACGGGAAGCGGATATGCTACCGAGACAAAGGTATTTCAAATACAGGTGAAGCCTTCTGAATTTGCTGGAGATGGTATTACTGTAAATAATAACATCATTTCCGTACCTGAATATTCTGGTGCTACATCTTCCGACAATGCCACATCAGGATTAGTGCCTCCAGCATTAGTTTCAGAAAAGGATATGTTTTTAAGGGGCGATGGAACTTGGGGAAATATTGATTTATCATTAGATATACATTGTGAATCAGATTCATTAACAGCGAATCTCGTATATAATAATACATCTGTAAACCTAAAACCATTGCTTACACATATAGGCGGAACTATTGAGAGTAAGCCAAAACTTACTCATATTAATATTACAAGAGCATATGATGATGACCCATCAGATGGATTGACACCAGACATTGATTTATATCCAAGTATTAATGATATGTGCAATATGAGCAATGGCATTGCTTATTATAGTTCAATTATCAATAATGGTGAATGTAGACTTTACTCTTTTAATAACACTCCATCTTACTTTTACATAAAAATGTATGAAGTTGATGAATGGGGTAATAGTGTTCAACCTCATATCATTTATCATACAAATTTTGATTATGATAATTGTATTGATGTAGATGGTAATGCATCTATATCAGAACTTTTATCTAATGGTGTTATTATCCGAGGTTATGCAGATACATCAAATGAACACCCTCTCGATAGTTCAATTTATTTAAAAGGTGAAGAAATTACTTCTCCTTCATATGAAATTATCCTTCACGCATATCGTTATAATGGTGAAAAAAGCATATTAAAACTAGAACCATCTTGTACTACTGATATTGATTTAACACCTATTATCACAGATACTTTTGTAGGTGCAACAACAATAGAAGATGGTAGCAATGGATTAGTACCTGCTCCAAAAATTGCAGATAAAGATAAATTCTTGAAAGGTGATGGAAGTTGGGCAATGCCTTATGATGACATTGTTATTCCTCTGGAAGATGGAAACATAGATTTATCACAGGGAAGAACTTTTGACATAACTCTTGATAGCAACATTGAATTTACAATATCCAATGCTCCAGCTGGAAAAATGACTGTTTTCAATTTAGCTGTGCACAATAACAATGAATATTCTGTAACATTTCCTTCTAATATGGTTTGGGATAAAAATTTAACGTTAACCTATCAGCAAACAGATACTATAACCATATATTCATTTATGACATTAGATGGTGGAACAACTTGGTACGCAAATAAAATATTTTCAGCATAATAATATTTTTTTAAAAATATTTTTAAATTTTTCTTGACAGAGGATAGCAATTTTGCTATCTTCTTTTTGTCAGCAAGGAGATTAGCTATGATTATTAAAGAACTTCACAATTTCATTCTTGAACTGAAACAGCATACCTCTATTCTTGATAAGTTGGATATGCTGAATAAGCACAAGGATAGTGGAATGCTTAAGGCATTTTTTGAATATTCCTTGGGCAAGAATAAGTATGGAATTAAAATTATTCCTGCTTATACTCCTAAACCTGTTGAAGATGAAAATGTTGATTTTTACAGTGGTTGCAATTTGCTTACCAAGTTGAAGGACAGGGTAGTTACAGGAAACGCAGCCATTAAGGAAGTTCAGGATTTCCTGAATAATCATTCTGCTAAACTTGATGAAATTTTCATAAAAATGCTGAAAAAGTTTCCTGATTGTGGAGTTTCAAAAGCCTTGTGTAATAGGATATGGGACAATATGTTTCCAAATGAAATAAAATTGTGCAAAGCGCAAGCCTATTCAGCAAAGGCACTTAATGAAATTCATTATCCTGCTATTTCCCAGAGGAAATGTGATGGAGCTAGGTGCTTGGCGTTTGTTGATGAAACAGGCAATGCTACATTCTACACCTCGTCTGGCAAGGAATATATGGGACTTGAAGCCTTGAAGAATGATTTCAAGACTTTGTTTGATATGGGCAAGTTTGAAGCAGGGGTGTTTGATGGGGAAATGCTTGTATTGAATGGAGAAGGAAAAGTTATGTCCAGGAAGGAAGGAAATGGCATACTTAATAAGTCCATTCACAATACTATTTCCAATGAAGAAGCTGAATGCGTGACTATGGTTATTTGGGATTATATTCCACAGTCTGATTACGATAATGACAAGGGAACAGTGAAATATTCTGAAACAATGAACAGGCTGAAAGTCAATCTTCCCCATATTTCAACTGTTGAATCCAAAATCGTGAATAGCAAGGAAGAAGCGTTTGAACATTTCAAGGAAATGCTTGCTCGTGGAGAAGAAGGAACCATACTGAAAAATCTCGATATGTATTGGGAAGGAAAACGAAGCAAGAATTGCGTCAAATTCAAGATTGTGATTGAAAACACCTTGAAAATTGTAGACTTTCTTGAAGGTAATGGCAAGTATGCTGACAATCTTGGAGCATTAGTTTGCGAATCCAGTGAAGGGAAGGTTTCTGTAAAAATTGGCTCTGGATTGTCTGATGAAATCAGGGCTGATATGTGGAGCAATCAGAACGATTATAAGGGAAAAATGGTTGAAGTTCTTTCTAATGGAATCATTCTTGCTGAAGATGGAACATACAGCCTTTTCCTTCCTAGGTTCTTGGAAATGCGTACAGATAAGACAGAGGCAGATGATTTTGCTATGATACAAGCATTGTCTGATGGCTCATCTATGCTGAAAAACATTTAGCTTGACAACAATTCAATTTTTTGCTATACATATTTTCGCAATCAAGGAGAAAGCATTGAGTTACTTTGAAGAACATCTTGTGGAATTGGCTAACAAGGCATTCAGTCAAATGCCTTATGCTGAAACAGGTGAACGTGTAATTGATGCTAAAATGCTTGACTATGGAATTTGGATTTTGGTGACTAATCTTAATACTGGCCAAACAGAAGATTATAATTGCCATTTTGACAGCAAGTTTTATAAGAAACTTATAAAGATTGGAAAAGACTATGATTAATTTTGATGATTATTTTGGTGGAAGGACTTATCTCACATACAGGAAAATATCTGATACTGAATATGAGGTTTTCCTTGATAAGTATCCAGAATATCAGATTAAAATCAATTATGATGGAAATGAAATTAATTTCAATGTCAATGAAGGATTTAATTTCAGCGAAATAACTACTGATAAAAAGTTTTATAAATATATTCATCAAGCGCATATCAGCATACTGTTGTTGAAATGTGATATTATTGATTACATTTCTCTTGAGAAAAACAATGGATAAAATTCTTTATCTTATACGTGGAGTTCCTGGAAGTGGAAAATCTACTTTAGCTAGGAAATTAGCTCCGAATGCGCATTTTGAAGCTGATGATTATTTTATGCGCAATGGCAAATATATGTATGATGTAAATAAGATATACAATGCCCATAAATTTTGCCAGAAAGAAACAGAAATTGCTATGCTAAAGGATATTCCTGTAATTGCCGTGGCCAACACATTTATCAAGAAAAAGAATATGCTTTCATATTATAAGTTAGCTGAAATGTATGGATATAAAGTAGTTGAAAAAATTTGCACGGGTAATTATCAGAATGTACATAATGTTCCGTGTGAAACAATAGAAAAAATGCGCAAGGAATTTGAATATTAAAAAGAAATGGGGATTCGTTAAATTGGTATGACATTGGATTTTGGTTCCAAGATTGCAGATTCAAGTTCTGCATCCCCAGCCAATAAATTATTATAGGAGAGAGGTATTGATTATGGAAAAGCTAAATTTGGCTGCTCCCTGGACTACTTATTACAAGCAGTTAGAAGCTCTATTTGAAAAGGACAGCGAGGTTAGCGTAGTATTTGACAATGAAAATTACGCTATCAGACTTTATGTTGAATCACAGGAAAAGGCAGAGGCGCTGGAAAAGATGCTTCCTGCTGAAAAGGTTTTTGGAAACATTAGGGTTCGCATTCTGGTTATTCCAGAAAACAAGCTCCAGAATGAAACTGGCGTTGGCATTGTTGAAAAAGCGTTCAAGGGCAATCCTGCTGTATCATTCATTCAGAATGTTGACCGTCCTTTCTTCCCAGCATTGAGTTATGTGGCATTTGTGCCTAGGGTTGTGCAGTTTTACAATGATGATATGTCTGATATTAATGGCAACTGCAATACGCTATATCAGGATATTGCCAAGGAAGTATTTGTTCCACTAGATGGCGTATGCTACTGTACAGCACAGTCTGTTGCTGAATAAATTAAAATTACATAGGGGGCTGAAACAAGCCCCTTTTCAATATATGCTTAATATTTTATTCAATTCATTCAAGCACTTAAAGAAAATACTCATACATAAGTATTGGGTTTATTATTTTTGCTCCATTGCTGGAATCAAGTGGCAAGGAATAATTCACGATTTATCTAAATTTTCCTGGATTGAATTTTCAAATGGAGTAAAATACTATTCTGATACTGAATCGCCAATAGCTATCTGTAAGAAAGAAAATGGGTATTCAGAGGCTTGGCAGCATCATAAGGGAAGGAACCCTCATCATCACGTTTATTGGTGTGATAATTTTGATGAAGGAACAACTGCCATAAAAATGCCAATGAAATATGCCATTGAAATGCTATGTGACTTTCTTGGAGCTGGAATGGCATACAATAAATGCTCTGTTGAAGAATTATTTGACAAGGAATATGATTTTTGGGAAAATAGAAAGAAGGAAATATACCTTCATCCTCAAACATTGGATTTTATCAATCAAATGATGCACAGCTTGAAAATGTCAAATGATAAGATATTGACATTGAAACAAGCTAAAATTACTTGGAAATGGTTAGATGAATTACATAATGACATTCCTGCCAATCTAAATGTGAGGAAATATAATGTTGAAAAACGATAATGGTTATGTTTGCGCGTTAACAGTAGATGGAAAGACAATTGATGTTTGGGGAAACACAGAGGAAGAATTGGATAAGTTAATTTCTTATTATGTTGAGGAAAGGCAGGAGTTTGAAAACGAATGGATAAAGCAGCAAAGTATAAAAAATTAGTTAAGGAATACAGGGAGTTATGCTGTAATTCTGATAACATAATCAGGGTGATTGACGATACTGATTGGATTGAAGTGAGATTGTTGCAATTGAAATATGAAATTGGAGTTTTATATCATAAATTAAAAGAGGAATTTGCCAATGGACAAGGTGCTTGAATTTATACATAGAAGATTTGCGAAAAATAATAATTGGACAACTGGAAACTGCTATTATTTTGCTGTTTTATTGAAAACGAGATTTCCGCAAGGAAAAATTATGTACGATGTAATTGATGGACATTTTGTCACTGAAATTGATTGCGTGAAATACGATTGGAATGGCGTTGTAGAAGATGATGAAAAGCCACATAATTATATTGAATGGAAAAAATTCGCTGAGTATGATAAGCTCCAAATGAAAACTATTATGAGGGATTGTATAAATTGAATAAAATTTCAATATCAGAAATTATGAATGGACCTTGGAAAGAAAGGGCAATTGCTACTTGTGAGGAAAGAGGCATTGTTTCCCTTGCTGATGGCTTGAAGCCAGTACATAGATTTCTTATATATCAGGGATATAAGATGTGCAGGGGGAAATACGATAAGGTTGCGGCAATTGGTGGAACAGTAGCTTCTGCTGGTTATGAACACGGTGAAGCCTCTGCTTGTGGAGCATTGGTTGGATTGTCTGCCTATTTTTCAAACAATCTCCCCTTATTCATTGGCAAGGGTTCTTTTGGAAACGTATTGGACCCAACTGCAGCGGCGCATAGGTATATCTTTTCAAAAATGAATCCTATCTTTGAATATGTATATAAGGACGATGATTTAGCTCCAAAGCATCCAGACCCAGAAAATTTGCCTCCATTATACTATCTTCCTGTTATTCCTATGTGTTTGGTGAATGGTTCAACCGGATTGGCCACAGGATATGCTTCCAGAATACCCCCACATTCCCCAGAATCGATAATTGATTGGTACATAGCTAAATGCCTAGGAAAGAAACAAAAACCCATTCTGGCGAAATATTATGGGTTTACAGGCACAGTAGAAAGAATGACTGATTGTTATAAATTGACAGGAAAATATGAAAAAATATCCAATGTGAAGTATAGGGTTACAGAATTGCCACATACATTTTGGACAAGCCAATCATACGAAGCCCATTTGAGGAAACTGGAAGAAAAGGGGACGATACTGAAATACGAAAACAATTCAGTCGATGATAAATTCGATTATCTGATAATATTGAAAAATGGAACTAATTGGACAGATGAAGACATAGATAAGAACTTGAAACTTTCCTGTAATGATAAATGGAATCTCACTATGGTAAGACCTAATGGAAAGTTGCACGTTTATGATAAGCAGAATGGCATTGAAGAAATATTACAGGAGTTCTATGATTTTCGTTTGCCGTATTATGCTAAAAGAATTGAGGAAATTGTCAAGAAACTAGAACTTCAAATAAAGTGGAAAACAGCATACATTAAATTCTGCAAGGATGTGATAGCTAATAAATTCAATTTCAAGATTGAAGATGAAGATTTTGAGCAAATTTTGCTTGAAAAATATAAGATGCCCAATGAGTATGTTCAAAACACTATGAATACTCCTGTAAGGAATTTCACAAAAAAATCATTGGAAAAATCAGAAGCGCAGTTGGAAGAATTAAAAAGCGATTTCAAGTATTACAAGGAAACAACTCCAGAAAAAGAATGGGTTAAAGACCTTGAAGAATTGAAAAAGAAACTTTAATATTATGGGGCTGAAAAGCCCCTTTTTTCTATCTAAATATTTCAGAAATATATCCAATTTTTCAGGAAAAAATAAATGGCTAATACATATAGACATATAGGCGAATCAAATCCATATTATGATGATTGGGAAAGCGCACAACACGATGATAAAGGCTATGTTAAAGTTTTATTCAAGCCCAGCGTAGCTGTACAAGCAAGGGAATTGAACCAGTCACAGACATATCTAAACAGTCAAATTGCTTCCCTTGGTGGATACTTATTCAAGGATGGTACTCCTGTATCTGGAGCAAAAATATCTTATGTGACAAATCAAAGATATGCTGTTGCAACTATATCATATAGTATTACTGATACTACTACTGATGCTTTTGAAATTGTGAAAAATACATTGCTGGCTAGTTGCAAGGTAAGCAACAGCAATTATTCTATCAATGAGTATCTATTGACTGGCTATCCTACAGTAGCAACAGAAAATACAGAAACATCAGAAAATACTGATACTGCTGGAACAGGAACAGCCAGCTCAACTGTTGAAGCTTCATATCCAAAGATACAAATAACTGGATTTTATGAATATGAAAGTGAAGATGAAAATGCGAACGCAATAACTGCTTTATTGAATGCTGACAGTACTGGCACCCAAACAAAGCGCGTAATTGTACTGTATAATTTATATGGCGGAAATTTAGATAGTGATAAAACATATATATTCAGAACTGATTATTGTCAAATAAGATTTGACAGCATTGGAACTTGCACAACAGCTTCTTGCACAAAAGGCGTTATTTTCGTTGATGGATATTTTATTAATGTTCCAATGTCTACTGTATTAGTAAATCCTTTTGCAGTGGAGTTAACGCAAAGTGCTAACGATGAAATCAATCAAGCTACAATTTCATCATTTGGATTGAAAGATATTTCAAATGATGATATTCAGTATAACGTTGGATTCTGGATTGAAAGGGAAGTTGTCACTGCTTATGAAGACAGTACATTGACAGACCCAGCTTCAGGAAGCTATAACTATAAGGCTCCAGGCGCGGATAGATATAAGATACTAGGCAAGCTATGTTCCTTGACAGATGATGAACTGAATAAAAAGACAGATGAAATAGAGCCAACAGAGGAAGTCGATAGACCAGTAAAATTTGTCACAGGAATTGTCTTAAAGAATAATGTGCTTATTAAGGAACAAAACAATGTAGGAACCAATTCCGATTTGATGGATGAGATGGCTAGAAGGACATATGAAGAATCTGGTTCCTATGCTGTAACTCCTTGGAAGGTACAGATTGAAGAAGACCCTGCAAATGATTCCAATTATGTTGTATCTATTGCTCCAGGGTTGGGATATGTTTATGGATATAGGGTATCCAATTCAGTATCACAGAAGTTTTCTGTGGAAAAATCAAGGGATACAATAGC
>ODAJ014780966.1_pt1 | contig 16654 bp, 19 predicted proteins | sample 1539241 | NCBI WGS metagenome assembly ODAJ01 (sample SAMN02144231, study PRJEB22623) | gut metagenome | biome: sheep rumen | host: Ovis aries | place: New Zealand
TTCTGCCTTCTGAGAGGCAACGTAGCTTGCATCTGTCTGCGAGACTACGTAATAGATGTCTGTCTTCATCTTTCAAATCTTTTTTAATAAGTAAAAAGATGAGACGCGCGCCTCGATGTTCATCCCCATAAAAGTGCACAAGGAGAAAAAACACCACAACCAGTATTTCTGATTGCAGGTGCAAAAGTAAGGGAAAAAAAATTCCCAACCCAGGAAAAAATCGGGTTGGGAACAGTTATTGGAATATTGGAATTATTGTTGGAATTATTTTTAGGATTTAATACCTAATTTTAGCATCAAGAAGTCTGCTATCACATATTGTTGTTTATAATTTTCATTTATATCTTTAAAAGCGTTCCAAGCAGAGGGTGTGCATTTAGCCATTTGGGGGACATCATTTGAAGCCTTGCTCAAGGATTCATAAGAAAGTTCACGTTTCGCATCATTTATGGAGACTTCAAGTTCTTTTATCTTTGTCTCGAATGCTTTCATCTGCGAAGGGTAATTACAGAATTGGTATAATACTCTATACACAGCCCACCACTGTTTTTTATTCTTGAATATGAACTCATCATTCTCATTCTTAGACTTAAGCAATTCGTCAATTGCTGCCTTTATATCCTTGTCTGATTTCGCGAGTGGCTTTTCCTTACCATTAATTATCTGTATCCCAATGCCACCATTCTCAACGTTGTTCACCTCGTATTCAACATTCTTCTCTATGACAAGGTCACCAGCAACGTTTATACCACTCTTGCCTATTGCCTCAAGAGCTTTTTGTATATCTTCTTGGTTCATATTAATTCAATCCGCTAGAAACGTTAATACCTGTAGCACCAGAAGCTACATTGTTAACTTCATTGGTGACATGTTTATTTGCGATGTAATCACCAGCAATGTTTATTGATGGTTTATATTCTCGTCCTTCTATCCATGCATCAAGTTCTTCTTCTGCATCGCAACGGCCTACTTTGTACAGGATTTGTCTGATAACCTCTGTCTTGCTTTTTTCATGTTTGTATAGATTCATAGTTTCTTTTACAAGTTTTTTTACAAAGGCATCCTCCGTCTTTACAGCCCTTAAATCTGCATTCTCTTTTTCTAACTCTTGAATTCGTTTGTCACGAAGAGCAACCTCGTCATGATATGAAACAAGTTCCCACCAACCATCAGGCTTGCCTGGTGAATGACGGAAATACTTTGGTGTCATCTGCAGACAATTACGTATTGTGGCTTTCTTGTCTTGACTTCCACTAAAGTCACCTATTTCGATAGCCAGCGGATATATGTATTGTAATTCAGCCCTACCTCCTAATAGTTGTAGACTTTTTATAATAGCTTCTTTCTGTGTCATCTTCTATAATTTGAAGTGCAAAGTTAATATTTTTCACCATCACTTCCAAACATCTGATGGCAAACACCATCTGGCTCCATCATTTTTGATGCTATTTAACAATTAATTCCTTAAAATGTTGGTAAATAACTAAAAATAAAGTACCTTTGCAATTGGAATGGCTAAAAGAACACAAGAAGATTATTATAAGGAAAGTAAACGCATCAGAGCTGAGGTTTTACAAGAGGCTGATTTCCTGATAGGTAAACCGATGCGATTTACCATTACAAATGACATCACAATGGATGTGGAGATAACAAAGTCTGATTTGAAGACTATTGTAAGTAAGGCTTCACACGATAATAAATTCAATGCCATTAAGAATGCATTAGCAAAAGACATTCCATCTTTCTTACTCAAAAGTGAATATCTTGGATGGCGTACTATTAAAGATGGCAAACATAGTGAGAGTGCCTACTTTGCCTATTTTGATAGAACAATAGGTGTCAGAACAATATTGGCTATGCGAAAAATGAAAAACGGGGGGCCCTACAAACCATATGCTATTATTGACCAATATGCTTTTGATGTAAATATCGGAGACTTAAAACAAGGAACTCCGCCTTGAGGGCCTTGCTTGCCGGACCAACCGGGGCTATCCTTCTAAGGCGGAGGTGGGAGTGTCTACATCTTGCATTCGCTTGCCGGACCAACCGGGGCTCCTGCCCTATGCGATACACTTTCTTATCTTTCTGCTGCAAAGGTAGAAAGTTTTTTTTAAACTTCCAAATTTTTTTGCTATTTTTTATTTTTCTTCGTTCATTGGAAAATCTTCTGCAGCCATTGGGAATGCTAAATCTTCTTCGATGAAAGATTCATAATGTATGGATACTTTGTCTTTCTTAGTTTCATCAAAATGACCTTTGTTGAGTTGTTGGCGGATGTTTTGAATAAAGTCTTGTGACCTATATGTTATGGCTTCAAAATAAGAGTTATTCTTCATATCGCCAATAAATTCATCCGTTGTTTGCGCATCGGAACTAAGACTCAACATCTTGCTTTTTATCATCGTGATAATAGAAGCGACATTGAATATTAATTTTGTGTCCTCATGAATATATGGTGCTACTAATGTTAGATATTTCTGACCGTTAACAGTATCATCAATATGACGAAAGAGGTTTACCGTTTCATTGTTGACTTGCTGATTCTTGGAACGAATCAAAGTAGCCTCTATAAGCCAATATCTATCTTTATTGAAAATCTCTATGTCTCCGACATTACCCGGTGCATGTGAATACGGAATACCTGCCTCATCACAAATGAAATTTGGTTTATATTCGAAAGTGTCTCCATAGTAGGTATAGACAAAAAGTGTTAGTAGGAACTCAAATTTTACTGGATCTTGTATGAACCAGAATGTATCTTTACCCTTTTTGTCTCCATTTGAAACCTTTATCAATGCCTGTTCTATAGAGTCGGGAGTTAATCCATAAGAACTTATGATGTTCGGTATTTTCTTATTATATTCTGCAGTAGAATGATCTACTTTTTCCCTATGGGAAAGAATCAAAGATTCTAGAGAATCATCAAAAGCCCCCAACTGTTCAAAATATTCGTCTTCATCTTCCTTTGCGGATTCGGAAACAAAAAATTTTCTTGCTTTTAAAGCCTTATATAATGGCATGCGATTTTCATTTGGAGTAAGCATAAGAACTCCAGTATATTCCACAGTGACAAAACCCGTAAGTTGCAACACACGAAACACTGTGTTTCCATAATCTCTAAAAGCAGATTTCTGTTTTGCTGCTTTTGCGTGCTCGACATCTACCTGACTATATTTTCTCTTTACCAAAGCATAAGCCTTATCTGCATCATCGCCGACTTTATTCTTCTCCAGCAGGGATAAGAATTCTTCTACATTTCCATCATCAGAAAATAGGCCCACCATCAACTGATTGTATGACAAACGATGCCCTTTTTTCTTCAATTCTATCATTGCATCTATGATAAACTCAAAGAAATTGAAGTCGTTTAAAACACGCCGATATGGTGATTTCCTCCAAAATCTCATACTTTGTAGAGCAAATGCCTCTGACAAAGTAATTTTACCATTGACAAGAGCTTTGGCAACGGGAGAAAGAAGGAGCTTTTGCTCGTATTGAGCATATATAAATCCAAATTCTGATAAGGTTTTAAGGTATCGTGTAAATGCAGCTTGATAACCTGTAGGATATCCCCATTCATTATTATGGCTGCAATTTTCGACAATCCATTTGCTAACAAGCTTTTTTGTAAGAATTTCATCACTTAAAGCATCTGCTGTTACAACTTCGTCAAGATACAACTGAGAATACACATCAAGTACTCCTTTATCATCCAAAACGACCCCTTCAAACTTGGCAAAGGTTTTTAGAATACCTTCGTAACGCTCAGGATTCCGTACTGCTACCTCAAGAGACATCTGTTTGAATAATCTTTTTCCGTGTCTTACGTTGTTTGCCATAGGATTTAATAATTGGTTATCAGCACCTCGCTAAACTTCTTGATGCTGTTGTCATTAAAACTTATATAGTTGCTTTTTATCGAGTGACTATGATATTGTTTAGACCATTCTAAGAATATATTATTTATACGACCACGGTAATGAGTGACATTAGATATGGCAAAGCAGACACCTCTTGCATTCAATTCATCAAGCAATGCCAACAACTCTCTTTCCGTATCATCATTCCACAACTTATTGTATTCACTGAATGTAATTAGGTATGGGGGATCAAGATACACAAGGTCATCTTTTTCATAATCAATACCTCCAAGGAATTGTTTATAATCTTCATTAAACCATTTTGTTTGTTTCTGTGAAAGCAATAGGAAATAATCAGATAATGCATTTTGTACATTTTGATTAAAATCGACGTTTCCTACAGGAAGATTAAATTGGCCTTTACCATTGAATCGGAGCATATGATTGAATCCATAGATTAAAAGCAGATATAGTTTCATCATATTTTGCTGACCTTTGGCAATAAAATCTGCTTTCATCTGCAAATAGCCTGCTTTATTATATCTTGCATAATAGGTCTTGGGATAGGCCTTTTTCATTGCTTGTGGAACAACATCACTACGTAATGATAACGAAAGTTTATATGAGTCAATGATATTATAGATTTCTTCCAAAAACTCTTGCTCTTTGCCTATATAACTCTGCAACATCTGATGTAGGTTTATAACATAGCTATTGATATCGTTGAGAAGATAACTATTAGCTTCAACATTCATCATCACAGAGCCTCCACCGACAAAGGGTTCTATAAACCTGTTTATCGTTTGAGGAAAATGAGTGCGTATTTCACGTATCAATTTATATTTATCACCCACGTAGAATAGAGGCGAACGAGCTATTCCGTTTTTCATTGTCGACTTCGGTTATGAAAAGATATTCTCTATGGTCATCAAACTCTGTCTTTCCTGAGTTGAAGGCTTTGAACTCATGATTAAACACCTTTGTGGTACCACACTTCTGAAGTACATTTTCCAACTGTTCCAGCCTTATCTTATTTTCTGATGAACTGCTTTTCGAGTTGTAAGTATTGTTGTATGAAACCACCAAATAGCGTGTATCTATATGTGACACAAGGTCGGTAAAGGCGTTGAGGGCAGACGTGCGGCAATAGTCGCTCATGTTTTCCTCCTTGGGCTTTAAGGCCGTCCCGAACAACTTGGGCTTCTTCCACTGAACAAGGTTTTCATAAACATGATAGAAACGACTATATTGGCGCGAGTTATAAGGTGGATCGAGATAAGTGACATCAACATGTATATTGCGTGCTAACTTATTAGAATCCTCTTGATGTATCTCCACACCTTCATAAGAACCAACATCTATCATGCGCATTTTGAAATCATGCTGTGCCGGAGTCTTATGGTGGTACGCATCAAAGTGTCCCATTGTGTTGGCATGTCGATCTATGCTATAGATGAGAGAGGCAAGCAAGACAGCATATTCCTTATCTGTCAGCTCGCTCCGCATCCTTTGCAACTTGCCTCTGATATAGCCAACTAACTTCGCTGTGTCATGATAAAAGTATTTCCCACCAAAATTCTTTGAGAAATAGTTTTCACCTATCTTTTTAGGATTAACTGAATTAAAATCCTCTATGATATTCTCAACCTTCTTTTCATTCCATTCATCTGGTGAAAAGAAGGCACGATACATAATGTTGTTGGAGTAAAGAAAATCATTTACTACAACATGATCATATTTCTTTAGGGCCCTATTTGCAACGACCCCAGTACCCGAGAAAATATCACAGAAAGAGTGAACATCATGGGTATTATGGTCTATAAGGTCAAAAATCCAATCTATCAGTTTTGTCTTACAACCAATATAGCGTCGGCTCTCTAATGAGAACCGCCGTTCTGCGATGCTATTGTCCATAAACGCCAATATTTGTTTATGGCTTTCGCATGGCTTATCGACATTTAATTACAGATTTACCAACAACCCCACATAAAGACACAGAAAAAGCGCAGACTCGTGCTTAATCCGTATCTGGAGGTCGTAGGAATAACCTGTATAATGGAGATAAGCTAAAGCCCACGCTATAGCGCGAGCAAAAAGCCGTATCGTTACCATTATACTGTATCTAATGAATTTCCTACGTTCCCAGATACCATCGATAACCAGCTATTGCCGTTATTTTTTCCTTAAAATTTGCGAGTAATGTACGCTTACACACTCTTCAACACACAATCGTAATCGTGTGATGCGGTTGCAAATTTACAACTTTTTCCCAATATCACAAAAAAATCATGCAATTATTATACATTTTTGATGAAAACGGGCTTTGCGCAAATAACTACTTTTTCTGCAAAAAGATAATTTTATTCAACCCTAACGATAATCTCTAACCGCTAACCTCTAACCATTTTTTCTGCTAAAATAATCCTTCTAAAACTTGCATATCTCGCATTTTTTTTGTACCTTTGCAAATAGATGAGAGACAGTGGTCTCAAGGCATACAAACAAGTTTGTCTGCAATCTCTTGACAGAGATTTTCTATTTGCGATGGTTGCTCACGCTCGATAATCAGAAAGTGAACTTTCATTATCCTCGCTTAATCGCAACATTGTACCTTATTTATTAACCATTAAAAACACACACAAGCTATGAAAAAGAATTGGAAAACCGTACTTCATGTAATCAGTTACATCATTGCCGCCATTCTGGGCGCAGCTGGTGGAGCAACGGCGATGTAAGAGGGCCTTACGTACTATGGAAAACACACGCTTTAAAATCTCTCAGTATGCCTGTGCGGTGCTGCTTATCGTGAGCAGTATCGCACTGGTGGCATATCAGGTGGTAGAGATAGACGATGTGGCATCAGGACTGCTATACTATGTGGCACAGTCGTTCCTGCTGGCTGGTTCTATCTTCGGCCTTGACCAATACATCAGAAACTTAAAGAGTTAAGAGTTAAGAGTTAGGAGTTAAGAATTAAGAATTAAGAATTAAATATGAATGACATAAAACTTTCAGCCCATTTTAAGTTGAGCGAATTTCTCAATACTGGAAAATACCCACAGAACATTCCCTCTATGCAGGACGTTGTGAATATGACCTTCGGCTGTCACTTACTGCTGGAACCGGCACGTAACGAGGTCGGGCCCATTATCATCAATTCGGGCTTCAGAAGTAACGAGGTAAACAAGATGGTAGGCGGCGTCTGCAACTCACAACACCTGAGAGGTCAGGCTGCCGACATACGTCCTCGCGACACGAAGCAGTTCCAGCATCTGGTGGATTGTCTTAGGAACAATCCCTATACCGACCAGCTGCTCACAGGAAACGGCTGGCTCCACATTTCATGGAACCCGTTCGGGAAACCCAGACATTATGTAAGGATTGGCTATTACAAGTAATCTACACAACAAAAAAAAATCCGGAAGAAAACCTTCCGGATTACTTTTTATTTAGCTTTTGCTCCCCCGCTGCGAGGGAAGACTTTCTAACGTTTGGTTTTGCTCCGACTCCGCCGGCTCACCAAGACAGCTCGCCGTTTTGGAAATATACTATCGAGATGCGATAATGGAAGTCGTCTCCCTTGGCGGGGTATAGCTGTCCGTCGCGACCGTCAAGATATTGCAGTTTCTTCAGGATACCCATCTGGCGCTTTATGTCCTTTACCCAAAATGTCGAATTCACATTCATGCGCATCCCCGCCTGCTCAAACTGCTGCACGAGGCTCTCGTTGCCACGGACGATGCCGAGCACCTCTTTCAATTCCTCTGCCGACGGCAACGGATAGCTGGAATAGCGTGCGCCATAGAACAGTATCTCGACGTCGTCATCCCAAAATGGCTGACCCTTTATTATCCTGCCTTCGCCGCCATAAGCCTTGCCCAAGACCTTTACCAGGATGCCGCGACGCCCGCTGCCAGCCTCGCGAACGCACATATAGCGCGATTCGACAATCTGTTCGTAAGCGACACTGTTACCAGATTTCAGCGTCCTCCTCTCCTTTGGCAGATTGACGACCTCGCCTGCTTTCCAATTCTGTGTGTTTGTCGTGTTGTCTGACATTTTTTATTATATTGTATCGTTGTTTATTTTACCTCAAAGGACGCGCCTCCAAACCCCGCGCATGTCCTTGTTTTTTTTCTCTCCCCTATATTAGTCATCGGCTGCAAAGATAAACAAAAATCTTGAATCAACCAAACAGATGTAGAAAATTTTTCTATATTTGGTGCCGTTTCCGCTATGGCAAAAGATTTTTGTTCTGTAAGATTATGGCTGACAGCGTATTTTTCCGTATTACGGCAGAAATTTGGTGGGAAAAGCCAAAGTTCGTAATTTTGCACCCGAAATCAGACAACTTCAAAAACATTCAGACAACAATGGCAGTACACCACCATCATCATGACCTCAACGAGCAGTTTGAAGAGGCATTCTCAGGCAAGCGCAGCGACGAGGAGATAATCGCCCATCAGCAGTCGCACGCCCACCATCATCACGATGCCGCGCACCCTCATGTGCACGGTGACACGAAGGATTACATGTCGGCAGTGAACGAATATCGCAAGACATTCCCCGACAAGCAGCAGCAGATAGAGCAGACGCCCGACCCTGCCGTGAGGGAGATGCTGCTGCACCTGCAGGAAGTGGGCATCGAGACGGTGTTCGACCGTTTTGACAGCCAGCAGCCGCAGTGTAACTTTGGCATTGCGGGCACCTGTTGCAAGAACTGCTTCATGGGGCCGTGCCGTATTACGAAGAAAGCCCCGCGAGGTGTGTGCGGCGCCGATGCCGACCTTATTGCCGCCCGCAACCTGCTGAGACATCTGGCAGCAGGAACGGCAAGCCACGGAGCACGAGGCAGGGCAAGTATGCTTGCGCTGAAATATGCCGCAGAGGGCAAGGCACCCATAGACATCGAGGGGGAGAAGAAGATACTTGCAGAGGCGAAGACATACGGTCTGGACACCGAGGGAAAGGACGTCAGAGGGCTGGCTGGCGAAATAGCCGACATATTGCTGGAGGACCTCAGCAGGACGGTGCCCGGAAAGCATAAGACCATATATACCCACGCACCAAGAGAGAGAATAGAGACATGGGAGAAGGCTGGCATCATACCCATATCGCCCTACCACGAGGTATTTGAAAGCCTGCACCGCACCACCACCGGCACCGACGGCGACTGGCGCAACGTAATGCAGCAGTTCCTGCGCACGGGGGTGAGCTTTGCGTGGACATCATGCTTGGGCAGCGGAATAGCGATGGACTGCCTCTACGGACTGCCCCACCGCTCTACGTCAAAGGTAAATCTGGGAGCACTGAAGAAGGGATGGGTGAACATTGCCGTACACGGACACTCGCCGCTCCTGATACGCGAGATTGTGAAGATAGGACAGAGCGAGGAATGGCAAGGCAAGGCACGCGAGGCTGGCGCCGGGGGCATACAGTTCTACGGGATATGCTGCTCGGGACTTAGCGCGATGTACCGCTATGGCGGAGTGATACCGCTGAGCAACGCCGTGGGGTCGGAACTGGTATTAGGCACAGGAGCGTTGGACCTCTGGGTGGCTGACGTGCAGGACGTCTTCCCAACGATAATGGACGTGGCACGCTGTTTCCGAACGGTGGTAGTGACCACCAGCGACTCGGCACGACTGCCTGGCGCAGAGCACTATGGCTTTGACCACGAACACTCAAACATTGCCGACATCAAGAACCTGGCACGGCGCATAGTAGAGAGAGCCATAGAGGCATACAAGGACCGTCGCGACGTGCCGGTGAAGATACCGCAGTATGAGGTGGAGGCTGAGATGGGATTCTCCGTAGAATGGGCTGCGAGCCACTTTGAGAGAGGGCTGCGCGACATTGCCGACGCTCTGAGGGAGGGCAAGATACGAGGCATCGTGAACCTTGTAGGATGCAACAACCCACGGCTCATATACGAGAAACACATCGTGGAGGCTGCGGAGATATTGCTGAAGAACGACATACTGATACTGACCAACGGATGCGCATCGTTTGCACTGCTGAAGTTAGGCTTCTGTTCAAGCAAGGCACTGGCTATAACGGGCGACAGCCTGAGACGCTTCTGCGAGGAGCACGGAAACATTCCGCCTGTATGGCATCTGGGCGAGTGCTTGGACAACGCCAGGGCAAGCGGCTTCTTCAATGGCATCAGCGGAGCACTGGGCACACCGATAAAAGAACTGCCATACGCCTTTATGTCGCCGGAATGGAGCAACGAGAAAGGCATCTGCGCGGCACTGGCTTTCAGGCTCCTGGGCATGAACTCTTACCACAGCGTATATGCACCGACGCAGGGAGCACCCAACGTGCACGAATTCATGGCACACGGTACGAAACCCATACTGGGCAGCGAGATGATAGTGAACGTGGACACCAAGGAACTGGCACAACAACTGGTAGATGACATGAACGAAAAAAGGCGGCTGCTTGGATGGGAAAACCATTGAACATTGAACCATTAATAAATAAAGGAAGGAGATAAGACTATGAGGACAAGACTGTATATAATTGCTGCACTGACGGCACTGCTACTGACGGCTTGTGGCAGGAAGGGAAATGAAGACGTGGTAAAGATAGCCTATCTGCCCATAACCCACGCTCTGCCATTAGCGGGGCTGGAGAAGGCTGACGGCGTAAAGGTAGAACTGGTGAAGTATGGCTCATGGCCAGAACTGCTGGACGCGCTGAACACTGGACGCGTAGATGGCGCATCGGTGCTGATAGAACTTGCCATGAAGGCAAAAGCGCAGGGCATAGGGCTGACAGCGGTGGCATTGGGACATACCGACGGCAACGTGATTGTTGTCACACAAGAGACAAACAGCGCCAAAGACCTGAAGGGCAAGACTTTTGCCATTCCGCACAGGGCATCGTCGCACCACATACTGCTGCAGGAAGCACTGGCAAAGGACGGGCTGACCATAGACGACGTGAACGTGGTGGAGATGGCTCCGCCTGAGATGCCTTCCGCACTTGCCAACAAGCAGATAGCAGGATACTGCGTCGCCGAGCCGTTTGGAGCTGCCGGGGTTTTGGCAAGCAAAGGCAAGGTGCTGTATCGCAGCGACGAACTGTGGCACGAGAGCATCTGCTGCGGACTGGTGGTGAACAACAAGGCTTACAAGGAAAAGAAAGCACTGATAGACAAGGTCATTTCTGCCTATGAGAAACAGGGCAAGGAACTGGAGGACAAGGAGGTGGCGCTGGAGAGGGCAAAGACTCTGCTGACACAGCCGGAGGAAGTCCTGCAGAAGTCGCTGCAATGGATAAGCTATGCCGACCTGAAGATTAAGAAGGAGGCTTATTCCGACTTGGCTGAAAAGGTGAAGAAATACGGAATCATAGACAATCCGCCATCTTACGAAGACTTTGTGAAATGAAGACGGTAATATACACGATAGCATCATTTGCCCTGACGCTTGCCGTATGGCAGCTGGCAGTGCTGGCAGGCAACTATGACGATGCGCTGTTTCCTGCGCCGAAGGATGTGGCAGAGGCGTTCAGCGAGATTGTTGCCAACGGCACTCTATACGACGGCATCGTGACCAGCATGTGTCGCTTTGTCATAGGTTACCTGATATCGGTAGTGGCGGGGATTGCATTGGGACTGCTGATAGGCAACGTAAGCATACTCTTCAGGCTTACGAACCCTGTGGTGCAGATGGTCAGACCCATAGCACCCGTGGCATGGATGCCGTTCATAGTGTTGCTCATTGGCATAGGCGATGCACCCGCCATCGTGATAATATTCCTGGCGGGATTCTTCCCCGTATTGCTGACAACGGCAAGAGGGGTACACAGCGTGGACGTGACATACCTGAAGGTGGCAAGCAACTATGGCATCTCACGGCTGAAGACGGTATTCGGAATAATATTGCCGGAGGTCTTTCCGCAGATAGCTAACGCGCTGCACATAGCATTGGGCTCGGCATGGATATTCCTCGTTTCGGGAGAAATGGTGGGAACGCAGTCGGGACTGGGATACATGATTATAGACGCAAGGAACAACCTCAGACCCGACATATTGCTTGCCACAATGATAGTGATAGGAGGAATAGGCTTCCTGCTCGACTTCCTCATCGGTAAATTTGAAAAGAAGGTTTTGACACATTATGGCGTACATTGAGGTAAGAAACGTAAGCAAGGACTTCACACGGCGAAACGCTGACGGCAGCGAGAGCACAATACACGTGCTCGACGACATCAGCTTCGAGGTATCGAAAGGCGAGTTCATCTGCCTGCTGGGATTTTCGGGATGCGGCAAGTCAACGCTGCTCAACATGCTGGCGGGATTTGAGAAGCCTACCAAGGGAACGGTGACAATAGACGGCAAGGAGGTAAGGAAACCTTCTGCAAGATATATCACCATCTTCCAGCACTACGGACTGCTCCCCTGGCGTAATGTAAAGAAGAACATCGAACTGGGCTTGGAAAACAAGAACCTTGGCAAGAAGGAGCGTGAACTGACGGCGCAGAAGTATCTGGAACTGGTAGGACTGAAGGGATTGGAACAACAGTTTCCGTCACAACTGTCGGGAGGGCAGCAGCAACGTGTGGCTATAGCACGGGGGCTGGCAGTAAACCCCGAGATATTGTTTATGGACGAACCGTTCGGAGCACTCGACCCCATAACCCGAAACAAACTGCAGGACGACCTGCTGACAATTGTAAAGGAGCAGAAGAAAACCGTCATCTTCGTGACTCACGACATAGAAGAGGCTGTATATCTGGCTGACAGGGTGTTTGTGATGCAGGCAAACCCGGGGAAGATACAAAAAATTTACGAGGTGAAGATTCTGCGCCCAAGGGACAGAAATTCCAACGGCTTCAGCATGTACCGCTCCGCTGTGTATAATAAACTCTTTTCTATTAAGGAAACAAATATTGAGTATGTTATTTAGTTGAAACTTTAAAATTTAAAGATTATGCATTTACCATCAGAATCATTGAATGGGGCAATCTGTCCCGTAACAGCAGTTGTGGCTGCGGGTGCGATAGTGCTGGCAGCTTACACATTGAATAAAAAACCGTGGAAGAGACCTGCCTTGTGGCACTTTACACTGACGACAACGGCTGTGTTCGCCATGCAGGCTCTGAACTATGCCCTGCCGGCAGGATTCTCAGGTCACATGTTGGGAGCTGTGTTCGCAGCATCCGTCTTGGGCATTCCGGCAGCGATATTGTCACTTGCACTGGTGATAACGGTGCAATGTCTGGCATTCAGCGACGGAGGGACGCTGCAACTGGGGGCTAACATCCTGAATATGGCAGTCATAGCAACCAGCGTTGGCGGACTGATAATTGACAGGCTGGGCAACGCAAACAGATACCTGGCAATAGCATTGGGGGCTACAGTCTCCATAATGGCAGCCGTGGGAGCAATAGCTATAGAACTATTCGTTGGCGGCAGACCCGACGGAGCACTGATAAGAACACTGCTGGTGTCGCACATACCGATAGCATTGATAGAGGGAGTACTGACGCTGGCACTGGTAAACGTGCAGAATGTGCCTATATGGCGCAATGACAGAAAAACAGAATATGCCTTGGCGACGATATCACTTATCGCCCTAATCTTATTCCCGCTCGCCTCAACACTTCCCGATGCCTTGGAAGCTGCTTTAGGAACAAGATGACCCGAACCTGCTGGCGCGAACATATTCACGTTCGGCAATCGAAACAAATAACAAAAAACAAATCTCCACGCCTTTATCGGCATGGAGATTTTTCTATGTATCTGAAAGTGCACGTTTTTAGAAGTTGTCCACGTGTATTTCGAAGTATGCCTGTGGATGTGCGCAGGTTGGGCAGATTTCCGGGGCTTTCTCCCCTACTACGATGTGTCCGCAGTTACGACACTCCCACACCTTCACCTCGCTCTTGGCAAAGACTTCCTGTGCCTCGATGTTGTGAAGCAGGGCGCGATAACGCTCCTCGTGACGCTTCTCGATAGCTGCCACGAGGCGGAACTTTGCAGCAAGTGCCTTGAAGCCTTCTTCCTCGGCTGTCTTTGCAAAGCCTTCGTACATGTCGGTCCACTCGTAGTTCTCACCATCGGCAGCGGCAGCAAGGTTCTCGGCAGTAGAGCCGATGCCTTCCAATTCCTTAAACCACATCTTGGCGTGTTCCTTCTCGTTGTCGGCTGTCTTTTGGAACAGCTCTGCTATCTGCTCAAAACCTTCTTTCTTTGCCTTTGATGCAAAATAGGTGTATTTGTTACGTGCCTGGCTCTCGCCGGCAAATGCAGCCTCAAGATTCTTCTCGGTCTGCGTTCCGGAATATTTGTTCATAATGTTACTTGTTTATTTTTTTAGTTGTGGAAATTACGCTTGTCGTTGACGTGTTTTGCCTTGCCGATAGAACGCTGTATTGCTCCTGGCTCCTTGATGTGGATGTTTGGCTTGATGCCTACCATAGAGACTATTCTGTCGTATAGCGGCTTGATGTAAGGCATCTGCTTCGACGGATTTGGTGAGAAATATTCAGAACGGAGCTCTACGTCGAGGTCGAAGGTGTCTTCGTTGTTCTTGCGGTCAACAGTGATGAAATACTGCGGTGTGAAGGCAGGGAACTCTGTCAGACAGGTTTCTATCTGGCTTGGGAACACATTGACGCCACGTATAATCATCATATCGTCCGAACGTCCGAGGATGCGGTCCATGCGCACTGCTGTGCGTCCGCACTTACATGGCTCGTAGATAAGGCGTGTAAGGTCGCGGGTACGGTAGCGCAGGATTGGCATAGCCTCCTTGGTGAGCGATGTGAAGACGAGTTCACCGAATTCACCAGGGGCACATGGCTCAAGTGTGTCAGGATTGATGATTTCAGGATAGTACATATCTTCCCACAGGTGGGTACCGTCCTGCATTTCACACTCACCGCCTACACCAGGACCGCTCATCTCTGTCAGTCCGTAGATGTCGTATGCCTTGATGCCGAGCTTGTCTTCCAGTTCCTTACGCATGCCTTCCGTCCAAGGCTCTGCTCCGAAGAAGCCGCACTTGAGGTTCAGGTCTTTTTTGTGAACCTCGTCAGACTGCTCCAGCACCTCAGCAAGATGCAGGGCATACGATGGCGTGCAGGCAAGAACCGTAGAGCCAAAGTCTTTCATCAGCATTATCTGCTTGGCAGAATTGCCGGCAGAGGTAGGCAGCTGCACTGCACCGAGCACTCCGGCTGCATCATGGGCTCCCAGACCGCCAGTGAACAGACCGTAGCCATAGCTCACCTGTACTATATCACCCCTGCCAACGCCACCGGCAGCAAATACGCGGGCTGCACCTTCTGCCCAACGCTCTAAGTCACCCTTGGTATAGGTACCAACGACGGGTTTGCCGGTAGTGCCTGAAGAGGCATGGATGCGGGTAATCTCTGACATGCGGACAGCATTGAGACCGAAGGGATATTCGTCACGAAGGTCATGCTTGGTGGTAAACGGCAGACGGTGGATATCTTCTATGCCCTTGATGTCTTCAGGCTTGATGCCCATCTTGTCCATCTTCTTACGATAGAAAGGCACCTTTTCATAACATGTCTTGACTGTTTTTACCAGTCTCTCGGACTGTAGTTTGGTCATGGACTCACGGTCCATGCACTCCATTTCGCGATTTAAAATCATTTGTTTTTTATTCTTATTTAGTAATTTGTCTTATAGGGCTTATTGGGCTTATGTGGCGTATTGTCTTATTGGGCTTATGGGTTACTGCAGCCCGTCGAACGGCAGAATGTCTTTCTTTCTATATGCGGAGCCTGTCACGATACAGAGCAGTTCGCCGTGCTGATTAGTAATACGTGTCTCGCAGAAGGGCAGTCTGTGGTGATTGAACACCTCCGTCGTCTCTGCTACAAGGGTGTCGCCAAGCTTTGCCGAATGTAAATACGTAATGCTATTCTGCACCCCCAAGGAAACGGGACCGTGAGAATTGGTGACAGCAGCAAAGGTAAGGTCGGCAAGGGTAAAATATACCCCACCCTGACAGACACCTGCAGCATTGAGATGACGCTCTTCCACAACGCATGTGGCACAGGCAAAGCCCTCACGCACCTCGGTGAGCTGCATGCCATTCTCAGCAGCAAACTTATCACCTGTATTCAGGAATTCCTTAAGCGTCATAGCATTTGAAGATTTGGTTTACCTTCTCATTATTCATCTTCGGCGTTACAAGGCTCACAAGTATCACGACGACAAATCCGCCAAGCATAGCCACCGCACCGCAATCGATAGGGTTAAGGATAGAGTTGCCTGCCAGCATATTCACTACTGTAAGACCAACACCCCATACGAAGCATGCCCATACAGCGAGACGTGTGACACCCTTCCAATAGAGTCCCATCATAAACGGAGCAAGGAAAGCACCGGCAAGAGCTCCCCAAGAGATACCCATAAGCTGGGCAATGAACTGTGGGGGATTGAGGGCTATCATGAGCGACAGAACAATGAAGAAGACTATAAGCACACGCATGACAACAACCTTGCGGCGCTCTATCTTTTCGGCTACCTCGTCATTTATTTCACCTCCCTCTACTTCGCCGTCAAGAGATTTCTTGTCGCGATAAATGAGGTCAAGCGTCATAGTGGATGATGATGTCAGTACCAATCCAGCCAATGTTGACATTGATGCTGAGAGCACCAGAAGTATGACGAGGGCGATGAGGAAGTCAGGGAGAGTTTCAAGCATTGATGGCACGATATTGTCATATACGAACTTTCCCTTTTCGCTGTTAAAAGCCGTAGCAACAAACAGACGTCCGAAACCTCCGAGGAAATAGCATCCGCC
>ODAJ012166098.1_pt1 | contig 16652 bp, 18 predicted proteins | sample 1539241 | NCBI WGS metagenome assembly ODAJ01 (sample SAMN02144231, study PRJEB22623) | gut metagenome | biome: sheep rumen | host: Ovis aries | place: New Zealand
GAGGCTCAAAGCGGACGAAGCAGAAAGTTGCAATTTCAACCTTCTGCTTCGTCTTTATTTATGCCCCTGCTCGTGTCTAAACGGTGTGTGGAGCAATAGGGCAGAGTGGAGCTGCTGCCCTCATGCTCTTGTTTGTTAAGTTGTCGATGATTAGTTAGTCCACAATCACCTTCTTGCTGTTGCGGATGTATATGCCCTTGAGCGTGGGCTTGCGGTCGAGCCGCTGTCCGCCGAGGGTGTACCACACGTCGCGGGTGCTGCCTGCGGCAGTGATTTCGCTTATCCCGGTGATGGCATCGCCCCACTGCTGGCGCAGAAACTCCACCTTCTGGTGCATCGCGTTCTTGAAGCTGCGCTTCTTGCCGTCGATGTCGGTGGTGCCATAGCGTGGCCATCGGGCTGCGTCGCACTTGGCTGCATCGGCAATCTGGTCGATGAACTGGTCGATGTAGCTGTCGATGGAAGGATAGTTGTCGCCCAGGAATGGCTGCCAGATGTTCTTCACCTGAGTCTGGAAGCGCGGAAACTTGGCTATCTCGCCAATCCAGTTCATGCCGAAAGGCGAGTCCTGATAGATAAACTTGTTGTAGCCTCGGTGGTAGCTGTTGCCGAAGTCCCACACGGGGCCGAACACGAGCTTGGTGTTCTCGCCGCGGTCTTTGTGCATATAGCAGCTGCCGTGGAACGACTCAGCGTTGTCCATCACCTCCTGCACTATGTAGAAGCGTGCCAGCGCGTCGATGTCGATGTAGTATTCCCAGTTGGTGCTCTGCTTGTTGTTGGCATAGATGGCGTTGTCGGCAGCCTTGAGGAATGTGGTGAGATAGTTCTTCTGTGCGTCAGAGAGCACTTCGGGCGAGTGATAGGTGAAGCGTATCCACTCTCCGTTGCCCTCGTTGAAGGCCACCTGCGCCTCGTCGTCGTAGTTGTCGATTTCGAGGAGCCATCCGCCGGTGATGTTCTCGGCCAGAGTTTCCTCGTCGGCCTGCTCGGTTATGTTCACCCGGTCGGCATCTACGCGAATGTTCTCGTTGAGCATATACAGTCCGATGTAGTCGCCGTTGAGCACCACTTCCACCGGTCGCTGCTCCGGCGTGTAGGCCAGACCCAGCTGCCGGCTCAGTTCGAAGCCCACGGTGTTGCGCAGGAAGCACATATTGTCGTCGGCATGGGCCAGCAGAACGAAGTGTTTGCTCTTGTTCATGCCCAGCGGACTGGCCTTCTTGTCGAACTTCAGGCGGTATGGTTTCTTGTCGAAGTCCTTCCATGTGTAGTTGCCGCGTCCCTTGATTTGCAGCGGCAGCGGCTCAGCCTCGCTTCCGAGCGACTCGTAGCCCGGCAGTCCGAGGGCATCGATGTAGTAAGTGCCTGCCACATACTCCTCTTTCGACACTATAGGCACGGCCTTGCCCACGGCTCCCGTGGCTGTGATGCGCACTTCGGGGCTTGCGTCTTTCTGCATGGAGTAGGTGTAGTAGCCTCCGTTTGTGAAGGTTAGGTTCACGGTCTGTATGCCGCTCACGTTCTCGTTGCTGTTGAAGATGATGTGCTTTGGCGCATCAAGCTCCGATGCCGGGGCGTGGCTCTTCCATCGCCATATCTGGTTGCCGTTGGCGGCGGTGCCGACAAGCTCACAGCGCTCGCCCGGCCAGCTGCCGGCAATGGTCTTGTAGCTGTCGTCCCAAACGTAGCAGCCCACCTCGGTCCACTGCTGCGAGTTCTCGAAGTAGGCAAAGTAGTAGCCGTCTTCGTAGGTGCAGCAGGCTGGCACGTCAGCGGCTTCGGAGGTGTTGATAAAAAGCACGGGCAGAGTACCCGAACAGCCAGTGGGCACGTCGGCAGCTTTCACGATACCGGCGGCACACAGCAGTAGCAGAAAAGTGTAGATACGTTTCATTGTTTCTGTTGTGTTTAGATTTCGTTGGTTTTTTGTTCGAACTCTTGCAAAGGTACGTGAAAGCATTTATAATAAGGTGTGGCTGGCGGTGGGAAAGTTTCTGTCAGGCTTTGACAACGATTGCACACTGCGAGAGGCGCGTCGCCTCTGGCTCACAGGGCCACGCTGTCGATTCTCAGCCGCAGCTTCCCGGCAGGCACCGTTACCTCGACGGTGTCGCCGGCCTTGTGTCCCATCAGTGCCTGGGCGATGGGCGACTTTATTGAGATTTTTCCCTCGCTCATGTTAGCCTCGTGAGGGCTCACGATGGTGTAGCCCATGCTGGCATCGCTGGCCAGATTGGTTATCTTCACCTTGCTCAACAGTCCGACGTTGTCGCTGTTGAGGCGTGTGGTATCAATCACGCGTGCGTGTTCGAGCACCCTCTGCTTGAAGCGTATGCGCCCCAGCAGTCGTCCCTGCTCGCGCTTGGCGGCATGATACTCGAAGTTTTCGCTCAGGTCGCCCTTGTCGCGTGCTTCGGCAATGGCCTCGCGCACGCGTGGCAGTTCCTCGTTCTCTAACTGGCGTAGTTCGGCTACAAGCTTGTCGTAGCCTTCTTGTGACATATATTCCATAGTGCGTTGTTTTTAAAGACTTCCCCAAGAAGCCCCCTCAGGACCCCCGAAGGAGCCCCCCCAGGCCCCCGAAGGAGCCCCCCTCAATCCCCCAAGGTGGGAGGAAGGCTTATAGGTCTTATAAGGCTTATGGGACTTATAGGACTTATATGCCTTATGTGAGAGCCTTCCGGCTCCCCACAAGGTGGGAGGAAGGCTTATAGGTCTTATAAGACTTATGTGACTTATAGGACTTATATGCCTTATGTGAGAGCCTTCCGGCTCCCCCCAAGGTGGGAGGAGGTAATTGTTCATTATTCATTGTTAATTATTCATTAACCAATATGGCCCATATTGGTCGGTAATATGGCCCATATTGGTCGGTAATATGGCCCATATTACTTTCCTTTCGGCTCCTCTCCCTTTGGGAGGGGCTGGGGGTGGGCTTTTAATATGACTCATATTACTGTGCCCCGGCTTGGCTGCGGCATGGAGCCTGCGGCCTTGCGGCTGCAAAGTTACTGTTTTTTTGGTATAATGCGCTTTGCTTCTGACAGATAAAAGTGAGCAAAGCTTTCGGAACGATAGCTTAGGGAGCCTTGAGCGTGAACTCAAACGTGAGGCCTCCCGTGGCAGGCGAGCTGACATTGATGGTGCCGCCGTGGAGCTGCACGGCGTTCTTCACGATGGCCAGGCCCAGTCCCGTGCCGCCCATGTCGCGGCTGCGGCCCTTGTCGATGCGGTAGAAGCGCTCGAAGATGCGCGGCAGGTGCTCTGCCGGTATGCCTATGCCGTTGTCGCTGAAGGTGAACAGCCAGAAGCCTTGCTGCTCGGTGGCGCTCACCTCGATGGTGGTGCCCTGCCCGGCATAGTTCACGGCATTGTCGATGAGGTTGCGGAAGATGCTGTAGAGCAGCGAGCGGTTGCCGCGCACGATGATGTTCTGAGGCAGATAGTTCTTCACACTCATCTCTCGGTGCTGTACGGCAAGTGTGGTTTCCTGCAGTATGTCGGCAAAGAGTGCTGACACGTCGACTCGCTCCACGGCAATCATGTCCTTGGCATAGTCCATGCGGTTCAGTGCCGATATGTCCTGGAGCAGTGCCGAGAGGCGCTTGGCCTGCACGTTGGTGCGCTCGATGAACAGGCGCTTCATCTCCTCGCTGATGTCGGGGCTTTCCAGTATGGTGTCAGTGTAGCCAAGGATGCTTGCCACGGGTGTCTTGAGCTCGTGCGAGATGTTGTGGGTCAGCTCTCGGCGCAGCCGGTTCTCCTTCTCAGCCTGTTCGCGGCTGATGCGCTCGTCCATGCGGTGGGCATAGCGGTAGAGCAGGAAGCCCAGTCCGGCCATCACCACTATCGAGAAGACGAGCAGTTGCCAGTCGCTCACCTCGTTGAAGGGCATGACGAACTTGCGGTTGTAGTCCTCAAAGAGGATGAACACCACCGCATAGACCAGGAAGATGGCCATCACACTGAGCCACATCTTTCGTCCTTCGCTCATAGTGCCGTGGTGTCAAAGCTGTAGCCGAAGCCCGTGCGCGAGACGAGGCAGGCTGCGTAGCGGTTCAACTTCTTTCTCAGGCGCGCTATGTTCACGTCGACGGTGCGGTCGGTGACGATGACGTTCTGCGGCCACACGGTCTCGAGCAGCTGCTGGCGGTTGTAGACGCGCCCGCGGTTGGCAAGCAGCAGGTAGAGCAGGTCGTATTCGGTGCGTGTGAGGGGTATGGGCTGGTCGTCGATGGTGACGGTCATGCTGGCCGGTGTGATGACAAGCGAGCCGAAGGTCAGCGGACTCTCTTGTTGGGGCTGGCGTGACTGGGCGCGGCTGAGCACCACCTTGACGCGGGCTATCACCTCGCGCACCGAGAACGGCTTGGCCACATAGTCGTCGGCTCCCAGCTCGAAGCCCTGAAGCGTGTCGTCCTCGGTATCTTTAGCCGTGAGGAAAATGATGGGGATGTGGCTGGTTGAGGCATCGCCTTTGAGCTGCTGCGCCAGCTCGAAGCCCGACATTCCGGGCATCATGACGTCGAGCAGCAGCAGATGGAAGCCCTCGATGCCCATGTCAAGAGCTTCCTCAGCCGAGTAGGCGGCCTCGGCTTGGTAGCCTGCTGAGCGAAGATTGAACAGCAGTATGTCGCACAAGTCGCGTTCGTCGTCGACGACTAATATTCTTTTCTGTTCCATAACCAGCCGTAAAAGTACAAAATATCCTTCAATGAACAGCCTTTCGCGACGTGAAAAGAACAGAAACGAGCATCGACAGCAGCGACACTCCTATCCACACGGCAGTCATTATGAGCGACTCTCTGATGCCTACCTCGTGCTGTCCTTTCTTACCGAACAGCTTGAGGTCGGCTATCAGCATAAGCAACACCGCTGCGTAGAAAACCACCCATGCCCACAGGGGCAGACTTAGTGATGCCATAATATGTTTGTGATTTTTGTGTTAGCTTATTTACCAAAACGAGCCTCAACCACATTCACTACATAGTCGCCAAGGCGCTCAAGCTCGTTGACGAGGTCGATGTAGAGCGTGCCTATGGCATAGTCGTATTCGTGTTCGTTGACCGACTCGGCATTCTCGTTCTTCAGTTGATAGCGCAGCTGGTTGATGTCGTTCTCAATGCGGAAGGTCTCACCTATGTTGTGGTCGCTGCGGTGGCCGCGCATCACGGTGCACATCTGCACGAGAGCCTCGTCGCAGAGCTTCATCATGGCCAGCAGCTGCTCGTTCTGGTGCTCGGTGAACTGTTTGCTTGCTTCTTGCTTGCGCTGCATGGTGCGCGCCAGCTTGTAGCAGGCATCGCCGATAGACTCCAGCTCGCTGATCTCGCGCATCATCTGGCGTATCTTCTGCTTGGTTTCGTCGCTCAGGTGGTCGTCGCTCACCTGCTCCAGGTAGCGGGCTATCTCTATCTCGATCTTGTCAGTGGTGTCTTCCTCGTTCTCTATCTGGCTGAAACGCTCGCTGCTATCCATCGGCTTGACATCGGGCTGAGCCTTGAGCAGGCGCTCGTCGGACTCAATGAACAGCTGGCGCACCATGCCGAACATCTCGCCGATGCGCTGGGCAAAGGCGGCAGTCTCCTTCTGTGCCTGCAGCACTGAGATTTCAGGAGTCTGCACCAGATTTGACTGAATGTATTGCAGACGGAAGGCAGCCTTCTTCTCGTGCTCCTTCTCGGGCAGCAGCCAGCACACCGCACGCTCTATCTGCGGTATGAAGCCTATGAGGATGGCGGTGTTGATTACGTTGAAGCAGGTGTGGAACATTGCCAGCACCACAGGCAGAAGCTTAGCCTGTCCGCCAACTTCGGGATCGTAACCCACAAGGTGGCAGACCATGCTCACGAAGGGGTAGAACACTATGAGCACCCAGATTACTCCGAAGACGTTGAACAGCAAGTGGGCCAGCGCCGCGCGTCGAGCCTGCGTGTTGGCACCCAGCGCAACGAGGTTGGCAGTGGCCGTGGTGCCGATGTTCTCGCCCATCACGAGGGCTATGCCTAAGTAGATGGGGAGTACTCCCGTGGAGCAGAGCAGTATGGTGATGGCCATCACGGCAGCCGACGACTGCACGATGCAGGTTATCAGTGTGCCGATGGCAAGGAAGACGATAATGGTGAGGTGGCTATCAGTGTTGAACGAGCCGAAGAAAGATATGACAGCCTCGTTGTGTTCCAGGTCCATTGCCTTGCCAGAAGAGCTGAGCATCACAAGCGAGAGGAACATGAAGGCCGTTCCGAAGAGGAAATCGCCCACGTAGCGGTGGCGTTTCTTGTAGATAAGCAACATTCCGAGGAAGAAGGCGGGGTAGACAACGTTTGTCAGGTCGACGCTGTAGCCCAGCGACATGATCCATGCGGTGAGGGTGGTGCCTATGTTGGCTCCCATGATAACAGATATGGCCTGAGCCAGAGTGAGCAAACCCGCCGATACGAACGAAACGGTCATAACCGTTGTTGCCGATGACGACTGCACGGCACACGTGACGAGCGTTCCGGTGAGCATACCCGTTATGCGGTTGGTGGTCATCTTGGCCAGGATGTGGCGGAGCCCCGGGCCGGCCATCTTCTGCAAAGCTTCGCTCATCATGCGCATACCGTAGATAAGCAGACCCAGAGAGCCAAGCAGTTGCATTGCAATCATTACATAATTGTGATTTGTTTCCATACGTTACTGTAACTTTAATGTTTTGATATTCTTACATATAATTTCCATAACTTGCCGCAAAGATAGGCTCATGCTGCGAGTTAGCCCAGAATATCATGTTACGATATGGTTACATCTTCTGAACTGAGGATATTCTGATTCTTTTACTGTTTTATTTTCGATTGTCAGTAAAAAGTCGTAACATTGTAGTTTGAAAACAATCAGTATATAAATAATGTGGAATAGTTTAGTAATAGGTTTGCTGCTGCCGCTTGTCGGCACGATGGCAGGGTCTGCGTTTGTCTTTATGATGAAAGACGAGATGTCGTCATTGGCTGACAGTTCGCTTCTGAACCTTCGTCTGGCGGTCACTCCTTCCATTGGAACATCCGTCACGAGGCAAGAGACCGAGACACAGCTTTCCCGGTACCCGTCAATTTTGCATTGAAGTTGCAGAACGAAGGCAAGGATGTGAACTTTCTGCTGGCCTGGAACCGTCCACACAGCGGCGACTACTCGCTCGACGAGCTGTTCCGGTGGATTGGAAGTATTGTGAAATGATATTCTGCCGCTATTGGTGAGCGGCAATTCTCAATCAACCATAGTGTTCGATGTGCAGCTCCTGGCTCACATCGAAAGTGCTGCCGTCGTCGTCGAGGTAAACGAGAGTTAAGCCCCGGTAGGCCGACGGCACCTTCAGGCAGTCGAGCCAGTGCCATTTGGGCTTGCCGAAGTCGTATGACGAGCGGTCGAGGACAATCCTGTTTGACGTGTAGTCGAAGTGATAGTATCCTCCGCCAATGCATTGGTCGCCTGGTTTCAGAAGGTCGCGGTGCTGATTGACCATGCCGAGACGGAAATGTCCGTCCATCGTTATTATGAATTTAGGTAGTGCCATAGCCCGGAGAGTGTCTGGTATGTTTGGTTGATAATCTGCTTTTCCGCCCTCTCATGCCGGTTTGCCCGAGGGGGAAAGGCGTTTGGCTGTCTGAAGGAAAGTTCAAAGTCACTTCGTCACAACCTCGTTGAAGTGTTCTATTCCCCATTCTACGAGCTGTGACAGAGCCGGCATCAGCGAACGACCGGTGTCGGTGAGCGAATACTCCACACGTGGCGGCACCTCTGGGAACACCTCGCGGTGGACAAGATGTGTCTGCTCCAGGTTCTTCAGAGTCTGCGAAAGCATCTTCTGCGAGCAGTCGGTCATCATTCTGCGTAGCTCGCTGAAGCGCAATGTGCCGCTTTGACTGCTGTTGAGCAGGAAAAGAACAAGAAGCGACCATTTGTCACCGAAGCGGCTGATGACGTGTCTGATGGGGCATGATAGGTATTCGCTGCGCGTAAGTTCTTCGTTGCTGACCCATTTAAGTGAGCTGAGGGGGCTTTGCGGATGTCTCACCGCACTCTTCATTTCTTCCATAGCGTATGATTATATCGCAAAGGTAACAAATGGAAACTAAGTTACGGCACGTTACTGTGTTAATCTGAGTTAAACCGATAGAGCCCGAAAGCCCATTGCTGCCCAATTCCTACTTTTTGGTAACTATCCCACCAAAAAGTGCCCTGTTGTTTTGTTGCCGGATATTCAATACTTTTGCAACATAATTAGTGAAAACGAACAAACAACAAGTGTTATGAAAACGATTGAAAGTATCAAGGAAGGCAAGAATTATGCCGCAGTGAGTGTTGGTAGGATGGACGAGATAATCGCCCATGAGTTGCCGATGGGCCCGGATGTCACCATTCAGGGCAAGGTGTTTGTCGGTCAGGCTGTTGGTGCAACAGGCAGCGAACTGTCGTTCCAGACTCTTGTGCCCGGGCAGGACAGTGGCTTTCTGCATACTCACAAGACCCACGAGGAACTCTACATCATTCTCAAAGGCGAAGGACTGTATCAGGTCGATGGCGAGGTGTTTCCGGTAAGCGAAGGAACAGTTATCCGCGTGTCGCCCGATGGCAAGCGTGCGCTGAAGAACAATGGTTCTGACAACCTCACGATGCTCTGCATCCAGTACAAGGCAAATGCCTTCACCGAGGCCGACAGTCCCATGACCGATGGCGTTATATTGCCCGAGGAGCTGAAGTGGTAGTGCGGGGAGCGGCCCTTCGCCTGTCGCACTGCCGATGATGTGGAGATGATTTGAAAGAGGTTCTGGAGTCAGAGCCTCTTTCAATTTTTATTACTCCTCAGTGTCATTCTCTATTTTCCGAATAAGCTTGGCAGGGACACCGCCGACAAGACTGTTGTCGGGTACATCCTTGTTGACCACCGCTCCGGCAGCAACTACGACGTTGTTGCCTATGGTGACACCCGGAAGGATGGTGACGTTGCCGCCAAGCCATACGTCGTTGCCAATCCTCACGGGAGCAGCCTTTGCCATGTAGCCCCGTCTTGCCTTGGGCGAGAGCGGATGGCCCACGGTGGTGATAAGCGTGTTGGGCCCTATCATCACATTGTTGCCGATAAACACCTCGCGAATGTCGAGGATGGTGAGGTTGAAATTGCCGGTGAAGTCGTTGCCGATGAATATGTTTTTTCCGCAGTCGCAGCAGAAAGTCTTAGAAATCCACACTCTTTCGCCAACGCTTCCGAGCATTTTCTTAAGACATTCATATTGCCGGGCATAGTCTCTGCCGTCGATGGCATTGTATTCCTCGCACCACTCGATAGCCTGCGTCTTGCGTGCTATCAGCTCTTGGTCGGCGTAAGTGTATTCAAGGCCGGCCTTCATTTTCTCCATTTCAGTCATTGCTATTTGTCTTGAAGTCATTTCTGCTTGTTTTTTCGGCACGAAGATAATGATATTTTTGTGAATATAGACTAAAACCACTATCTTTGTCAGGCGTAATCATTTAGTTTTCAGCTTATGCCGTACATCAGAATTAAAGCCTATCCCAAAGATCAGGCGACGAAAGAGAAAGTTGTTGAGGCCATCAACAAGGTTTTTGTGGACAACTGGGGCTGTTCTCCGCAGGCTATCAGTATATCGATAGAGGAAGTGGCACCCGAAGACTGGGTGGAGAAAGTGGAGAAAGCAGAGATAGAACCCAATGCAGACAAGATGCTTGTGCTGAATGGGGAGAAGAAGTATTGAGGAAGTTTAATATATTATAAGGTAAGGGATATATGTTAGAACACATAGCAGATTTCACGGCATGGCCTATCGTCACAGGCGTGCTGATAGGTTATTTTGCCAACCGCATAATGAGTGGCGAGGGTAAAGGTTGCTGCATGAACCTTATCGTGGGCATAGTGGGCAGCTATGCCGGTACGTTGATTAGCCATCTGCTCAACATTGAGCTGTTCGGAAAAGGCTATCTCACCAACTTTGTGTTCTGTGTCGTAGGTGCAGTAACGGTGTTGTGGATTTGGAAGAAGCTCTTTGATTAGTTCCTATCCCACCTTTTCTCGTAAAGATATAGCTCAAGCAAGTTTGGGCCTGCTCTTCTGACTTAACGAAAATGCTAAAAAAGCAGCAGAAATATTGAGAAAAAGTGTCTGCGGCTACGCTCTTTGTAAAAAAATAGTTAAATTTGCCTGCAAATCAAACAAGAAAACTAACCTTAATGTATTATGTCACACCTTGAACCACTTATAGCCGACCTTGCGCTCATCCTTATCTGCGCAGGAGTAATGACCCTGCTATTCAAGAGTCTCAAACAGCCAATCGTCCTGGGCTACATCGTAGCTGGTTTCCTCGCTTCGCCCAATATGCCATATATGCCCAGTGTCACCGATATGCATGGGGTCCACGTGTGGAGTGAGATTGGTGTTATCTTCCTACTCTTCGCTCTTGGACTGGAGTTCTCGTTCAAGAAGATACTGCGCATGGGAGCGGCACCCATAATAGCAGCCTTGTCCATCATCCTGTTCATGATGTACATCGGTGCTTGCACGGGAGAAATCTTCGGGTGGAGCAAGATGGACTGCATCTTCCTCGGAGGTATGTTGGCAATGTCTTCCACCACGATAATATTCAAAGCTTTCGACGACATGGGGCTGCGGCAGAAGCGTTTCGCAGGTCTCGTACTCAGCGTGCTTATCATAGAGGACATCCTTGCCATAGTGCTGATGGTCATGCTCTCTACTATGGCTGTCAGCAAGGAGTTTGAAGGCACTCAGATGCTCAACTCCATCCTGACGTTGGGCGTGTACCTCGTACTCTGGTTCACTGTGGGCCTTTACTTTATCCCTATGGCTCTGCGCAAGCTGAAGCCGCTGATGAACGACGAGACCTTGCTTATCACCTCACTTGCGCTCTGTTTCGGCATGGTGGTGGCAGCCTCTGAAGCTGGTTTCTCCGCAGCTTTTGGCGCATTCGTCATGGGCAGCATCCTGGCGGAAACCGTTGAGGCCGAGAAGATTGAACATCTTGTGGCTCCGGTGAAGAACCTCTTCGGAGCCATCTTCTTCGTTTCTGTGGGCATGATGGTCGATGTTAACCTCATTATCGAATACATAGTGCCCATCATCAGCATCATCGCTGCCGTCATACTGGGTCAGACCATACTGAGCACTTTCGGATTCCTGCTTTCCGGCCAGTCGCTGAAGACCTCTATGCAGTGCTCGTTCTCGCTGACACAGATTGGTGAGTTTGCTTTTATACTTGCCACACTTGGCACGTCGTTGCACGTGACAAGCGACTACCTTTACCCCATAGTCGTGGCAGTTTCGGTATTCACGACATTCACGACACCTTATATGATACGTCTGGCAGAGCCTGCCTACAACGTCGTGGCACGTGTGCTGCCAGCCAAGTGGATTGCAAAGTTGGAGCGCAACACCGACGAGAGCGACGACGAAGCTCCCGACGAACTGCGGCAGATATACAAAAACTGTCTCAAGCGTTTCGTCTTCACCATGCTTATCAACAGCGTACTCTGCATAGCTATAATGGGCATCATGTACTATTATGGGCAGCCGTTGGTAGCCGACATTGTCCCCGCTGAATGGGTTCATCCTGTCACGGCTCTTGTGGCTCTCATCCTGTGCTCACCATTCTTGTGGATGCTGTTGCGTGCAGATGCCGACAGCCCTGAAGTCAACAAACTATGGGAGAGCGGTGCCCGCTGGCGTGTCAGAATTACGGCATACGGTCTGTTGCGCATAGTGATTACGGCAGTGTTTGTTAGTTTCTTTGTCAATTATGCCATACCCTGGAACATCTGGCTTGGCTTGTTTGCCCTCATAGCCATCCTGCTTATCATCTACTTCTCTTCCGCTCTGGAGAAACATGGCAATATATTGACTAAGAACTTCACCGACAATCTCAGTGCGCGTGAAAAGAAAGATTTATGAAACATCTATTATTGATAATAACTCTGTTGGTAACATCGCCTGTCTATGCCCAAACCGTAGCAGGCATAACTTCATATCCCTCAAGGTATAAAGACAAGTCATCTGAAAAGAAAAGCTTTGTTGATAAGATGCCTCAGCCTATCAGGTGGATTATCAGGAATTGGGCGGACTTTGACCCTGACTATTCGCTCCCTGCTTTCTACAGCTGGGCATTTCATCTTCAGAACACAACCTCCTGTGAGTGGATAGACATTGAGACCCCACAGGGCGTGCAGCTCAACATGCGTTCAAGGGTGAGCAATCGCATTGGACCGTACTTCGGTTGGAGATTTCTGTTCTTTGGCACTACTATAGATATCTCCGCTTTAGGAAAGGGGGCTGACAAGCGCAAGGATGAGTTCACCCTGTCAATCAATTCCAACCTGTTCAACATCGATCTGATACGGCGACGCACCGGTAGCGACTTCACTATGCGCAAGCTTAACTACACCGATCCCGTTTACGGTACGTTTGATTTGAAGAACGAGCTGAACCTGAACCGCCTGGATCTTGGCGACTATACCAAGAACAGTCTTACGGGTATCAATATCAACTACTTCGTCAACCATAGGAGGTACTCCAACCCTGCGGCTTTCACCCAAGGTGCCATCCAGCTGCGTTCGGTGGGATCGCCAATAGTCGGTTTGGGCTACACCCGCCAGAAGGTGGAGACAGAGTCGGCATCGCTCTTTGGGACACTCGGACTGGGGCTGCTCAATGAGGCTAACGACGGTAAGCTTTTCGACGAGAGTAAGCTGAAAGAACTGGAGCAACTCTACTATAACAATCCCGCAGCCTACGATACTGAGCTTACGAAGATTCTGCAAGCCGGTTGGCCTAAGCTGTCAGAGATTGAGGCCGGCAATTCCGTGCGCAATGTCCTTACCAACCGTATTCCCACCACAACCACCATCGACGACTGGCACATACAGTTGGGTTATGCCTACAACCTGGTATTCTCTCGCCGGTTACTGTTTGGCATATCAGCCATCTTGTCACCGGGATTGAAGAGGGTGCGTTCTGACAATGACAGAAGCTACATCGCTGAAAAGGCAGAAATATTCCGTGATATTATCCGCGATGTGGAAGGGCGTGACGTGCCGCTTGAGGATTTCCGCTACCACTTCAAAGACACATATCTGAATCTGAACGGCTTCCTCAGAGCCAGCCTCACCTACAACCACAACCGCTGGAGGGCTGGCTTCAATGCTTCGTACAGCAACTATTTTTACAAGCACAAAGGAACAAAGGTCAACAACCACTTTGGCAATATCACTTTCTACGTTGGCTACTGCTTTGGTCGCAGGAAAGACTATCGTCATGGCGGTGAGCTGCGCGAGGGCTACATCACCACAGCTCTCACTCCACGGCAGATTGAAGAGATGCACGACACCATGCCGGATAGCAATATCGACCTTGGCCCCACCTATGCCGTAGGTCTGGACAAGAAAACAAACTATCATACCGACAAGGTTGACATTGATGTCAATGGTTGTGACTTGGTAATAGGACCCGAAGGCAAATATGGATGGTTCGAGATTGAAGACGGTTACGTCACACCGCTTCAGGACACTGAAGGCAGACTGAAGAAAGGCACCGTGCTCGAGATAGACAAGAACGGAAGCTTTGACATCGAGGCTGGGCACAAAGCCACTTTCCGTGCTGCCAATTGGTGGAAATCGCATATAGGAGCTAAGCAGACAACAAACCATTGGTATCCCGAACTGTTGCACTATGCCCTTTGCGGCAAGCTCACACTCTACCTGCGTGGCAGCCTCTTCGGTACGGATGAGCCTGTGAAACTCGTAATCGACGGGTTCTACGTTAATCATGGCAAGGAGGCAAGGAGTTTCTATCAGGTAGGTGTAAAGTCGTTCACTTCAAATATGGCAAACATCATCGAGGGTACAACAATGATAAATGGTTGCTCATACCGAGTCAATATTGAAAAAAAGGAACATGGCAAGTCTGCACGGATAATTCTTGTTAAGTAGATAATAAAAGTTTTATCGAGCATGGCATGGGACGGAAGCGGAACTGCACACAACATTGCTGAGTTATGAAAGCTAAACTTATTATATTTGATTTTGACGGTACGCTCGGAGATACGAGGCAAACCATAGTTACTACGATGCAGATGACCATAGCCGAAGTGGGGCTGCCCAGCCGAAGCGACGAGGAGTGTGCCTCGAAGATAGGACTGCCTCTCGATGGTTGCTTTGAGGCTTTGTTCCCGAACGAGAGCAGAGAAACCATTATGCTTTGTACCGATACCTACAGGAAAATCTTTGAGGATAATGTTCAGTCAATCAAGCCAAAAGCTTTTCCTAAAGTCATTGAGACCTTGGCGACGCTGAACAGCCAAGGCTATATGCTTACCATTGCTTCCTCGCGATGGCACAAATCACTCTCAGAACTGACGCATGACCTTGGCATAGCCGAGTATGTGTCCTACTTGGTTGGAGCCGACGACGTGGAGAAAGCGAAGCCCAATGCCGAACCGGTGCTGAAAACTCTCAATGCCACGGGCTTCGATGCCAGTCAGACTCTCGTCGTTGGCGACATGAGCGTAGACATTCTCATGGGAGTAAATGCCGGAGCAAAGACTTGCGGCGTGACATACGGCAACGGAAAGAGGATGGAGCTTGAGGAGGCTGGTGCCGACTATATCATTGACAGCATAGACGAGCTCATAGAAATAGCAGACAATATATGAACGATGCGATAAAGAGAGGACCGAGTGCTCATTCTGTCGAATGTGAGAATCATCGTACAATGGGCAAGAAGATAATAAATCCCTGGCGGAACCATCCCGAATACAACTGTTTCGGCTGTTGCCCAGACAATCCCATAGGGCTCCACATGGAGTTCTACGAGGATGGCGACTATATCGTAAGTGTCTGGCATCCAGAGAAGAATTATCAGGGATGGGTCAATACGATGCATGGCGGCATACTCAGCACTTTGATTGACGAAGTGTGTGGATGGGTGGTCACTCGTAAGTTGCAGACCAGCGGCTACACCGTGCAGCTTAACGTGAAGTTCAGGAAAGCCATTCCCACTACAGAGCCAGAGCTTACCGTCAAGGCTAAAGTGACTAAGCAGGTGCGAAATCTTGTTTATATCAATGCAGAGATAACCAACTCTAAGGGCGAACTCTGCAACGAAGGCGAAGCCGTCTACTTCCTGATGAACCGGGAGAAGGCAAAGGAAATGGGCTTTCTGCATTGCGACGTAGAGGAATAGAGAGATGAACATAGAAGAAGTACGAGACTATGCACTAAGCATGAACGAGCAAGTGACCGAACTGCTGTTCGCTGACCGCTGGCTCTCATGGAGAATCTGCGGCAAGTGGTTTCTGCTGACAGAACTTGACACGCCCGAGCCTTGGGTGGCGGTGAAACTCAGGCCCGAGGTGGGCGAAAGACTCCGTGAGCAGTACGAGGGGGTGCGTCCGGCATACCACATGAACAAACGGCATTGGAGCAACCTGTCATTGGATATGCTCGACGACGATTTCATAAGAGAGCAGATAAAGGCATCATACGGCCTCGTGGTGAGCAAGCTGCCCAAGAAATTCGGAATAAGATAGTGATGGAAGTGACTAACCTTCTGACATTTACCAGCAGACAGCAACTCAGGGAATGGTTTGAACACAACCACCTTACAGAGAAATGCTGCTGGGTGGCTTGCAACAGGTCGAAGAATCCACGGCCCGACACGCTGCCGTACATAGACATCGTGGAAGAAGCCTTGTGCTTCGGCTGGATAGATTCTACCCTTAAGAAACTCCCCGACGGACGATTGGCACAGCGACTGTCGCCAAGACGAAAAGGCAGCCACTGGACCGAACTCAACAAAGAACGGTGCAGGCAGCTCGAAGCCGCTGGCCTGATGACAGCTTCTGGCATAGAGGCACTCCAGCGAGCTGCAAAATAAGCGCTTTCGTTAAGCCAGAAGGGCCGGGCTAATCCCGCTTGAACTATGCCTTGGCGAGAAAAGGCGGGACGAGAGTTACCAACTCCATAAACAATAACAGAAGAGATAATTGTTCAACTTTGATATAACAATAACGAGTATGAAAGTGATTGACGAACAACTGATTAGCAGCGTGGCGGAGCAGGCCAGAAAGTCGCCGAGACTGAGAATGAATTACAACTTCCATCAGAGTCTTCAGGACAAGTGCCACCGCTTCCTCAATGCACTGGAGCCAGGCACTCAGATACCAGTACACCACCATCCAACCAAAGACGAGACCTTTGTGATATTGAAGGGCAAGGTCAGGGTGTCGACCTACAACGATGACGGCGACGTGCTGGAGTCTTGCATCATCAGCCCGAAGAGCGGCACCTACGGCGTTGACATACCAAAGAACGTATGGCATGGCGTAGAATGTCTGGAACCCAGTGTGCTTCTGGAGTGTAAGGAAGGCCCGTTTGTGGCACATGAAGTGGATGGAATACTTGAGGTAAAGAAGTAATCTCGTGTATATTGGCAGCTGCAATTTTGCTTTCAAGTTGATAAATATTTGGTGTAAGCCCCTGCCAGCAGAATAACCAGCAAGCGCTTAAAAGCAAAACAACTTGTTTTGGTCTCCAGTTTGGTGCTTATTGCAATGCAATTAGGCCCTTATTGCAAACCAAAACAAGTTGTTTTGCTT
>ODAJ012163473.1_pt1 | contig 16651 bp, 14 predicted proteins | sample 1539241 | NCBI WGS metagenome assembly ODAJ01 (sample SAMN02144231, study PRJEB22623) | gut metagenome | biome: sheep rumen | host: Ovis aries | place: New Zealand
GGCGCTGCGCGCCACTTCCCCCCGAGGGGGAAGCAAGCCCCCGTCCCCCGTCCTTGTCATTGCGAACCAGCCCGCAGGCTGGTGTGGCAATCCGTCTCCCCCGTCCTCTCAAAACTAGAAACTAAAAACTAAAAACTCCCGTCCGCCGGTCGCGGAACCGCGGGCGATTCGTGAATCGCCCCTACGGATGGACGGTACGCCGCCGCATCCCTCGTCTCCTCAAAACTCAAAACTCAAATCTCAAAACTCCCCCGCCGCCCCGGCGGCGCTTGCAAAAGCGGGAGGAACATGGTATAGTCATCGAAAAGGAGTTGATATGCAATGACCTATGTATATACCCCCAAGGGCGTCTGCTCCCAGCGGATGGAAGTGGAGCTGGAGGACGGCAAGATCAGGCGGGTGGAGGTCCTGGGCGGCTGCAGCGGCAACCTGCAGGGCATCTCCCGGCTGGTGGTAGGCATGGACGCGGAGGAGGCCATCCGGCGGATGGAGGGCATCCGCTGCGGCTTCAAGCCCACCTCCTGCCCGGATCAGCTGGCCAAGGCCCTGCGGGCCTGCCTGGCCGGAGAGTAAGGGATGCTGGAGGACGTGCTGCGGGCGGCCCTGCCCCTGGACGAGACGGCGCTGCGCCGCTTCCGGCGCTATTACGAGCTGCTGGAGGAGTGGAACCGGGTGATGAACCTGACCGCCATCAGCGGCGAGGAGGAGGTCGCCCGGCTCCATTTTCTGGACTGCGCGGCGCTGACGGCGCTGCCGGAGCTGAGGGGCCCGCTGGTGATCGACGTGGGCACCGGCGCGGGCTTTCCCGGCCTGGTGCTGAAGATCCTGCGCCCCGAGCTGGAGCTGACCCTGCTGGACAGCCTGGAAAAGCGGGTGCGCTTTCTCGCGGCGGTCTGCGGGGAGCTGGGCTTTGGGGACGTGCGCTGTCTCCACGCCCGGGCGGAGGAGGCCCCGGCGGAGCTGCGGGAGAGCTTTGATCTGACCTGCTCCCGGGCGGTGGCCCGGCTGAATCTGCTGACGGAGCTGTGCCTGCCCTTTGTGAAGGTGGGCGGCGTCTTCATCGCCATGAAGGGGCCGGAGGCGGAGGAGGAGCTGCAGGAGGCCCGGCGGGGCATCCGCCTGCTGGGCGGCACGCCGCTGCGGGTGGCGGACTGCGCCGTGCCGGGGACGGAGCTGCGGCACAAGGCGGTGCTGATCCGCAAGAGCGAGGCCACCCCGGCGAAGTACCCCCGCAAGTGGGGGCAAATCAAAAAGCAGCCGCTGTGACGGCTGCTTAAACTGCAGAAAAAGGCCAATGGCCATTCCATCGGGACTGTTGCAAAAAAGGATGAGCGCGTAAATGTGCACCTGCGTTCGTAGGGGCGGCGGCTCTGCCCCGCCCGGCGGCGCAACAGGATACACGCAAAAAAGGTTCGGCGAATTCGCAGATTGTACGAATTCGCCGAACATTTCTTTTCCATAGAGCTCTGATCCGCCGGGAGGGCACAAGGCCCTCCCCTACGATGCAGCCAGGGTTTTCGCATCTTTTTCGCATTTTGCAGCAGTCCCTCGTTTTTTCTTCTCTGGGCTATTCGCCGGGGAAGTACTCCAGCTCCAGGCGGAAGGCGGGGCCGTCCCGCTCGCCGCTGAGGCTGCAGCGCTCCCCCTCCCGGCCCCAGGCCAGGCGCAGGCGCTCCCCCTCCCGGGACTCGCTGAGATACTCGGCCAGGGCCCGGCGCAGGGGCCGGCCCCGGGTGCCCAGGCAGTCCTCCGCCAGGTCGTAGTAGCGGGTGTTGTTCATGTGGCCGTTCTCGTCCAGCACGGCGGCGGAAACGGTGTAGACGGCGCTCTCCGTCTCCGGCAGGCGGCCGGGGGCGGCGGGCCGGCGGCATTCCTGCCCCGTGACCAGCGGCTCGATCTCCACCGGGCTTTTCAGCTGCATCTTCCGGCTCTCCCGGTCCACCACCGACCAGATGGCGCAGCTCTCGCCCAGCAGCTCCCCGTCCTCCCCCTCCAGGCGGTAGAAGCGGGGGCACATGCCGTGGCGGCTGGGTCCCGGCCAGGTGCGCAGGCGCAGAGCCTCGCCGGGCGCGGGCCAGCGGCGCAGCTCCACCCCGTGGCGGATGATGACCCACATGAGGCCCAGCCCTTCCATGATCTCCTCCCCGTAGCCGATCTGGCGGCAGTGGTCGCCGGAGATCTTCTGCATCAGCCGAAACAGGTCCCCGGTGCCCAGTCCCGCCGCGGGGACGGTAAAGCGTTCTTCAAAAACTTCCATCTTGACCTCCGTAATAGAGCGTTGCGTATTCCCCGAATTCCTTCAGGACCCAGCCCGGCGGCAGCTCCGGCGGCAGAGCCAGCCGCCGCTGGACCCAGACCGTCCCCGGGGTGGGGGCCATCAGGTCCGCGTCGGAAAAGCGGCGGTAGACAAAGCGCAGGGCGTAGGGCGGCTCCTCCCCGCTGACGCCCTGGTAGTACGCCGCGTCCACCTGCAGGGCGTAGAGGGTCAGGATCTCGCTCACGTCCGCGGTGCCGGTGTACTGGGAGTCGGGGGTGACCACATAGCGGTCGAAGTCCCCCGCTCCCGCGTCGCCGAGGGCGGCGAGGAAGTCCTCGAAGAAATAGGGGGACACCTGCTCGGCCCAGGGGCCGAAGTAGTTCTGCACAAAGCAGCCGCCCAGCAGCAGCAGGCTTGCCAGCAGCGGCCAGACCAGCGCCCGCGCCCGGCGGATCAGGCACTCCGCCCCCAGGGCCAGGAACAGCACATGGGGGTAGAAGAGGGTGTTGAGCCTGTTCATGTTGAGCCCGTTGGTGCAAAGGCCGGTGAGCAGGGCGCAGAGCCAGAAGAGCAGCAGCAGCGCGGCGTCCCGGCGGACGCGGCGGCTCCTGCCCCGAAAGGCCCGGAAGACGCTGAGCCCCAGGCCCAGCAGCCACAGGGGCCAGCTGCAGCGGTAGACAGCGCCGAAGCCGTCGATGGCGTTCCAGGGCAGATCCGGGTTCTGGGCGAAGCCCACGTACCAGAGGAACCACAGGTTGCTTTTGAGCTGCTCCAGGGGCCGGGGCGAGAAGAAGATCAGGTCCTGGGAGCGGATGCTCTGGGGGAAATAGGGCATGGTGACGAAGGGCAGCTCCACCGTGGGCCAGCCCATGGCGTTGATGAGCATGGTGCCGTAGATGGGCCAGGAGACGCCGAAGTACACCAGCGCGCAGAGCAGCACCTGCCCCGGGCGCACCCGCCTCTGGGCCAGCAGCAGCAGGCAGGCGGGCAGCAGGAACAGCGGCACCGCCAGAAAGGCCAGTCCGTAGCAGTACATGCTCAGGCCGAAGAAGGCCATGGAGCCGTAGAGGGCGGCGGGCCGGGCGGCGCCTCGCCGGAGCAGGGCGAAGCCGATGAGAAAGAGATGGGGCAGGAGGTTACAGTCCAGGGCCCAGCGGCTCTGCATGAAGTGCCAGGGGCAGAGGCACAGAAACAGCAGCCCCGCCCAGGCCGCCCGCCGGGAGCAGAGCCGGTCCAGCACGCAGAAGGCCGCCCCCATGCCCGCAAAGCTCCAGAGCAGCAGGGGCAGCCGGGCCGTGACGGCGCTCATGCCGAAGAGGCGGAAGAAGGGCACCATGCAGTAGCTCATGAGTACGCTCATCTGCCCGTAGCCCCAGGCGGTGAAGTGGGCCGGGAGCCAGGTGCCGAAGCGGTCCGTGCCGTGGCGGGCCAGGGCCAGGGCGTCCACCGCGGCCATGGCCTCGTCCTGGTTCATGCCGCCGGGGACGCTGCCGAAGCGCCAGAGCCGCAGCAGCCCCAGCCCCAGGGCCAGGGCCCAGAGGGCGATGCGCCAGGGGCGGGAGAGGGGCGGCTCCTCCCCGGGCGGCTGGAGAGACGCGCCGTCCCGCCGCAGGGCGGCGTCCAGCAGCCGCCAGAGCACCAGCGCCAGAAGCCCCAGCGCGAGGATGCGATTCAAAAGCGCCATGGGCGCCCCCCTTCCCGAATAGTCGTTTTCTGATTGGAACGCGCAGCCCATGGCCGGGCCAGCGCCCCCCTATCGGCGCTGCGCGCCACTTCCCCCCGAGGGGGAAGCAAGCCCCCGTCTCCCGTCTGTCATTGCGAACCAGCCCGCAGGCTGGTGTGGCAATCCGCAACTCCCGTCCTCTCAAAACTCAAATCTCAAATCTCAAAACTCCCGTGTCGACGGTTTTGCCCGGGGGGAAAAAGCGTCGAAAGCGTCAAAAGCGTCGAAAGCGTCGTAAGCGTCGGCAATCCGCCTCCGTCTCCGGGCAAAGAGAGAACGGATTGCCACGTCGGGCTTCGCCCTCCTCGCAATGACAGAGCTTCGCTCTGTGCGCTGCGATCCGCCGCCAGCGCCCCCCTATCGGCGCTGCGCGCCACTTCCCCCCGAGGGGGAAGCAAGCCCCCGTCCCCTAAAAACTAAAAACTAGAAACTAAAAACTCTCCCGTCCCCCGTCCTCTCAAAACTCAAAACTAAAAACTAAAAACTGCGCCTACTCCTTCCGGTTCAGCTCCAGGAGCTGCCGGGGGATGTGGCAGTAGCCCCCCGGGTTCTTGTCCAGATACTTCTGGTGGTACTCCTCCGCAGGGTAAAAATTCGCCAGCGGCAGCAGCTCCACCTCCAGGGGCTGGCGGTACTTGGCCTGTTCGGCGTCGTAGCGCGCCCGGAGCTCCGGGAGCTGGTCCTCCTCGGTGTAGTAGATGCCGGTGCGGTACTGCACGCCCATGTCGCCCCCCTGCCGGTGGTAGGAGGTGGGGTCGACGGTGAGAAAGTACCAGTCCAGCAGCTGCGTCAGACTGACCCTCTCCGGGTCATAGTCGATGCGGACGGTCTCCGCGTGGCCGGAGCTGCGGCAGACCTCCTGATAGCTGGGGTTTTCGGTGGGGCCGTTGGCATAGCCCACCTGGGTGAAGACAACCCCGTCAAATTGATCGAAGAACTTCTGCGTGCCCCAGAAGCAGCCGCCGGCCAGGTAAATGCTTTTGACAGACATCCTTGCGCCTCCCTGTATGGATTGGTTTTCCCCAGTTTATCACGAGCGCCGCCCGGATGCAAGCGCCCCCTTTCCCGACGCCTGCGACGCTTTTGACGCTTTTGACGCTTTTGACGCTTTTTTCCCCCCGGGCAAAACCGTCGACGGCGGCGGGGGAGTTTTTAGTTTCTAGTTTTTAGTTTTTAGGAGACGGGGGATGCGAGAGTTTCTAGTTTCTAGTTTTTAGTTTTTAGGGGACGGGGACGGGGGACAGCGTTCCGTTCATCCGTAGGGGCGATTCACGAATCGCCCGCGGTTCCGCGACCGGCGGGCGCGAGTTTTGAGTGTTGCGTTTTGAGTTTTGAGGAGACGGGGGTTACGGATTGCCACACCAGTGTGCGCACTGGTTCGCAATGACAAGGAGGGCAGCCGTGTGCGCACAGCGAAGCTTGGATCGTCGCGCGCTCCCCGCGCGTCGCTATGTTCGCAATGACAGCCATGACATGACAAGGCCCCGCTCGGAGGAGCGGGGCCTTTGTGCTTGCTCCAGGCGGGGCGCGTCAGGCCAGGAGCTTGTTGAGCGCGGCCAGCTTCATGCTGGTGCAGTAGATCTCCATGGCCTGCTCCAGCTGCTCGATGGGGGGCAGGGAGGGAGCCACGCGCATGTTGCTGTCCTGGGGGTCCTTGCCGTAGGGGAAGGTGGCGCCGGCGCCGGTCATGGTCAGGCCCGCCTCCTTGCAGAGCTGCCAGGTGGCCTTGGCGATGCCGGGCATGGTGTTGACGCTGACGAAATAGCCGCCCTTGGGGCTCTCCCACCGGGCGATGCCCAGGGGCGCGATCTCCCGCTGCAGCGTATCCAGCACGCAGCGGAACTTGGGCCCCAGGATCGCCGCGTGGCGCTTCATCAGCGCCAGGACCCCGGCCTTGTCCTTCAGATAGCGGACGTGGCGGAGCTGGTTGACCTTGTCATAGGAGATGATCTGGGCGTTCAGGAGCTTCTTCATGTAGGCCATGTTCCTTTCGCTGCAGGCGAAGACGGAGATGCCCGCGCCGGGGAAGGTGATCTTGGAGGTGGAGGCAAACTCGAAGACCATGTCCTCGTTGCCGTACCTGGCGCATTCCTTCAGAATGTCCGGGAAGGGGACGTAGTCCCCCTCGAACTCGTGGACGCAGTAGGCGTTGTCCCACATGAGCAGGAAGTCGGGGGCGGCGTGCTTCAGAGAGGCGATGCGCCGGATGGTCTCCTCGGAGTAGATGATGCCGTCGGGATTGGAGTACTTGGGCACGCACCACATGCCCTTGACCTCCGGGTCCAGGGCCAGCTGCTCCACCAGGTCCATGTCCGGCCCGGCGGGGGTCATGGGCACGGGGATCATCTCCATGCCGAAGCTCTCGGAGATGCCGAAGTGCCGGTCATAGCCCGGGGCGGGGCAGAGCCACTTGACCTTGTCGAGCCTGGCCCAGGGGCCGTTCCCGTTCACCCGGCCGTGGGTGTAGGCCTTGGCAATGGTGTCGTACATGAGCTGCAGGGAGGCGCTGCCGCCGACGAAAACATTCTCGGGCTTCACGTCCAGCAGCTCCGCGAAGAGGGCGCGGCAGGAGGGCAGCCCCTCCAGATTGCCGTAGTTGCGCACGTCGATGCCGTCGCAGGTATAGTCGCTGTCGGCGCGCAGCAGGTCCATCATGGGTCCGTTCATGTCCAGCTGGGCCTTGCTGGGCTTGCCGCGGGCCATGTTCAGATTCTGTCCCAGGGCCTTGAGCTGCTCATAGCGGGCAAGCACCTGCTCCCGCTCCCGCAGCAGCTCCTCTCGGGTCATTTCCGCATAGGCTTTCATCGCATAATTCCTTTCCTTTGCCCGGCCCTGGCCCTCTCCGGGGCGGCGCCGGGGTGATGATGGGCGCTCGGCTCCATTTTAGCATAGCGCGGCGAAAGATTCAAGGAGCGGCGGCGTTTTTTCCCCTTTTCGGCCCTTTTCCTTTGGAAAAACTTATGGTACAATCGCAGCATAGAGAGGAGGATGCGGCATGCGCGCAATGTGGCTGCCCATGGAGCTGAGCCTGCCCATGGTGCTGATCGTGCTGGCGGGGGTGTTCCTGGCCGGCTTTATGGACGGGATCGCCGGCGGCGGCGGGATCGTCTCCGTGCCCGCCTACTTCCTGGCGGGGCTGCCCTCCCACCTGGCCCTGGGCACCAACAAGCTCTCCTCCTGCATCGGCACCGCCGTCTCCACCGGGCGCTTCGTCCGGGGCGGCTATATCGACTGGCGGCTGGGCCTGCCCTCCATCGCCCTGGCCATCCTGGGCGCGGCCCTGGGGACAAAGCTGCAGCTCATGGTGGACGAGCGGGTGCTCAAGTACCTGCTGCTGGCGGTGCTGCCGGTGGTGGCCCTGGTGGTGCTGCGGCAGCCCAGCCTGCCCGAGAGCCCGGGGCAGATCCCACGGGGCCGGCAGGCGGCCATCGTCTGGGCCGCGGCGCTGATCATCGGCGCCTATGACGGCTTCTACGGCCCCGGCGCCGGCACCTTCCTGGTGCTGACCTTCTGCGCCCTGGGCAAGCTGGACGTGCGCACCGCCTCGGGGAACGTGAAGCTGGTGAACCTGTCCAGCAACGTGGGCGCCCTGGTCACCTCCATGCTCAACGGCAAGGTCTTCCTGGCCCTGGGCCTCATCGGGGCCGTGGCCTCGGTGGCGGGGCACTGGCTGGGCTCGGGCCTGGCCATCAAGGACGGGTCCAAAATCGTCAAGCCCGCCATCCTGCTGGTGCTGGCGCTGCTGACGGTCAAGGTCCTCTCGGAACTTCTGTAAAGGGGGAAGCGAATGAGAAAAAGCATTGGCATCCTGGGGGGCATGGGCCCCCTGGCCACCGCGGATCTGCTCATCAAGATCACCACCGCCACCCGGGCCGACAGCGACCGGGAGCACATCCGCGTCTTCATCGACAGCGACGCCGCCATCCCGGACCGGACCGCCGCCATCCTCCACGGCGGCGAGGACCCGGTGCCGGAGATGTCCCGGGCCCTAAGGAATCTGGAGCGCTGCGGCGCGGACTGCGTGGTCATGGCCTGCAACACCGCCCACTACTTCCTGCCCCGGCTCCAGGCCCTGACCCAAATCCCCATCCTGGACATGCTGTCCATCACGGCCGGGCGCTGCGCCGCCCTCTATCCCGGCGGCCGGGCAGCGCTGCTGGGCACCACCGGCACCCTGCAGACCGGGCTCTATGACCGGGCCCTGGCAGAGGCGGGGGTGGACTTCCTCCTGCCGGACCGGGAGCAGCAGGCCTTTCTCATGCACCTCATCTACGACGTGGTGAAGGCCACCCGGCCCCTGCAGCCGGAGGAGGCGAACTGGAGCCGGCTGCTGCGGCAGCTGCGGGACCGGGGCGCGGACTACTGCATCCTGGCCTGCACGGAGCTGCCCATCGTGGCCAACACCCTGCAGGACCCCGGCCCCTTCGTGGACCCCACGGCGGAGCTGGCCCGGGCCGCGGTGCTCTTCTGCGGCTACCCCCTGAAGGAAGATCCGCCCGGCGCGGCGGAGACGACAACAGCACACAGGCCCCGCGCAGACGATACGGCGCGCGGAGCGGAGGACGGATCACCCGAAGGGTGATTTTTTTGACGGTATATTCTTTCGCGATTTAGCGTAATAAGAAATACCGCTATACTTTTTGAATTTAACGTAATATACTATCGGTAAGTCCCGATATGGGATCGGTTCGGAAAAGAGAATGAGAAAGGAGAGAAAAAACATGAAGGCAAAGAAACTGAACCTCGGCGTCAAGATCCTGATCGGCCTGGTTGCCGGTATCATCGTCGGCGCGATCTTCTGGATCGCCATGGGCGCGGAAGCCGCCGGCGCCTTTACCAAGGCATACATCAAGCCCTTCGGCGACATCTTCGTGAACCTGCTGAAGTTCATCGTTGTGCCGCTGGTGCTGCTGAGCATCATGGACGGCGTCATCTGCATGGGCGACATCAAGAAGGTGGGCAAGATCGGCTGGAAGACCGTGGCCTACTTCCTGGTGACCACCGCCATCGCCTGCGTCATCGGCCTGGTGGTGGCGAACCTCTTCAAGGGCAACTTCTCCGTGCTGGAGCTGGCGGAGGACGCCGCCTACGAGGCCAAGACCGCAAACTTCATGGACACCATCGTGGGCATCTTCCCAAACAACGCCATCAATCCCCTTTCCACCTCCGCCATGCTGCAGATCATCGTCATCGCCCTGCTCTTCGGCTGCGGCGTGCTGGTGGCCGGCGAGAAGGGCAAGCCCTTCGCCAACTTCATCACCTCCTTCAACGAGGTAACCCAGAAGGTCATGACCTTTATCCTGGAGGTCTCCCCCTTCGGCGTCTTCGCGCTGATGGTCTGGGTGGTGTCCGCGCAGGGTCCCCAGATCCTGGGCGATCTGGCCCTGGTGCTGCTGGCCGCCTACATCGGCTACATCCTCCACGTGCTGCTGGTCTACACCCTGTCGGTGAAGGTCTTCACCAAGACCTCCCCCGGCACCTTCTTCAAGAAGATCTTCCCCGCCGCCGTGTTCGCCTTTACCTCCACCTCCTCCGTGGCCACCCTGCCCATCACCAAGGAGTGCTGCGATGAGATGGACGTGCATCCGGAGGTCTCCTCCTTCGTGCTGCCCCTGGGCGCCACCATCAACATGGACGGCACCGCCATCTACCAGTGCGTGGCCGCGGTGTTCCTGGCCAAGTGCGTGGGCGTGGATCTGACCCTCACCCAGATGATCGTCATCATCCTCACCGCCACCCTGGCCTCCATCGGCACCGCCGGTACCTCCGGCGCCGGCATGATTATGCTGGCCATGGTGCTGGACGCCGTCGGCATCCCGTCCACCTACATCGGCATCATCTACGGCATCGACCGCCTCTTCGACATGGGCCGCACCACGCTGAACATCGTGGGCGACGCCTCCTGCGCCCTGTGCGTGGATTACTGGGAGAACAAAAAGCCCGCGAAGAAGCCAGCCAAGTCCTGATCAAAGGCAGATCCCGCGGCAAGCGAGCGAAGCACAAACCGATACGCAGAAACGAAACACAGTCCGGCAGCCGGTCCCTTCGGGGGCCGGCTGTTACCGTGCTGACAAAGCCCGGAATGTCATTGCGAGACCAGTTCGCAAACTGGTCGTGGCAATCCGTTCCCCTTCAAAACAGCTGTGTTTCCAAGGCTTTCAGAGAATGCGGATTGCCACACCAGTGACATCGGTCACTGGTTCGCAATGACAAGAACCGACTTTGTCGACAGTCTAACAGCCGGTCCCTTCGGGGACCGGCTGTTCTGCTTTCGCCCCGGATTGACAGGGCGGGTATAATGGGACTGAATGATCGAAAAAAGGAGCGTGCGACATGGCAGTCAAGGCGGTATTGTGGGATATGGACGGGACGGTGCTGGACACCCTGGAGGATCTCTGGGCGGCGGTGAACGTGAGCCTGCGGCGCTTCGGCCTGCCGGAGGCCAGCCGGGAGGCGGTCCGGGCGGGCCTGGGCAACGGCGCCAGGCACCTCATCTCCTGCGTGGCGCCGGAGGCGCTGCGGGAGCCGGTGCTGGCCTTCTACAAGCCCTGGTATGACGCCCACTGCAACGAGAAGACCCGGCCCTATCCGGGCATCCTGCCCCTGATGGAGCGGCTGCGGGCCGCCGGCGTGCGCCAGGCGCTCATCTCCAACAAGCCCGACCCCGCGGTGCAGGAGCTGGCCCGGATCTATTTCCCGGGCCTGCTGGAGCTGGCCGTGGGCGAGAGCGAGACCGTCCGCCGCAAGCCCAATCCGGACGCGGTGCTCGCCGCCGTGGCGCGCATGGGCCTTGCCCCCTCGGACTGCGTCTATGTGGGCGACACGGAGGTGGATCTGGCCACCGCCCGGAACGCCGGCATGGCCTGCATCGCCGTCTCCTGGGGCTTTCGCAGCCGGGAGCAGCTGCTGGCCGCCGGCGCCGTCCGGATCGCCGACACCGCCGGGGAGCTGGCGGCGGCGCTCTGTCCCCCGGAGATGTGAGTTTTGAGTTTTGAGTGTTGAGTTTTGAGTTTTAGGAGACGAAGGAGGCGGGAGACCTGTCATTGCGAACCAGTGACCGATGTCACTGGTGTGGCAATCCGTTTTCTCGTTTCGCGGGACTTTCCGTCCCTGCAACAGTCGAATCTCAAAACTCCGCGTCCCCCGTCTCCTCAAAACTCAAATCTCCCGTCTCAAAACTCCCGTCTCCGGGCGGCCCGCCGGCGGTCACCGACCCACGGGCGATTCGTGAATCGCCCCTACGGGATGGACGGCACGCCGGCGCGTTCCGCCGTCCTGTGTCATTGCGAGGCCAGTGCGCACACTGGCCGTGGCAATCCGTATTCCCCGTCCTCTGAAAACTAAAAACTAGAAACTAGAAACTCCCGCCGCCCCGGGCGGCGGAGACGGCAAATATTGCCATTTTTGCGGGGGAATTCTTGGCGTAATCATGCATTGACAGGGCCCGGGGCGCAACATATAATTGGGACGGCAAGCTTCGACTTCCTTCGCATTTTCCATTGTAATCTGACAGTCTTCGCGGGAGGGTATCATGCAGCAAGACGCCTTGCGGATGACGGAGGGGCCCATCGCCGGGCAGATGCTCCGCTTCGCCGCGCCCCTCTTTCTGGGGAACCTGTTTCAGCAGCTCTATAACACCGCCGACGCGCTGATCGTGGGCAACATGCTGGGCAGCGACGCGCTGGCAGCCGTCAGTGCCACGGGCACCCTGGTCTTTCTCATCATCAGCCTCTTCGTGGGCATCGCCGCCGGCTCCGGCGTGCTCATCTCCCGCTACTTCGGCAGCCGGGAGTTCGACAAGCTGGAGAAGGCCGTGCACACCAACGTGGCCTTCAGCCTGGTGGCCGGCCTTTTGATGACGGCCTTCGGCGTTTTCTTCACCCCCACCCTGCTGCGCTGGATGGGCACCCCGGAGGACGTGATGGAGCTCTCCGTCACCTACATCCGCATCTTCTTCGCCGGAAGCCTTGGCCTGGTGCTCTATAACGGGCTGCGGGGCGTGATGCAGGCCGTGGGCGACGGGAAGAACCCTCTCAAGTATCTGATCTTCTGCTCCTGCCTGAACGTGGTGCTGGACGTTGCCTTCATCGGCCTGTTCCACACCGGCGTGGGCGGGGCCGCCCTGGCCACCATCCTGTCCCAGTTCCTCAGCGGGCTGCTGTGCCTGCGCAGACTGCTGCGCACCGACGGGCCCTACCGGGTGCAGCTGCGGAAGATCCGCTTCCACCTGCCCTCGCTGCGGCTCATCATCCGCTACGGTCTGCCCTCCGGCATCCAGAACTCGGTGATCGCCATCGCGAACGTGGTGGTCCAGTCCAACATCAACGCCTTCGGCACCATGGCCGTGGCCGGCTGCGGCGCCTATTCCAAGATCGAGGGCTTCGCCTTCCTGCCCATCACCAGCTTCACCATTTCGCTGACCACCTTCGTGGGGCAGAACCTGGGCGCCCGGGAATACGACCGGGCCAAAAAGGGCGCCCGCTTCGGGCTGCTGTGCGCCGTCCTCTCGGCGGAGGGGATCGGGCTGCTGGTGTTCCTGCTGGCCCCGGTGCTGATGGGGGCCTTCACCTCCGAGCCGGAGGCCATCACCTTCGGCGTGGGCAAGGCCAGGATCTGCGCCCTGTTCTTCTGCCTGCTGGCGGCGAGCCACGGCCTGGCCGCCGTGCTGCGCGGCGCGGGGAAGGCCGTGATCCCCATGATCTCCATGCTGGCCTTCTGGTGCGTGATCCGGGTGAGCTTCCTGCACTTCATGGTGCCCATCTACAACAGCATCGACACGGTCAACTGGGTCTATCCCCTGACCTGGGCGCTGAGCACCGTGTTCCTGGGCCTGTACTACTGGCGGGCCGACTGGATCCATACCTTCGAGAGACAAACCGCATAACAGATACAGGAGGATTGTACCATGCCCATTGTCGTCGTCGGCAACGTATTCGTTGACATCAAAGGCTTCCCCGACAACAAGTTCATCCCCGCCGGGCGCAACGCCGGCAGCGTGGAGATCGTCCATGGCGGCGTGGGCCGCAACCTGGTGGAGGATATCGCCAACGTGGAGCTGCGTCCCCGCTTCGTCAGCATGGTGGACGACACCGCCGAGGGCGCGGAGGTCCTCCACAAGCTGCAGAATCACAAGGTGGACACCCGCTTCGTCGCCCAGGTGCCGGACGGCATGGGCATGTGGCTGGCCGTGTTCGACACCACCGGCGATATCGTGAGCTCCATCTCCAAGCGCCCCCGGATGGACGCCATGCTGGAGCTGCTGGAGGAGCGGGGGGACGAGATCTTCGCCGACGCCGACAGCATCGTGGTGGAGATCGACATGGACAAGGAGATCATCAAAAAGGTGCTGGGCTTCGCGGAGAAGTATCACAAAAAGGTCTTCGCCGTGGTGGCCAACATGTCCATCGCCTCCCTGCGCCGGGACTTTCTCCAGTCCACCGACTGCTTTGTCTGCAACGTGCAGGAGGCGGGCATCCTCTTCGCCGCCGACTTCGAGGAGCTGAGCCCCCAGGAGCTCTGCGCCGAGCTGGTGGAGCGGCTGAAAAACGCCCGCATCCCCTCCCTGGTGGTCACCCTGGGCTCCCGGGGCGCCGTCTTCGCCGATGAAAACGGCAACTCCGGCTACTGCCCGCCCTACTCCGTCCGGGTGCGGGACACCACCGGCGCCGGGGACGCCTTCTGCGCCGGCGTCGCCATCGGCCTGACCTACGGCAAGAGCATGATGGACGCCTGCGAGATCGGCTCCCGCCTGGCCTCCTCGGTCATCACCGTTTCGGAAAACACCTGTCCCCGCTTCCTGCCCCAGGAGCTGGGTCTGGATATTACAGTGGAGTGATCCTCATCCCGCCTCATCCCGCCCCGGCCGTGAACTTCGGCCGGGGCGGGATTTTTTCTGCGCAAAATTGCCAAATCCGAAGGTCCTGTTTTAGGCTAAACAGCGAAATTTTGTGTGTCCCGCCAAATCGATTGACTTTCCCGCTCCACCTTGCTATGATGAAGAAAACAAGAACTGGAAACGTTACCGGGAACGATACCGGAGCATTTTCCTCTCGGAAAGGAGGCTCCGTTGTGACCATCAAGGATATCGCCCGGGCCTGCGGCGTCAGCGTCAGCACGGTCTCCCGGGTCCTGAACCACCATCCGGACGTCAGCGAGGCGGTCCGCCGCCGCGTGCTGGACGAGGTGGAGATCCAGGGCTATCTGCCCAACAACTCGGCCCGGGACCTGGTCCGCAGCAAGACGGAGGCCATCGGCGCCGTGGTGCGCGGCACCGACAATCTGTTCTTTTCCCAGGTGCTCAAGGCCATCTCCCAGGAGATCGACCGCCGGGGCTATGTGCTGGTCCCCCGCTTCATCGGCTCGGAGGATGACGAGGTCAAGGCCGGCGCCCTGCTGGAACGGGAAAAAAAGCTGCAGGGCCTGCTGTTTCTGGGCGGGCGTTTTGACTATACCGCGGCGGAGCTGAACGCCATCGGCGTGCCCTTCGTCTGCTGCTCCTACACCAACTGCTTCGGCACCCTGCCGGAGGAGCGCTGTTCCTCCGTGTATGTGGACGACCGGCTCACCGCCTACCGGGCGGTGGAGCATCTGATCCGTCTGGGCCACCGGCGCATCGCCGCCCTGGTGCCGGACCGGCAGGACCACTCCGTCAGCGAGCTGCGCTACGGCGGCTATCTGGACGCCCTGCGGGACGCGGGGCTGCTCTTCGACCCCTCCCTGGTGGAGGAGACGGGCGGCTGCTTCCAGATGCCCGAGACCTATGCGGGCATGCAGCGCCTGCTTTCGCGCACCGGGGACTTTACCGCGGTGCTGAGCCTGTCGGACACCGCGGCCATCGCCGCCATCAAGGCGCTGGAGGATAACGGCCGCCGCGTTCCCCAGGACTGCTCCGTCATCGCCATCGACGGGCTGCAGATTTCCGCGTATCTGACCCCCACCCTGAGCACCATGGTCCAGCCCGCCGAGGAGATGGGCCGGGAGAGCGTGCGTATCCTGCTGGACACGCTGGAGCGGGGGGCGCCTGCCCGCCACCTGCGGCTGGAGGCCACCCTGCGGGAGGGCGGCTCCGTCCGGCGGCTCGAAAAATAGGTTTTCCGGCCAAACGGCCTGAAAATAAAAGGAAAAAATGAAAAAGGAGAAATCAACATGAAAAAGATCATCGCGCTTCTGATGGCTCTTGTCATGGTCTTCGCGCTCTGCGCCTGCGGCTCTGGCAGCGCCAAATCCGAAACCGGCTCGGTCTATTGGCTGAACTTCAAGCCCGAGCTGGACGAGACCCTGCAGGAACTGGCCAAGACCTACACCGAGAAGACCGGCGTTGAGGTCAAGGTCGTCACCGCCGCCTCCGGCACCTACAGCCAGACCCTGACTGCCGAGATGGACAAGAGCAATCCCCCCACCCTGTTCGTGGTCGGCAACCAGGCCGGCGTGAAGGACTGGAAGGATTACGCTCTGGATCTGACCGGCACCGCCATTGCCAACGAGCTGAACACCGACGCCTACAACCTCTATGACGAGACCGGCAAGCTGGTTTCCATCGGCTACTGCTATGAGTGCTACGGCATCATCGTCAACCCCGACCTGATCGAGGCCGCCGGCCACAGCATGGACGAGATCAAGAACTTTGACGGTCTGAAGGCCGTCGCCGAGGACATCCACGCCCGCGCCGAGGAGCTGGGCTTTGACGCCTTCTCCTCCTCCGACATGGACAGCTCCTCCTCCTGGCGCTTCACCGGCCACATGGCCAACCTGGAGTACTTCTATGAAGAGCGCGACGCCGGCGGCTGGACCGAGTGCCCTGCCAGCCTGAGCGGCGCCTACATGGAGAACTTCAAGAACCTGTACGACCTGTGCATCAACAACAGCCTGACCGACCCGAAGGATCTGGCCACCGGCGGTCACGATGCTGAGAACGAGTTCAAGACCGGCAAGGCCGCCTTCTTTGTCAACGGCTCCTGGGAGTACGCCGCCGTTTCCGAAACCGTTCCCAACGCCACCATGATCCCCTACTACTGCGGTGTTGCCGGCGAGGAGAAGGCCGGTCTGAACTGCGGCACCGAGAACTGCTGGGCTGTCAACGCCAAGGTCTCCGAGGCTGACCAGAAGGCCACCATCGACTTCATGGTGTGGCTGGTCACCGATCCCGAGGCTTCCGCCAAGATGGTGGAGCAGCTGGGCATCATGCCTTACAAATCCGCTGTTGCCTCTACCAACGGCTTCCTGAACGACGCCGCCAACTACACCGCCGACGGCTGCTACGTGATGGATTGGGCCACCAACTACCAGCCCAACGTGGACGACTACCGTGCCGCTCTGGTCTCCGCTCTGAACCAGTACAACGCTGATCAGACCGACGCCAACTGGGCTCTGGTCGTGACCGCCTTCGTGGACGGCTGGGCCACCCAGTATGCCGCTGCCAACGGCTGATTTCCTCCGCACATCATCTTCCGCGGGGCGGACGCACTGTCCGCCCCGCGATCTTTCAAACCGTCTCCCTTTCAAGCCCTCTCCCTCAAGCGCTTTCCCCATTCCTCCGGGTCGGGTGAGCGGGAGGCTCCGGATCGGACCGCTCCCGCTCCGGTCCTGATACTAATATCTGATAGAAAGTAGACAAAGATTTGCGAGGCAGAATTGTGCCAGACAAGGCGGGCTCCGCAGGGAATAATGGAGAT
>ODAJ011989437.1_pt1 | contig 16647 bp, 14 predicted proteins | sample 1539241 | NCBI WGS metagenome assembly ODAJ01 (sample SAMN02144231, study PRJEB22623) | gut metagenome | biome: sheep rumen | host: Ovis aries | place: New Zealand
CTGTTAGGCTTCACATTAGCATGGTCGCCTACAAATGCGCCGCCATCGGCTAAAATTATTTTTGTTTTTTTGAATTTAATCAGCGTTTCCAAAATAGTAAAACAGACTCATTCCCTTTATATTGCATTATATCGTGATAAAGGGTTGAGTCTGTTTTGTTTTTATGTTATAATCAAAGAATAGATATGGGGAATAATGGGGAGGTGCAAATATGAGACCAAAAGGGTTATTAACTGCGTTTGCGGCTATGATACTTGCGGATGCTCTTCTTTTCGGGGCTTGTTTTGCAATTGACAGTGTAAACAACATCTCATCGGGGATAAAGGCTTATGAATTGACTTTGAAGCCCGAAAAAGCAGATGCGCAGGAAATAAATACGCTGACCGACTGCGATTGGCATCTTCTTAATGATAAAACGGAAGCTACTGTGTTTCAGACTGCATATGCGTACTATAACAGACCTTATTCGTACTATTGCGAACTGCATGAGGACAACACGCTTGAGGTATGGTATCGCCTGACAGCAAACTGTGTGGGCGGCGGTACTAAAGATGAATCCACAATATTTTTTTTCGACACATCGAACCCCGTGCTGCATAAAACGGTGACTGTTGATAAGAAAACAAAGCGTGAACTTCTGCAAAAAGCAAAGGCCGCAAGATGTACATCGGGCAGATGTCCGCTGAACAAGAGAATAGTTGTTTGTGACGGCACTTACAGAACACTCTATTACAAAAATGCCTTGTATTCGGTTAATTATTATAAAGAAGATGAGATACGCTATAACGACCATAAGGAACTCTGGGAATTCGGAGCTTGTCTTGATGAATTTCTTGAAAAGAATGTGTTTGAATAAACGGGTACGACAAAGAAAAACAGGAAAATTCAAAGAAATAATTTTTCTTTACATATCGTTCAAAAAGTATTATAATTAAAGAATATACCACTTTTTGCTATTGAATAAAATTTTATCACGGGACAGTGATAAAATAGGGCAGGAATATAAAATTTTAAACCCTAAAAATTTTACTTTGAATTTAATTTTATCTTGAAGGTGATTTTTATGCAGGATAGCTTACAGCAGCAGCGTATGAAGGAAAAGAGCGAAAACCTTTATGCACAGCTTATGGCGGAAATAAAAAAATATCATCCGAGTGACGACTACTCTATGGTGGAGCAGGCGTATCGGCTTGCCTATGAGGCGCACAAGGAACAGTACCGCAAATCGGGCGAGCCTTATATCATCCATCCGCTTTCTGTCGCTATTATCCTTGCGGAGCTGGAGCTTGATATGGAGAGCATCGTTGCGGGCATACTGCACGATGTTGTCGAGGATACCGAGTATTCGCTGGAGGATATTGCGCGTATGTTCAATGATGATGTTGCGCTGCTTGTTGACGGCGTGACCAAGCTTGAAAAAATACGCTTTACCTCAAAGGAGGAATTCCAGGCGGAAAACTACCGCAAAATGTTCCTTTCTATGGCAAAGGATATCCGCGTTATCCTTATAAAAGTTGCCGACCGACTGCATAATATGCGCACGCTTAAATATATGCGTGCCGAAAAGCAAAAGGAGATAGCGCAGGAAACGCTGAATATCTATGCGCCGCTTGCGGACAGACTCGGTATATCGAAAATCAAGGTGGAGCTTGAAGACCTTTGTTTAAGATACCTTGAACCCGATGCCTACTATGACCTTGTGGATAAGATAAACCGCAAAAATTCCGAGAGAGAAGCTTTTGTCAAGGCCATAGTCGAGGAGATAAAAAAAGGCTGTGACGCACACGGCATAAAGTGCGAAGTTTACGGCAGACCGAAGCATTTTTTCAGTATATACAAAAAAATGCACAACAAGAACAAAACGATAGACCAGATATTCGATATATTTGCGGTCAGGATAATGGTGGATACGGTCGCGGACTGTTACGGCGCACTCGGTGTCGTGCATGAAATGTACAAACCGCTGCCCGGACGTTTCAAGGACTATATCTCCATGCCCAAAGCAAACCGTTATCAGTCGCTGCATAATACAATGATAGGTCCCGAGGGTACGCCCTTTGAGGTGCAGATAAGAACGTGGGAGATGCACCGCATTGCCGAATACGGTATCGCCGCACATTGGAAATACAAGGCGGGCAAGACAGACGGCAAGGAAAACAGCGAGGATGAAAAGCTCACATGGCTGCGCCAGATGCTTGAATGGCAGAAAGAGATGTCCGATAATAAGGAATTTCTCGATACAATGAAAACAGACCTTGATGCTTTCAGCGACAATGTTTACTGTTTCAGTCCGCGCGGTGATGTCATCAGCCTGCTTGAAGGCGCCTGTCCCGTGGATTTTGCGTATATGATACATTCCGCTGTCGGCAATACTATGGTCGGCGCAAGAGCCAACGGTCATATCGTAAATTTGAATTATAAAATACAAAACGGCGATATTATAGAAATAATAACATCGCAGAACTCAAAAGGCCCGAGCAGGGACTGGCTCAACTTTGTCAAAACGCCGCAGGCAAGGGCAAAAATAAATCAATGGTACAAGAAGATAAACAAGGAGGACAATATCCTCCGCGGCAAAGAGCTTCTTGAAAAGGATGCAAGGAAGAAAAATATCAACCTTTCGGAAGTACTCACGCAGGAGGGTATGGACTCGGTTATGGAGCGTTACAGCTTCCGCAGTTGGGATACCCTGTGCGCGGCTATAGGTCATGGCAGCCTGAAAGAAGCGCAGGTGCTCAATAAGCTTGTCGAATACCATGCCGAATATCTCAAACGTCACAAAACGGCGGAAGAACTGCTTGCCGAGCGTGACGAAAAGATACAGGCGCAGATGGAGGCGAATGCCCATGCCGCAGAAAATGCAGGCGGCAGAAGAGCGGGCAGCGGCATAACCGTAAAGGGTGTCGGGGATATAGATGTGCGCTTTTCAAAGTGCTGTACACCTGTGCCGGGTGACGAGATAGTCGGTTTTGTCACAAGGGGCAGGGGTGTTTCGATACACCGTACAGACTGCATAAATATAATAAACCTTCCCTCGGACGACCGCAGCCGCCTTATCGAGGCGACATGGAACGTATCGCCCGAGCAGAGAAGCTACTACACCTCCGAGATACGCATTATCGGCCGTGACCGTGACCGTTTCCTTATGGATATACTTAAAGTTGTTGCGGACGAGGGTATTGCCGTTAAGAGTGCGGGCGCAAGGGCAAGCAAAAAGGATACTGCCGTTGCGGAACTTATAATCTCTATCTCGGGCAGGGATCAGCTTGATATCCTGTGCAAGAAGATATACAATATCGAGGGTGTAGAGACGATAGAGAGAGTTACAACTTAAAACGGGGATTTAAAAAGGAGAGGCAAAATGTTTATCATTTATATTATCAATATCGTATCAATAGCTGTGTTTGTGGGGCTTTCGATAATGCTTCTGCAAAAGGCGGCAAAAAGAAAAAGCGCACTTATGCACTATTTTATACCGTGCAGCGGCTGCGGCAGAAAAACGCATATGACTTTCGGCTTTTTTAACATTGCGGCTTTTACAAGTGACATAAAGGCAAAATGCCTGCTCGATAAAAGCCATACGGCGGTGCTTGACAAAGGCAAATACAAGGAAACGGGCGAGATAAGAACTTCGTTTTGCTGGTATATTTTTCTTGCGATAATTGCCGTGATCGCTTTCATATTCTTTGTCGGCAATGGTATGCTTTTTATTATGGAGATAATGCCAGGCAAGAGCATTATGCTTGTTCTGATGCTTCTTTCGGCGATATTTATGCTGTTTTCGCTTATATATTATTACTATTGCCGCAGTATGCAGACAGTGGGCTTTTGTTTTAACGAGGTCGTAACGGAACACACGGGCAAAGTTATGCACGTAAACGGCAAAGAAGCTGCCGTGCAGATAGGCGATGCAACGATAAACGGTGTTGTTTTCTCCAAATTCCACGGCTACGACAAAGCGGGTGAGGTAAAGATATATGTTACCCTGCCCGATGTTACGCCCAAAGAGTCCGAGGTAATGCAGGCAGCCGTTGAGTATAACGCAAACACAAAAATGAGCGTTATCAGCGGTATTCTTGATGTGAAAAATGCTCTTATCCATTCGTCAATAGATTTTATGATAGATCCGTATAAGGCGGAAGCGGCAGCGGAACTTGACGGAAAGTATGTCAGGGTAGTTGTGCCGCAGATAGGTATGGATATAAGAAGAAAATAATAAAAATAAAAACAAGCAGGTGATACAAATGAGGATAGTTTTGCAGCGTGTTAAATATGCGCGCGTAAATGTTGATGATGAGTGTGTCGGCAGTATCGGCCGCGGCGTGCTTGCGCTTGTGGGTATAAACACGGGCGATGACATCAAAGTTATTGACAATATGCTTAAAAAAATGTCGAGCCTGCGTATTTTTGAAGATGAGGATGACAAAATGAATCTTTCCGCTGCCGATATTGGCGGCGGCATTTTGCTTATACCCAATTTTACGATATACGCAGATGCAAGAAAAGGTACTCGCCCGAGTTTTGCCATGGGCGCAAAGCCCGACGAGGCAAAAGAAGTGTTTGAACTGATGGTAAAAAGGGCGAAAGAAACGCTTACAACAGATGTACAAAGCGGTATTTTTCAGGCGGATATGAAAGTCGAGCTTCTGAACGACGGTCCCGTTACTATACTGCTTGACAGCGATAAATTATTCTAAGGGTGATAAAATGAGAGTTAAGGGGCTTACGGTCGGCGAATTATCGACCAACTGTTATATAATCATAGACGAAGAGACAAACGCTGCGTGCATAATCGACCCGGGTGACAATGCCGCGCGCATTTACGGCGCAGTTAAAGACGGCGGCTTCAAAGTGGAGATGATAGTGCTTACACACTGCCATTTCGACCATTTTCTTGCCGCATCCGCACTTAAGGAACTGCTGGGCGGCGTGCCCGTTATCATACCCGAAAAGGATAAAGAACTTGCCAAAAACCCTGTTTATAACCTGTCTTTGACTATGGGAGGCTCGCCCGAGACCCTTGACTACGACAGGACGGTAGGGCAGGGCGATATATTGAAATTCGGCGGTCTTGAAATGAAAGTTATCGAGACCCCCGGGCATACACCCGGCGGCTGCTGCTATTATTTTGAAAACGAACATTTGCTTGTTGCAGGCGATACTATATTTTTTATGAGTGTCGGCAGAAGCGATTTTCCGCTTTCGGACGGACGCGCACTCAATGACAGCATAAAAAACAAGCTCTTTGCACTTCCCGATGATACACAGGTACTGACGGGACACGGAAACGCAACGAGCATAGGCTTTGAAAAACAGAGAAATCCTTATATTTATTGAAAATTATGAACTATATTTTACACAATCACAACCATGTGGATGACATTGTTACCACGATAATGATGTTTTATCCCAACGAAAAATACAATCTTATAAATTTCCCCGAGGGGCTTACTGTTTTAAGTGCGCTCAATGACAGAAAGGCATTTGCGGCATTTTATGACGGAGTGGAGGAAAAGGCGAGTTTTGAGCTTGATACCGACCCCGAAAACGAAAAGAGTGTGCGTTATGCCCTGCGTGTTGCGGTGTACCGCTGTCTTATGCAGGTACGTCCCATAAAGGCACCGTGGGGTGTGCTCACGGGCGTAAGACCTGCCAAGATAGTGTGGAATATGTGGGATATGGGCTGCAAGGACAAGGAAATAGCCGAAACTTTGCGCCGTGATTATCTTGTTACGGACGAAAAAATACGCCTTGCAATGGCTGTTGCCAAAAGCGAGCGCGGCATTGTGGAAAACGGCATCGGAAAGATAGGCATATATATCGGCATACCGTTTTGCCCCACACGCTGTCTTTACTGTTCGTTCACTTCCTATCCGCTGGACAAGTACCGCGATAAGGTAGATATGTATCTTGATGCACTTGAAAAGGAAATGCGCTTTATGGCGCCGACCCTTGCAAAAAAAACTGTCGAAAGCGTTTATATAGGCGGAGGAACGCCCACTTCGATAAACGAAAAACAGCTTGACAGGCTGCTGTGTATGGTTGAAAAATACATAGGCTCCTGTGAGGAACTCACCGTTGAGGCAGGCAGACCCGATACGGTCACGGTTGAAAAACTGCGGCTTTTAAAGCAGCATAATGTCAGCCGTATCTCGATAAATCCGCAGACCCTTAATGACGAGACTCTCGTACTTATAGGCAGACGGCACACGGTCGGCGAGTTTTACCGTGCTTTTGAGCTTGCGCGGCAGACGGGGCATGACCATATAAATACTGATATTATTTTAGGCTTGCCCGGGGAAACGGAAGAACACGTTATGCGTACAATGGACGGGCTTGAAAAGCTGTCGCCCGAGAGCATAACCGTGCATACGCTTGCGGTAAAGCGTGCTTCAAGGCTGAAAGAAACTCTCGAACAGTACGATATGACGGACTTTGACCGCATGGAAAATATGATACATATAACAGCCGAAAGAACGGCGGCTATGGGGCTGCACCCGTATTATATGTACCGTCAGAAAAATATGATAGGCAATTTTGAAAACGTAGGCTACTGCAAGCCCGACTGTGCCTGCATTTACAACGTGCAGATAATGGAGGAGCGGCAGAGCATAATAGCATTCGGCGCAGGCGGTTCCACAAAGACCGTAAGCCCCGACGGCGAGCGCATAGAACGAATTTTCAATGTGAAAAGCGTTGATGACTATATATCAAGAATTGATGAAATGCTTGAAAGAAAGGAAATTTTAAAAGATGAGTGAAAAGACGACACCGAGGATAATGCCGGGCTTTATGGAGCTGCTTCCGCCCGACCAGATAATGTTCAACAAAATTTATGATACCATACGCGAAGTGTATGAAAGTTTCGGCTTCCTGCCGCTTGATACGCCGGTGCTGGAGCTTTCGGAAGTCCTGCTTGCAAAGGCGGGCGGCGAGACCGAAAAGCAGATATACCGCTTTAATAAGGGCGATACGGACATTGCAATGCGCTTTGACCTTACCGTACCGCTTGCGCGTTATGTTGCACAGCACGCAGGCGAGTTGACTTTCCCGTTCAAGCGTTATCAGATGAGTAAGGTGTACAGGGGCGAAAGACCGCAGAAAGGCCGCTTCCGTGAGTTTTATCAGTGCGATATAGATATTATCGGCAATGAGGAGCTTCCTCTTATTCACGATGCGGAGATACCTGCCGTTATCTACAATATCTTCAAAAAGCTTGATTTCGGGAAATTTACGATAAGGCTGAACAACAGAAAGGTGCTTAACGGCTTTTTCACCGAACTCGGACTTGCCGACAATGTTGCCGATATCCTGCGTGTTATCGACAAAATAGATAAAATAGGCGCCGAAAAGGTGCTTGCGGAGCTTGCCGAATACGGTGCAGAGGGTGAGAAAGGCGAGAAGATACTTTCGTTCATCACCGCTTCGGGTTCTACGGATGAAAAAATAGCGTATTTAAAGAGTCTGGATATAGAAAACGAGAGTTTTAAAGAGGGCGCGGACGAACTTGAAAAGGTTGCCGAATATATGCGTATGTTCGGCATAGAGGATGATTATTTCACTATCGACCTGACTATTGCGCGCGGTCTCGATTACTATACGGGTACGGTCTACGAGACTGTTCTTGACGATTACAGAAATCTGGGCAGTGTATGTTCGGGCGGTCGTTACGACAACCTTACGGGCTACTATACAAAGCAGAAAATGCCCGGTATAGGTATTTCCATAGGCTTGACAAGACTGTTTTCACAGCTTAAAAACGCAGAACTTATCAAGCCCGAAAGCAATACCGTTGTGAAAGCGCTTGTTGCACCTATGGGTATCGGTCTTGAATATCCGCTTGAAATTGCCGAAAAACTGCGTAATTCGGGCATACCGACCGAAGTTTACTATCAGGACAAGGGCTTTAAGCACAAGATGAAATATGCCAATAAAATGGGCATACCCTATGTGGTGATCATTGGCGAGGACGAACTCAACGGCGGCAATGTTACGGTGAAAAATATGGAAACGGGCGAGCAAAAGACCGTTAAGGCGGAAGACGTGCTGAATGAGGTGAAATAATGGTCGAAATAACCGACAGAATGACAGTTGAGGAAATAATGGAAGAATTATACCGTGAGTACGGGAAAGAGTTCAACTGGCATATGATACCTTTGTCACAGGCAAGCAGAGGTTTTTTCATTGAGGAATTGAAAAAAGAACTCGGCGAGGATAACGATTTCTTTAAAAACGATGTTTACGCAGTGGCAAAATGCGATTCAAATGATGATGTTCTTTATCTTACAGGCGAAGGCAAGACTGAAACCGATGAGATTTGGCGAATATATCACCTTACATATTCGCCCGTAAATAAGGACGGTTTCCCGAAATACACGGAATTTGCAAGCCGAAAAGCCGCAATGGAGTATATTCGTGATGGGTTTGAGAGGGAGTATAGGCAATAAAATTATCTAATGAATAAAACACAAAAGAGGAGGTAATTCACATGGAAAAATTAAGTTTTGAGGTATTGCTGCCCGAATTCAAGGCGGCGGACTATGTTATCACATCATATGGTGCTGTCGGGGACGGCAGAACGAAGAACACGGCAGCTTTTGCAAAGGCAATTGCCGACTGCAATGAAAAAGGCGGCGGCAGGGTCGTTGTGCCTGCGGGTATGTGGCTTACGGGTCCTATCGAGTTAAAAAGCAATGTCGATCTGCATCTTGAAAAGGGCGCAGTTATTATGTTCTCGGCGGATTTTGACGATTATCCGCTTATCAACACAAGTTTTGAGGGCTTTTTCACCTACCGCTGTATTTCACCGATATACGCAAAAGAGCTTGAAAATGTGGCAATAACGGGCGAGGGAGTTATAGACGGAAACGGCGGTGCATGGAGACCGATAAAGAAGTTCAAACTGCCCGAAAGACAGTGGGACAGCCTTGTTAAAGGCGGCGGCACGGTGCTTGAAGGCAAGGAGGAGATGTGGTGGCCTACGGAAGCTGCAAAGCAGGGTCATCTTACCCTTATACCCAATCCCGAACTTTTGAGAAACAAGGCGGAGTGCGAAAAATACCGTGATTTCCTGCGCCCTGCAATGGTCAATTTCACAAACTGCAAAAAGGTGCTGCTTGACGGCGTTACTTTCCAGAATTCGCCTGCGTGGAACCTGCACCCGTGGTGCTGCGAGCATGTGACTATCCGCAATGTAAATGTGCGCAATCCGTGGTTTTCGCAAAACGGCGACGGTCTTGATGTTGACAGCTGCAAATATGTAAAGGTATACGACAGTGTTTTTGATGTTGGTGATGATGCTCTCTGTGTTAAATCGGGCAAGAACGAGGACGGCAGAAAACTCGGCAAGACCTGCCAATATGTCGAATTCAAAAACTGCATCGTTTATCACGGTCACGGCGGTTTTGTAATAGGCAGTGAAATGTCGGGCGGCGTTAAGGATATACAGATAAGCGACTGTACATTTATCGGCACGGATACGGGTCTGCGCTTTAAAAGCTGTCTCGGCCGCGGCGGTGTTGTTGAGGACATCTATGTTGACGGCGTAAATATGACCGAGATACCCAAAGAAGCCATTATTTTTACAATGGGTTATGATATGGATACAAAAGAGGGTCAGCAGGTCGCACCCGAGGAGATACCCGAGTTTAAAAATATCACAATAAAGAACGTAAACTGTGCAAAGGCGGGCATACCGATCTCTATAAGCGGTCTTTCCGCTATGCCCGTGCATGATATTCACCTTGAAAACATAAATATCGCATCGGCAAAGGATGTTAAGACGGAAAATGCCGAAAACATCACTATGGAAAATGTGAATATCACAAAGCTTTAAAAACGTAGAAAAGAAATTGAAGAAAAAGGCTTTTGCGCTTGCGGCTTAAAGTCTGCGACGCTGATAATGTTAATAGAATTGTTAAAAGGGGCTTAATCGCTGATTTTCAAGATAAATTATAATGCGACAGCCCCTTTTTTTATCTTAAACTATTAAGTAATTCGTAAAAATTCGGGAACGATATACCAACGCAGTCTGCATCGGTTATTGTGGTATCGCCCTTTGCATTGAGTGCGGCAACAGCGACAGACATTGCAACTCTGTGGTCAAGGTGGCTGTATGTCGTGCCTCCCGTAAGTTTCTGACCGCCCTCTATTATCATACCGTCATCTGTTTCGGTTATCTTTGCGCCCATTTTGCCGAGTTCCTCTATCATGGTGGCAATGCGGTTGCTCTCCTTGACTTTGAGTTCCTGCGCATCTTTTACCACGGTCGTGCCCTCTGCGGCAAGTGCGGCAACAACAAAAACGGGTATCTCGTCTATCATTCGCGGTATAATATCGCCGCCTAAAGTTATGGCTTTGAGTTTTGATGTCTTTACCACAAGGTCGCCTACAAGCTCACCGCCTGCCAGACGTTCGTTTATCACCTTGATGTCCGCACCCATTTCAAGAAAAGCATCTATAATGCCCGTGCGTGTTTTGTTTATGCCCACATTTGTTACGGTGATCTCCGAATCGGGAGTGAGCAGGGCAGCCGCAATAAAGAATGCCGCCGAAGATATATCGCCCGGTACGGTAAGCGGTCTGCCGTAAAGTTCTTTTACGGGGCGCGAGGTTATCCTGCCGTTTTCGTTGACGATATCCGCACCGAAGTAGTTGAGCATTATCTCCGTATGGTCGCGCGAGGGCATATCCTCTATAACAACCGTCTCGCCCTCGGCATAGAGAGAAGCAAGCAGTATAGACGATTTTACCTGTGCCGAAGCAACGGGCATATGGTATTCGATGCCTTTGAGCTTTGCACCCCTTATTGCAAGCGGCGCATAGCCGTTGTTCGTGCTCTCTATCTTTGCACCCATCTGCGAAAGAGGCTTTATTACACGGTTCATCGGGCGCTTTTGTATGGAAGCATCGCCGTTTAAGCGGCAGTCGAAAGTCTGACCCGATAAAAGACCCGATATAAGGCGGATGGTAGTGCCGCTGTTGCCCACATCCAGAAGTTCCGTCGGTGCAGTCAGCCCGTGCAGACCTTTGCCGTGAACGACTACATTTTCTCCCTTTACTTCAATGTCGATACCGAGCTTTTTAAAGCATGATATTGTAGACATACAGTCATCGCCCGTCAGAAAGCCCGAGATCTCCGTATCGCCCTGTGCAATGCTGCCGAACATAACAGCGCGGTGGGATATGGATTTGTCGCCGGGTACGGTTATGACCGAGTTTATTTTGTCTATTGGTCTGATAGTAATATCCATTGTTTTATTTCTTCCTCTTTAATACTTTTACTGATTATATTAATATAATTTATATCCTGCATCTTTGAGCAGTGCGGCGCTTGTTTTCATATATTCTTCCCTGTCGAAATCTATCTTCAAAACGCCGTCCGCATATTCGCGGCTGTTGAGTATGCCTATGTTTTTAATGCTTATGCCGTGGCTGCTCAAAAGCGTTGCTATGCTTGCGATTATGCCGGGTACGTCTTCAACATCCACAATTAGGCTGTGATAATTGTCTGTCGAGCGTTTGGGCGCAAAGCTGTCGCGGTAGTTTTTTGCATTTTCAAAACGCGCAAAAAGTTCGTCATAGTCGTTGTTTTCAATGTCTTTGCGGTAGTTTTGCAGCACTTCGATAAACTTGTCCGTAACTTTTAATATCTCGTCACGGTTTTCAAAGCATATGCTGCTCCATACCTCCGCACTTGAACTTGCAATTCGCGTTATATCCTTGAAACCTCCTGCCGCAACTGTGTGCATAAGAGTGTCACTGTCAAGCCTGCGCACTGTGTTCACAAGCGCCGATGCGATTATATGCGGTACATGGCTTATTGCCGCCACAACAAAATCGTGATGCTCGGGCTCTATATAAAGCGGTATCGCGCCTATACTGCGCACCAGCTCGGTAAAACCGTCAAGCTCGGCGCTGTTTACATTTTTGTTCGGCGCTATGATATAGTAGGCGTTTTCGTACAAATGCGCCGAAGCCGCGCTGTAGCCCGTTTTTTCGGAGCCTGCCATGGGGTGGCCCGCAATGAATTTTATACCGTCAAGCTTGTTCATACGGCGGAATATCTCGCCCTTTGTGCTGCCCACATCCGTAAAAATACAGTCCTTGTCAACTATACCGACAAGCTTTTGCGCATAGTCGGGTATAAGATCTACGGGAGTGCATAAAAAAACATATTTGCAGTCCTTGAAAACTTCAAGGTCGGTGTTTGAATAAGCGGAGATACTGCCGTCCGCAAGACCGTTTTTAAGCGGCTGTTCGCTTCTGCTGTAAGCAACGACATCCGCCTTGCCTTTTAAAGCCTTTGCTATTGAACCGCCGATAAGGCCAAAGCCCAGAATACCTATTTTGTCCATTTTTTTATCCTTTACAAGAATTGTTTATTTATTATAGCATCTATTACGTTTCGGGTCAAATCTTTTTTGCAGTTTCCTTATAATAATCAAAATTGTCAACATCAAACAGACCTTTGTCGCTTAATTTAAGGTGGGGTATAACAAGCAGTGAAATAAAGCAAAGCACCATAAAGATAGAATGTGACGCATTGGGGCTTATCTTTTTTATAGCTTCGTTCACCTTGTCAAATTCAGCCGCCGCTTCTTCGGCAGGCAGGTCTGTCATAATGCCGCCTATGGGCAGAGCCATAAATTTAATGACTTCGCCGTTTTTAACTACCGCTATGCCGCCGTCCCTGCCCAGAGCGTTGACGGCAAGTGCCATATCCTCCGCATTGTCGCCTGCGACCGTGATATTGTGACTGTCGTGGCCGATTGTCTGTGCGACCGCTCCGCCGTGTATCTCAAAACCTGCGGCATATGCCTTGCCTATATTGCCCGTGCGGTGGTGTCTTTCGATATTTGCGACCATAACAAGACCGTCTGCGTTTTCTCTGTAAACGGCTTCCGTGACGATACTGCCCTCACGCATAAGTATTACGGGCATTGAGGGGTCAAAGTCTATATACAGGTCATCGGGAGTGATCTTGTTGATGTTGACGGTATTTATTACCTTATCTTTTGGCGTGGGTGTTTCACGCAGATCCAAAACATTTTTTCCGTTTTCGGCAACAAGATGCCCGTTGAAATATACCTTTTCTATATTGTCAAGCGAAAGTGAATCCGTAACTACAATATCGGCATAATAATTCGGGGCTATGCCGCCGCGGTGTTCCAGCCCGTAAATACGCGCAGGGTTTATAGTTGACATTTTTATGGCTGTTATCGGGTCAAAATCCTGCTTTACGGCTTCTCTTATACAATGTCTCACCGTGCCTTCTTCGAGTATCTCATCGGCGTGTTTGTCATCGGTACAGAAGGCAAAACGTTCGGCATTATATGGTGTTACCGCCTTTATAAGTTCTTTAAGATTTTTTGTGCCCGTACCCTCGCGGATAAGTATGAACATACCCTTGCCGACTTTTTCAAGCGCATTTTCGGCAGTATCACATTCGTGATCGGTCATTATGCCGCCGCATAGATAGGCGTTAAGACCTTTGCCGCTTATAGTGGGTGCGTGACCGTCCTTTATCTTTGCGGCTTCAAGTTTTTCGAGTACATCGTCATCGCAGAAAACGACCCCGGGAAAATTCATCATTTCCGCAAGCCCCGTAAGCTTCGGACCGTATTTATAATCATGGAACATCTCTTTTACCGCTTTTGCATCAAGTACGCAGCCCGAGTGGTCAAACGGCGTGGCAGGTACACAGCTCGGCACCATAAAACACATATTCATTGTGTTTATCGCACCATCGTCTATCATAAATTCAAGCCCGTCTTTGCCGCATACATTCACTATTTCGTGTGGGTCTGCGATTATTGTTGTCGTGCCGTGGGGTACAACGGCTCTTGCGTACTCGGACGGTATAAGCAGGGAGGACTCTATATGAAGATGCGAGTCGATAAGCCCGGGCATTATGTATTTTCCGCTCACATCTATTTCTTCCTTGCCGCTGTATTCGCCCAGACCTACGATATATGTGTCTTTTATGGCAACATCGGTCTTTATTATCCTGTGGTTGAAAACATCTACAACATTTCCGCCTTTCAGAACCAGATCGGGCTGTATTTCGCCGAGTGCGGCTTTAATACGTTCTTTCATAAAAGCACCCCTTATTTATAGCTTTTTATCTTTTTCAACAGTGTTTCAACTTTTGCTTTTACATCTTCCGCCCCCGTTATGTCCGATACAAGACAGATGCACTTTGCACCGACACCGAGAGGCTTGTCCATATTATACTCTTTTATGCCGCCTATAGCGGTGTAGGGCAGGTCGATATTATTGACCACATATTCAAGATATTCAAGCCCTACGGGAGCGCATACGTTGTCCTTTGTCCGCGTGGGGAAAAGCGGTCCCACACCGATATAGTCCGCACCGTCCGCAACAGCCTGCCGCGCCTGCTCGGGGCTGTGGGTGGAAAGACCTATTATCATATCCTCGCCGACAAGTTTGCGCACCTCTTTTATGGGCAGGTCGTCCTGACCGATATGCACACCGTCGGGGCGTACAAGCAGCGCAATGTCGATATTATCGTTTATGATGAATGTGCAGCCGTATTTTGCGCACATTTCCTTTATTTTAAGACATTCCTCATAGCGTGTGCGTATATCGGCATATTTTTCGCGGTACTGTATTATTTTTGCGCCGCCGTCAAGCATAGCCTGCACGACCTCAAAGTTTGTTCTGCCGTTTGAAAGGTTTTTGGCGGTGATACAGTATAAAGGAAAGTCGAGTTTTCTTCTTTTTTCTTCTGTAAGCATATTCTTCTCCCGTTATAAAAAACTGCCGCATCGGAACTATTAAAACCGATGCAGCAGCCGTATTATCGTATCTTATTTGATGGTGGGGCATTTTGCAAGTGATGCGGCTATCTCCTCATCGGTAGGAGTGTAGTTTTGCATAGTGCCGTCGTTAAAGCTCTGGTAAGCGACCATATCAAAGTAGCCTGTACCCGTAAGACCGAATACTATGTTCTTTGCTTCGCCTGTTTCCTTGCATTTGAGCGCTTCGTCGATAGCGACCTTTATTGCGTGGCTGCTCTCGGGCGCGGGAAGTATACCCTCTATCTTCGCAAATCTCTGCGCGGCTTCAAATACCTCTGTCTGCTTAACGCTTGTAGCCTCTATAATGCCGTCGTCATAAAGCTGGGAAACTATCGAGCTCATGCCGTGGTAGCGCAGACCGCCTGCGTGGTTGGGTGCGGGGATATAGCCGCTGCCGAGTGTGTACATCTTTGCAAGCGGACAAACCTTGCCCGTATCGCAGAAGTCATATACATATTTGCCGCGTGTAAGGCTGGGGCAGGATGCAGGCTCAACTGCGATTATCCTGTAGTTTTTCTCGCCCCTTACCATTTCGCCCGCAAACGGTGAGATAAGACCGCCGAGGTTGGAACCGCCGCCTGCGCAGCCGATGATTATGTCGGGCGTAATACCGTATTTATCAAGTGCGGCCTTTGTTTCAAGACCGATGACCGTCTGATGAAGAAGTACCTGGGAAAGTACCGAGCCGAGAACGTATCTGTAACCCTCTTTTGAGGTAGCGGCTTCGACCGCTTCGGATATGGCACAGCCAAGACTGCCCGTTGTACCGGGGAATTCCTCGTTTATTTTTCTGCCGACATTTGTTGTCATGGACGGCGAGGGTGTTACCTTTGCACCGTATGTGCGCATTACCTCGCGTCTGAAAGGCTTTTGCTCGTAGGATACCTTTACCATATATACCTCGCAGTCAAGGTCGAAGTATGCACAGGCCATCGAAAGCGCCGTACCCCACTGACCTGCGCCCGTTTCGGTCGTAACGCCTTTAAGACCCTGCTTTTTTGCGTAGTAGGCCTGCGCAATAGCCGAGTTGAGCTTGTGGCTGCCCGAAGTGTTGTTTCCCTCGAATTTGTAGTAGATATGTGCAGGCGTATCAAGCGCCTTTTCAAGACAGTATGCACGTACAAGCGGTGAGGGACGGTACATTTTGTAAAAACCGAGTATCTCCTCGGGTATGTCTATATAAGGATGCGTTTCATCAAGCTCCTGTGCAACAAGTTCCTTGCAGAATACGTGTTCAAGCTCTTCCGCGGTCATGGGCTTGCCTGTGCCGGGGTTGAGCAGGGGAGCGGGTTTGTTTTTCATATCAGCCCTTACGTTGTACCACTGACGGGGCATCTCGTTTTCTTCAAGATAAATTTTGTAGGGTATTTCCTTTGACATTTGATGTCCTCCTTGTATTGTAAAATAATGTATGTTTGCAAAATATATATATTGATTATAACACAAATCCCCGAATTGTTCAATAACGATTTTAGACTTATTTTATTTAGAAAACTCAAAAAATTAAAAATATCTTGACAATTAAACCGAAATAAGGTATAATAAAAAAGCTGTGAATGACATATTTACACTTTTGTGCTACTGTGGCTCAGTTGGTAGAGCAGCGCATTCGTAATGCGCGGGTCGCAGGTTCAAGTCCTGTCAGTAGCTTAATACCTCCCTTTTAGGGAGGTTCAGACTGTTAAAAAAGTAGTTATTATTATCAATTCGCGCAAGTTAGATTGCTTCAGATTGCAAAGTAACTTTAGCGTCGCAGACTAAAATCCGCAGGCGGAAACCGCGTTTTCGCCGAGGAGCAGACGAAGTCTGCATACTTTACAGGCTT
>ODAJ011860656.1_pt1 | contig 16645 bp, 5 predicted proteins | sample 1539241 | NCBI WGS metagenome assembly ODAJ01 (sample SAMN02144231, study PRJEB22623) | gut metagenome | biome: sheep rumen | host: Ovis aries | place: New Zealand
CTTTCTTCAACAGTAAGCGTTCCTCTACGAATTAAAAGTGAGTCCTTTTCATATTTGTCTAATAATTTTATTTTCTCTCCTGCAGGAGTTAGAACCTTCATCTTGCTAATTTTTTCAATCTTATCACTCATCTCATCATTAAGATAACCCACGATATTAGCCGCCATAATTATCTCTGAAGCATCCTCAAGTTGCTTGATTTTTCTAGTGGCACTTCTCTTTGTAGATGGATCATTAGCCATTCTTAAACGTTCACACATAATCGCAAGTTCAATACGATGCATAACATCCTTTTCATGACTTCCAAGTCTTCTAGCCTTATCCATAACGCTTTTTGGAATAACCAACTTACCAATATCATGAAGCCACACACTTGCGATGAATGGTCTTCTTATTTTTCTTACTCTTCTATCACCATTTTCTTCTAACCAATCTAGATATTTTTTTGCATACATAACCATACTCTTTGTATGGTTTGCATTATAAGGTGTTCTTGCTTCAATAGCACCAATCATAACCTGAATAAATCTATCTAATGATTGAGCTAATGCCTTATTTAATCTTGAATTTTTTTCATTCATAGATACTAATGCTGTAAGATCATAAAAAGTAACAATAATACCAATTGTTTCTTCGCCATCTGATAATAATGCTGTTACAACATGTAGTCTTAACTCTCTACCATGAAAACTAAAAGAAATAATTGTATCCACTGTTCTTTTCTCATAAACCGCATCTAAAATACACTGAAAGAACTCATCATTGTCACTATTTTCCATCATAAGCGTAGAAATACTAGTTCCTAAAACAAGCGACGCTGGAATTCCCATAATACGCTCTGCGGATGGGTTGACAAAAAAGACAGTACCATCAAGATCAATTGCTAATAGTCCGTCCGAAATATTATTAAGAATATTTTCAAAAAATAGCTCTCTCCTTAAATTATCCATACTATCTCCTTTGCTAATCTAACACACATAATATGTATTACCCCTATACTAAGTGTTCAAAAACTACATTTCATATTTATGTTGATCAAGCCTTTCCTCAAAATCATTTTTTGGTAATGGCTTATCAAAATAATAACCTTGCGCCAAATTACAATTGTTATTTTTCAAAATTTCAATCTGGTTTTTAGTTTCAACACCTTCAGCTAACGTTTCAAGACCTAATTCTTTTGCCATAGCCACAACATACTTAAACATAATGCTTCTTGTACTCTTATCATCATCTTCATCGATAGGTAAAAAGCTCTTATCCACTTTAAGTACATTCCAGTTAATTTCTTTAATAAGATTAAGTGATGAATATCCCATTCCAAAGTCATCAACTGATGTGTAAATTCCGGCCTTTTGCAAACCACTAACTATACGCTTCAAATCTCTAAATTCAACGTCTGTAGTTGTTTCTGTAAGTTCCAATTCTATAAATTTATGTGGAACATTATTATCATCAATAACTCTTATAATATGTTCTAGAAAATCCACATCCATCATATGTTTTCTAGAAAAATTAACAGAGACTCTTACTACATCCCTTTTTTCATCAAGCCAACGCCTAATATCCTTACATACGTAATCAAGCATATAAAAATCAAGTTTACAAATATCACTACTCTGCTCTAATATAGGAATAAAATCAGTTGGAGAAATAACCTCATCATCACGTATCCATCTACACAAAGCTTCAGCGCCAATAATTATACCAGTTCCAATATCAATCTTAGGCTGATAGTAAACCTGATATTCCTTATTAGCTAGTGCCTCTGGAAACATTTGCTGAATACGCATTGTTTTTTCTTTTTCAAGAATCATATTATCATCATAATAAACAACATTTTCCTTATCACCTTTTTTAGCAGCCTGTGACGCAACTACAGCCTTATCTAAAATATCTCTTGAATCTTCAGATGTATGATCTTCAGGAATACGATAAACTCCTGCAGTTGCTGATACCATAATACGAGCACTATCATTACAATCATACTCAACTGGAGCACCCTCAATAATCGAAATTATATCAGATAGTCTTTCATTATTAACTATGGCTACAAAATTATCTCCTCCTAAACGGCATACTATGCCTTCAGAGCCAATTATTCTTTCAATCAATTCATAATAATTTCGCATAGCCATATCGCCTGCACTTCTTCCAATCTCCTGATTAACTAATGTAAAATGTTTTAAATTGAAATGAATTGCAGAATAATTCCCTATATTGGTCTTTAGTTTCAATTCATATAAAAATCGCATAAATGCTCTTACATTACGATAACCATCTTCATCATAGAATGTTAAATCTTCTACTATACCCTGTAAGCCATCATATGCTATAAAATTAAGCATAACATTACATACTATCTCAACCTTTTTTAGTTCTTCATCATCAAAAGGTTCCTCATCTTCTAACATATAAACTGTACATCTAATTACAGTCATAGCTTTAGTAACAATACGCTTTGTGAAAGCCACCTTATTACTGCCGGTACTTTCGAAGCAAACAAAGATCTGTCCTTTGCTTGCCTTTTCATGATCTTGAGATGGATAAAATTCCGCTATAGCCTTAGAAACTCGCAAAACCTTAAATAATTCCACCAATATATCATTAATAGTATCAAAATCAACATCTTTTGGACGATTTATATTCTCTAATAATTGTTCTAGTAATGTATAATACCTTTTCTGACTTTCCTCGTTCATACGAACACCTCCCTGCTACAATCACCCCACGTTATTTATCTCATTTTTACATTTTTTCTTATCCTCATACATTAAACTATCCGCTCTTTCAAAAACATCCTGCACACGAATATCCGTCTCAGGTATAAATTCTGACAACCCAATAGCAATAGGCTTCATACCGTTAACGCGCTTACTCTCCTGTTCCACGCCTATCTGCTCCACTAATTCATATCTATTTTCATAGTCCCTATCTTTAAGAATAACAGCAAATTCATCCCCACCTATTCTAAACACCGGACTATGACTAAACACGTTACAAATAATAGAACACGAGCCTTTGATATATTCATCTCCAGCCTGATGCCCCTGTACATCATTAACGTGCTTCAATCCATTAAGATCACATACTACTACAGCAAATGGTGACTGTTCTTTCTTTTCAATCTTCTCATCCATTTCCACCTCAGTCTGTACATAAGCTCTCTTATTTTTGACGCTTGTTAATGCGTCATGATTAGCTATATCCATAGCCTTAATATATGCAAGTTCCATTCGTTTGGCTTCATCAATATTAGCGATAGCCATAACGATATAATCTGGATCCTCCTTTGATTGTACAGCGAATAAAGATGTATAATACGATTTACCACCCATCACCATACGATATGTTAAAAACAATTTACCAAACTTCTGAATACTTGATAAAAAGTTTTCTTTCTTCAAAGCTGTTTTCATCATTTCAAGATCGTCCTTAAGGACAACCATTTCAAATATCTTCTTAGTTTCTCTAAAAAAGTCACTTCCATCCAAACCTAATGATTTTCGGAATGTTTCATATTTGTCATCTGATGAAAAAGTTTCATAAGTATAGTCTTTTGTATTGATTCGGAAAATCACTTCATAATTCTCAGCAAGCGCCATAGAGATATCACTGAATGTACGACTCTCTTTTTTCAACATCTCTTCACGTATATACTGAGCATTATTATTTACAACACCCATAACTATATGTTTATCATCATTTTTAGGTCTAAGTACAATCATGTTCATGTACTGATATTCACCGCCCCAAAGCTGACGATACGCGAGAATTACAGTACCAAGATCATTTAATTCTTCTATCAAATAATCCTTTTGTATATGCTTAAGAAGATAATCAACATCGTCTGGATGAATAAACTGCTTTATGTCATTAGAAGCTTCTTCAAAGAAATCTTCACCCTCCACAGTCACTCCAAGATTAGAATAATCCTGACTTGAACTATATCGTATAAAATTATTAGTTTCAACATTGATAAAATATAGAGCCTCATATCGACTTGCAAGAGCCCCAGATATCTGAGCATAAGTTACAGCTTCTTCTGTAGCCTTAAGTTCTCGCCGTTTTTCTTCATCAATATCGCGTACAGCAACGAGAATATATTCCTCACCTGCTCTAATAGTTTTCAAGAAGAAAAATCTAGGCTCTCCATTAATATTCAATCTATAAGTATGTGTAAAAGATCCACCATCTTTTAAAGCTTCTAATACTGTCTCCTTCTTAAATACTCGTAAGAATATCTCCTGATCTTCTGGCCACACCTGTATAGCAACATTTTTTACAGTATCCTCGTAAAAATTATCCCCCTCACTTACAGGAATAAGCTCTTTATCCGTACCATCTGTATTGTATTCTACATAGCTATCATCCACTGTATTAATAACGTATACACTTAAATAATCGCTCGCAAGTGCAACAGCCAAGCTTGTAAAAGATAACTTTTCTCCGACCTTCTTCATAAATACCCCCTTTTTGTCTCAATATTAACGTACACTAACTTATAATAAGTATACTACAATTATCTTAAAACAACAAGTAAAATTAACCAACAAAACTATCTATTCTAATATTTTTTTGTGAAAATCGCACATAAAAAAGGCATTTCAATATTAACCGAAATGTTTTCATTATAAGTTGTCATTTGTTTTTTTACGTCCAAAATATCATAAAGATACCAACCAAACATTGCATTTCTCTTATGCCTATCATCATTTTTTTCCAAAAGCCGTTTTCCTGAAGCAATCTCTATCATCTCCAGAATTTCTTGAGCGGCATTTACCTTTGCTTTTGCCAAAGCAAAATCCCCTTCGGCAAGCCAAAGGGGATTCTCATTTTTTCAACCTATTCATCTATAAGTTTATATTTTAATTTTGAATTTGTATAAATAATATGATCTGATGCTCTAGTTGGATTTGTCGAACTAGTTGTATCGCTCATACTAGAATAAAGATCCGCTGTTAAAAGCACCATATAATTCGAATAAGCTTTAGTAGTTCCAAATCCATTCTTTTCGCCTGTAAGTACATCATACGAAATATCGATAGTATAAATCTTTTCAGCAATCTTATTAATTTGATCTTTATGTGCACGAAGCGTTAACATCGTTCCATCCTGACTTATATCTGCTACAATATTTTCATTTGAAACTGCAGTGCCTTGAGTATATAATGTCGTATTGCCAGATTTAATAGTTATATTTTCCAAGTATTCGGCAAGTTCTAATGGCGTTCTATCATATCCATCAGTCTTATCTCTAAGCGACATATTAAACTCAATATAATCATCCGGATCACTAATGTCCACGAAACTATAAATAGCAGTAGAATCAATATGACCCTTATTAGTCGTCTCAGTCTGTGCATCAAATGGATTAATTCCAAGAGAACTATAATATCCATCTGCACTAGATAACGTCTTTTCTACACCGTATGTTAATTTAGCTGTTTGAATATTCGTAGTGTAATATCTATGAGTATCAGCTGCTGCAAGTGACGATGCACTATTTACACCATTAGCCTCCTGTGATGAAAGATTAGAATAGCCTTTTACTAAAGCGCCAATATCCGAAGCATTCACTTCAGTTCTTTCAGGGAACTGCTTAGACAAACTCTTTTCCAGATACTCTATAGCAAACGTTACCTGTATTGTTGCAGCATTATCATTATTATTGTCTCTCAAATATTCATTCAAATTCTGATTATTTCTAAGTTCAATATAATTATTTGACTTAAGCTGATCTGGATCACTATACGATACATCATCGCCTGTACCTGAAGTTGTTGCTCCATGATATACCTTATAATCTAGTATACTAATACCAGCTATTGCAGAAGTTTCCACTCCAATCTTAGAAACAGCTTCACCAACTTCTCTCTTATCATAATTCATTAAGAACGTCTGATAGATTGTTGAGTTAGGATTATTTGTCAAGTTATTTACCACGTATGCATCCTTGGCTGCCTGAGTTAATCCAAGGTGTGCCGTCATTGTTATCGTAAGAATATTATTATTCTTAGACATTTCATATGTACTTGGAACACGCGGAGTAACATCAATTGTAAACTTCTGTCCTTGTTCACCTATGTATTCATAAAGATTTCCAATGAACAAATGCACTGGATCATTATAAGATCTAATTATTTTATTCGGTTTCCAGTTTTTATCTGCTTCTGTATCTCCAGATTTTTCGAAGCGTTCTAACGAATATATCTGATAATGATAAACATTATTTGTACCAGAAGACTTATTAGTAAAGAATGTTAAATAATATGTTTCAGCTTTTATATTTTCTGAAACTGTAGCTGTATATCCTTGAGACGTATTACCATCAGGACGAGGTTTATAATAATTTCCGTCCACATCCTGTACCGTTGCCTCACTATCGTTATTCGTCCTTATAAGTGGTCCATTTTGAGTTTCAGTACATGTAACATCAAGTAATTTATTCATTGGTGCTGGACTATATGCTCCCTGTGCTGTTCCATCACTCGTAAAGTTTTTAAATGGTATATGATAAGTACCATCTGCATCCTTTTGCGATATAGCAGCATCCATATAATAATGTTTATCGTTATTACTAGCATCTACCAATACCAATCTTGAATTTGGTGCCCAACCATTTTCATTCATAGTCATTTTCAATACTTTATAGAAATTCGAATTAGCATAAACATTTTCACCACCATTAATTGCATCTGCCCAATCTGTTGCTGCTCTATCATATGTATAGTCAATCTTCATAGTAACAGGGTTACCCAAGTTTTCAAACAACGTCTTACTAGTTGAAGTATACGCTCCTGGATAATAATTTGTTCCAGACTCAATTTTCGCTTCAAATTTATACTGAATCATCTTCTTAACATAGATTGGCACATACAAATGATATGCAACTTTGCTATTAGCAGATGGATCTAAAAACTTAACATCCATCAAAGTAAATTGTGGAGTGTTCGGATCTGCATTATCAATCTTTGTATCGTCCATCTGGAATCCAGTATTATATCTACGTAACGAACAACGATTATCCTCTCCACCTTCTGGGTTTCCATCTCCACTTCCTGTTCCAATCGTAAACTTCCCTGTTGATGAATCATATGTACACTTATGTAAAGTTACATTATACACATTATTCAAATTCCCCTGGAATGTATACTTCGTATTCGTTAAATTCTGTAAATAATAATTAATGTAATTTGTAACTTTATCTCTATTTGTATCCTCAACAACAAGTAATGGGAAATTAGGCATCGACTGATTACCATATTCCTCTCGTGATGTTGTAAGATGATCTGTTATATCTGCAAGTAAGTTTGTATCAACCGCAGGTGCAGTTTGATATGATTGAGCTCCATTTGCACTCTTTTGACTGTCTTGTTTATCAAGAATTATTTGTTTCAATGCAGAATCATCATAGTTTGTAGCGCTAACTGCATCACCAGTAAGAAACTGGTCAGTACCAATGAACATCTTAGGACTCGATGTTACGTATGGATAATTATCAGCATCAGGATTACTAGCAGCCACCTCTTGATCATTATAATTTTTTACATTTAAGGCATTGTTTACATCTGAAAAAACATTATTCGCCTCAGATGCAGCACCATTATAATCTGCAAAAATAACATATCCACCATTATTATAATCATTTGTACCCGATAATCTAGGTGGAATAAAATATTGGTCAGATCTTGGCATTGCATTTTGTATTGATAGGCCCGCAATTTTAATACTTTTTACATTATTTTTTGCAACCAAATAACCATGTGATGCTGATATATAGTGGTTTCTACCACTCTTATCTTGGAATTGAACATCATCACAAAGAATGTTATAACCTTGTAAACTCTTGTTTAACCATCCAACTAACGAAGCCGCATAATCTGACTTAAATACTACGTTAGAAATCTTAAAATTGTGTACATACAACGGAACCTCTAAGTTACCACATATACCTGCAGTATCATTATATCCCCATAAAGTGTATCCTTTAACCGTACATGTATCCACAATTATTTGCGCAGCTTTTGCACCACCAATTATTCCTCCACATGCTCTATGTTGTAATTTACTTATCGTAACTCTATCGGTATATCCTTTAATCATTGCCGAATTATTATCACATTCAACTTTGCAGTTTAAAAATGCCAGATATGAGGTGTATTTAGAAGAACCATCTCCTATATCAGCACCAATAAGTCCACCAACTCTATGACCATAAAGACTGATATTATAAACATTGCAATCTTCTAATTTCAAGGAATATTTAATACCATTTTCAGTAACGGAACCATTAGTATAACTTCTTCCAATAATACCACCAGCAACAACTGTATCGTCGCCTTTACTATTATCACCATCAGCTGAACGGAAAAATGTATCGCCATCTTTATAACCAATTCGTGAAATAATATCCTTATTCTTTTCTCCTAATGTAACGCCTTTCAATACTATCGGTGCATTATTTGATTCACTTTGTGCAAAACCAATAACACCACCTGCACCATTCAAAAAGTCCTGATAAGCATTTCCTCTATATTCTGTAATTACATTAGGTAGCTTAATAGTAACATCTTCTATTTCGAGATTTCCTTGTTTAAAGTATCCAATAATACCACCAGAATAACGTTTACTTGTTACTGTAAATTCAGTTTCAGCAGAAATATTAGAAATACTAACTTTATGATTCGTATTATTCTCATTCTTCAACTGAAGATTTCCAAAAAATCCTCCTGCAGTTTCAAAACCATTTACTGTTAATCCTGACAATCCTATTTTTTCAACTTTAAAACTGTCACTATCTAACATGCCTGCATTACCTGCTATACCACCAGTATTAAGATAAGCATTATTATGAACATAAGTACTTATATATTTATCTGTTCCATCATTAGAACTGTGTTTGAAAACGAAATAATTAATTCTACCAGAAATATTTAAATCACTTATTTTATAATCATTAGCTATTGCACCCTGACTCTTTCTATTTTGATGTAATGTATCAAATAATCCAAATCCTCCGATGCAATCTGATCCATTATTTACTGGCAAATAATTATCAAATCCATTTTCATAATGCTGTAAATCCATATTCAAATTAATTGTTATTTCATCTCCAGCACCATCATTATTTTTTCCATTAAATTTATGTAAGCTAATAGTTCTGTTTGTTAAATCTGTTCTCTTAAATCCAATTGAACCAATTCCCCTAAAACCATCAGGCAAAACCCACTCAGTATCTGTTCCTCCAAACGAAAAATTACATACTGTATTATTGTGAGTTAAAGCAAGTACTCCATATTTATTTGTACCCTCAATAACATTTGTGAAATTCTTTACCAAAAATGGAATTCCACTTGTTCCATGATCCGTAACAGCTCTTGTATAATCTGCAGGCTTATTATCATTAGATGCATTTGTACCAATTGCACTATAATCTGCGCAACGCATTCTATGATATGTGCCTCCATAACTATTACTAGCACCAATACTCAATGAACTTGGCGTACCAACAGTAGTACTACTTTGAGTTAAAAGTGATAAAACAAACAAAGCCTGTGCATTAGGAATAGACACATCCGTACTATACATACTTGATGCTCCACTAACAACCGTATAGTCACTAGTACTAAGTTTATTTGTTTCATTTTTATTAATATCTGCAATAGAGTAATTCTTTGTACCATTATGCATAGTTACATCCTCTTCAGACGTGACATAACTTGTACTCTCTGTTACAGCATAGCCATTTAATACTCTTCCTATTATTGGATTTACATAAAGCCACTGTTTATCTGAAATCGACAAACCAACTCTTTGTGCCGTTGAAATATATTCCTCCTCATCCTCATCATAAACTGATGTTATTTCTGTTTTATTCAACGTACCTGCTGAAGCAGTACTTAAACCTTGCGCTGATGAATTCATATTTTTTAAAATTACAGCTCCATCAACAATTACTCCAATATATCCTCCAACCGGAATTAATTGTGCTTTTTCACCTACTAAATCAATATACGACTCCATAGATGAAAAAGTAACTGAAACTTCATCAAGAATATTATCACCAGCTAAAACATTTGAAATAACCCCCCCATAGCTCTTACAAGTTGGGAAAGTATCTGTATTATTCTCCTGTGTGATAGAAATATTATTCGTACTTTTGACACTTATTGTTAATTGTCTTATTACACTACCATAACTACAACCAATAAGTGGAGAAGTACTCTTATTGGTAATAGAGTATCCATCTCCTTCAATCACACCTCTAAATACAGCAAATTTATTTGAATTAGTAATCGAATCAAAATTACTTAATCCAGGATAAGTAGCGCTTAATTCAATATTCTTTCCAAGTTTATAATAAGCACCAGCCAAATATGTTCTTACCTGGGTAGTTGATAATGATGTTTGTCCCTCACAATCATAGGTAGAGCCACCATAAGTAAACACATTATGTTTTGTTTTTCCTGCTTTATCATCACACCAATATGCATTTCTCTCATTCCCCGATGGTAATATAAGTGATGTACCTTCATAATTTCCATTTAATATCTTAGCAAAAGTCTCGAGATCCGAACCATTTTGAATCATATATGGATCATTATAAGTACCACATCCCTCTGCAGTAGTTGTTCTATGATTCACCTCAAGTTGGTGTGTTGTTCCATTAGAAGCATAAGCTGTTGCTACATATGGCAAGAAATTATCTTTATTAGTATTCATATAATTACCATCAGCATCACCATTACTGATAGGACTCGTATATTCAGAAGCCGAGTCCGTAGAACCTTCAATATATTGACGTTCCAAATTAGGATATTCACCTTCTGTTATATAACCTACTTCTTTACCATAAGTAACATATCTTCCACCAGAACCCCAGTCATTATCCCATGTATATGTATATATACCTGTTGAACCTGAGTCATATTCAAATTTATCAAGCAAAGTAGCTTTAGTAAAAATAGTTCTCTCGGTTCCATAAGCAGTATCCAAAGCATCATTTTTCCCATTAGTATTATCAACACTAGCCATTCTTCCGTCAAGTTGTATCATTGTAAAGTTAAGATTAAGTCCTTTAGCTGTAGATGTACCAACTTCACCAATAAGACTACTTGCAGCCTTTGGATAAGTCCCATCATCCAAGATATGTGGAACATTTACAGAAGTATTGGTTGTATACTTATTTGTAGTTTTAACATTTTTAATAGTAAGATTTGTATACTTAAAAATTTTATTAATTATTAATGGTGCATACGTTTTTGAATTTCCAGTAACATTTGCCATATTATGAATATATACACCATCAAGATTCAAACCGTCAATATTAATTATTGACTTATTTGTCTCTGAACTACCTGTAACACTTCCGCAGATAAGTGAACCTACATAACCATTTATTACAGGAATATTTCCTTGAAGCGTAACAGAATTAACCGTAACCGTCTTTCCACTATATACATTTCGTAACAAACTAGAATGTAACAAATAATGTTGTGTTGTACTACTATAAGTACTGTTATTCAAAGATGTCTTTTGTGAACTATATGTACCTCCATTAACTGCTTCACTATGTTCAAATTCATAATTATAAAACTTAAATGTTCCCTGAATTTTAACATTATTATCTACATCAACTGGATACCAACTATATCCTTTCATATCATAAGTTGCAGAAGTAATTTCGTTATTAGTGAAAGGATTTACAAAACTACTTTTGATACTTTGATGAGCATACTGATTTAAAGCCCATCTCATCAATTTATGTTCAGAAATACTTGAACTGCTATTTGTTACTGTGTCTAGATTATAATAATACCTTGTCCATGGATTAGGCTTTGCACCTTGAGCTGTTTGAGCCTGATAGCTTTTACTTAATGTACTGCCATTCATATTTAACCCACTATTCTCCGAGGTTTTTATCGATACTATGCCTGCACCATTTTTAAGAATATACTCATCTCCAGACTCATCTACATTATATCTTGTATTTCCATCATCTCTGTAATATGCACTATAAGCTACTAACTCATCATAAACAACAGCTCCATTTAAAGATGTCAATGTAGTTCCTGAATATGTTATATCATAGCTATCTTCTCTTGGTAATAATAAATAAATTGCAGAAGAACTTCCGTCTGTCTTATAATTCTTACCCGAATCACAATACCAACCTTTATTTATAATCAAACCAAACGATCTTGGACTAACTGCTTCCACATTAATTGATTTTACATCTAAATTATTTACTGTCCACTTTCCCGTTGCATTATATACTAGTCCCGCCATATCTTTAACAGCACCTAACGCTGTTACCTTTGAATTACTATCAATAGATACTGCAGTATAGGCGTCGGAATTACTTTTCTTCACTCCAAAATCAACATTTGTATTTAACCATTGATACCCTAAGAGTCCACCCATTGACGTGGACTTTCCAGCTCTAATTTCAAGATTTTTTGTTGTTATATCTGTAAGCGTCAAAGTTCTTGCCTTGAAATCGCTTGTCGCAGAATATCCCGTAATTATAGCGATAAGACCACCTATAGATTGACTTGTCTTTTCAGCAGAATTCTCAATTTTTCCACCTATTTCAATTTTTTGGAAACGCCAATTCTCTATTTCATTTGTATTATGATATATTTTCCCAATAACACCACCAATACAAGTATCTTTATCACTATTACTACCTGTTACATTACCAGAAATATTTATTCCTTGAATACGCAATGTGACTTCACTTAACGACTTTGGTTGATTTACTTCTCCAATCAACCTTCCAAAATATATACTCTTATTTCCACCATAATCAAATGTAGTTGTAACATTTAAAGAATAAAATTTTGTCGTTCCTTTAACAATAGCTGCCACCGAACCAACATAAACAGAATTTGCTGTAGGATACACACTTACTGTTCCTTCAATAATTGATTTGTTAACATCCGTTGCTCTACAAACCTCAGAATTATTTAATATCCCAAATAATCCATTATATCTATGATTATAAATTCTACCATCGCCATTAGATCTATTCGCCGCAGAAGCCAAATCAGTTTCTCCCCTATAACCATAAGGTTCACCAATCGCTAATGTAACTGTATGTCCATCAGCATAAAAGTATTTGCTAAATACACAGTGAGGCTCAGTAAAATTATTATCCTTATCATTATCTCTTGTAAAACCGGTGAATCCCGTACCCGATAAATCAATATCGGATGTTAAAGTAATAATATTACCTGAAAACGAATTTAATGTAATAATATCACCTGAACTAATTTGTATATTTAACGCAGTTTTTGCAAAATCAGCTACACTTCCAATAGAATTAACTGAATCTTCGATTTTTATAGTATGAAGTGACTCATTTACCATCAATACAGTAGTATTATCAAATTGTTCGTATGTAACATTATAATAAGTTTCATTATCATCATCATAAATTTCATCTGTATCTTTTGAGTCAAATCTAATAACTTCTCCCCATGCACCTATATCATCAACTGATACAGCATCACTACGCTTTAGTTTCCAAGAAGGTGATGTTTCATATTCCGCAAATATAATTGCATTATCACGGATTCCCACTATCTGTCCATATTTATAGGCGTCACTTGTTGGAGATACTGACTTTGCATTTGAAAGGTCAGTTGTACCCGTCATTCTTAAAACACCGTTGCCTAAATCACCAACAAGACCACCACCGCTATATGTACCATTTACTTTTATGGTTATATCTTTAGCGTCTATAAATGAATTTTTAGCGCACGAAACCAGGCCACCAAATGTAAGATTTCCTGCACCCGTCGCCTTATCTAATATAAATCCATCAAATTTTATATAGTTCGCATTAGCCTCTGCAGCTACACCAATTGCACCACCATAATATGTAGCTTTTGCGTCGCTTGTAAGCTTTGGATTAGCAGTAATTTCACCAATTAATAAAGTTTTTGTTAAATCTGAATTACTATACTTACCTATGAGTCCACCATATGCGCTTGCAGCACCTGATGCATGTTCAGAAGAAATTGTAACTGCTGTATCTATGGTAAAATCATGTGATGTTTCTAAATGTCCATAAACACCACCTACAAATCCATCACCATTTACCTGTCCACCTATTGTGTATTTGCTAAGGTCAACTGTTGTCTCATCATCTTTTGGTTTGAAATATCCATACACACTTCCTGTTCCAGTTTTTCCAGCTATATATTGATTTATAACATATGGATTTTGAGACAAATTAACTGTGGCCATATCTATCTTTCCAACAATTCCACCTGCATATCCATTAGCCGATGTAGATATACTCTTATTAGCAGGCTGAATATTATTTCCAGTATAATTAAATGTTGAACCTGACTTCATCTCACCTACTAAGCCACCAACATTACCTTTTGTCGTTGTAATATTTTCAACATTTCTAAGAGTACCAGATGACGAAGCGCCTATTGTAAAATTCAAAGTTGAATCAGACTTCATGGTACCACATGCCAATCCAAGATTTGACTCAGACTTCATATTAATAGGATCTGTATCACCTGACTGCTGATCCATAATTATATTAAGTGTTAAACTTGATGAAGAATCCATGGTTCCAATCATTCCACCAAAGTCCTCCAGTTTACCAGTAGACTGTTCATCATCAGTGGATGATGGTTTAACAACAGAAATATTCCAAGTTGCCTTTGTTCCTTCACCAGCTACAACATTCTCTGCTATTAACGGAGTTGTATCTTTCTTTGATTCACCACTTGGAATCTTAAATCCATAAAGTCTTGAAATATTCAAATTATGTCCATCATTAAGATTAACTGTATCTTTAACATAACTAAAAAGAGGCGCATCAAGATTAAGAGTCACATTAAAATAAGACTCTATAACTATCGAACCAGCAAATGGCTTTCCAGCTGTTCCCAAACCTACAAATCCTCTTTCAAAATATGATGTATTACCATTAGACGTAATTATAGTTATCTTATCATTCTGATGATATCCTGGATATTCCTGATACCTACGTGAATAATCATAGAATTCCTTCACTGATAATGTTATTTCATTATTATCATTATGGCGGAATTCATAACTAGCTGGTGGTTCAGCGTTCTCGTTCCCTGCTGCATGAACCATAACCGATGTACCATCACCTCGATTTGTATTTGCTATAGGATCAAGTGTAAAAAGCATAGCACAAACCATAATCCAACTAATCATAGGTTTTATATATACTCTATTAAATTTTCTTATACTTTGCTTCCTATTTAACCTTTTCATAATCTTTATTCCCCCAAAACAAAACAACTTATTACTCTGTTGAATCTGTAGGAACATTTACAGTAATAAATATTCCATTTTCTTGTGATGAACCGATAAAATTCCAATCATTTCCCAAGTTTACGCTTTCCTTATAAATTTGAATATCATATCGGTTACGATATTCCTTTACAGCTGAATAAGAATCTGCCTCTATAATCAATTGATCCCAGCCGTTTTCTCCTCCACCTTGATGATATGTAACCTCACCTGATGCAAATGAAAACGCTCCATTAGATTCATAAAAATCTTTATTTAACTTTACTTTATTTGTATTCCATTCTATTATAATTTGTTCACTACCAGTACCACTCAAAACCAAGTTATACGCATCATAATCATCTAATGTTGCTGTAGAACTGATACGCTTCTCGTTTATATAATATTTCCAGCCTGTAGATTCAGAAGAACTCTCCTCTCTTAAACCTATAGCTGCTGCCAATGTCTTAAGATCCGTAAACTCCGAAGTAGGAATAGCTTTAATCATAACACGCTTATTAACATCCTTTGATAAACTCCAATTCTTACTAAATCTTATAGTATATTTATTTTGATTTCTTCCATTAGTATTCAATATTTCAGGAGTTGAAGAAACATATGTTGTTGATGAACCAGAAAAAGTTGCCAAATAAGTATTAGCATCATTTTTCATAATTCTAACAACTTTGCCCGATTCAAGAGTTGTATTATTTCCCTGTGCATCCACTATAGAAATCTCAAGATCATAGGTTATCTGTTTTTTATAATAATCTCCTGAACCATTTATATCATAATTCCAAACATATACGTCCACATCATAATATTCAGCTACATCATTTTCAGTTAATTGCTTAACATATATTGGCTGATATGATACTTTATTATTCTCCGTAAGATTAAGAAGGTTAGATGAAAACATCATATCTGCTGAATCATCAGATGTAACAACTCGTTTTATGTAATTATTCACTCCTGGATACTCAGCATAGACTATAACACCAAACAATGCGACTGATACTGTAAAAAGCCATACTAAGAGCCACTGTTTTTTTAAAAAAGATATAATTTTTTCCTTCATAAAGTAACTCCTTTCCAACTTTTCCAAGTTTTATTAATCGCTTATCTTGATGCAGTTATATAAACCATATCTGTTTCTTTACTTTCAAATGTTTGTCCCGATCTCTTTTCCCATGTAACTTCTATAATATAATAATGACAGAATTTTTTGTTTGAATCCCATGTTACTGGTATAGTTTCAGACAACCAGTAAGATGCAATATCATCTTTTTGAACATTAGTTAAACTTCCATAGTTTTCTTCATAATGAGTACCTGAACTTTCAGCTTCCATCGGAATA
>ODAJ012133543.1_pt1 | contig 16622 bp, 15 predicted proteins | sample 1539241 | NCBI WGS metagenome assembly ODAJ01 (sample SAMN02144231, study PRJEB22623) | gut metagenome | biome: sheep rumen | host: Ovis aries | place: New Zealand
CCTGAGCCGACGCCTGAGCCGACGCCTGAGCCGACGCCTGAGCCGGTTCCTGAGCCGACGCCTGAGCCGACGCCCGAGCCGACGCCCGAGCCGACGCCCGAGCCGACGCCCGAGCCGGGGAAGGGCGCGGCGGTCACCCTGGACGCCGTACAGCGCGCCGCGGCGAAGTTGCGCGATGAGGGCAAGCTCAAGGCCGTGACCGACATGTTCCCCGAGTTTGGGATCAAGAAGCTGAGCGACCTGTCCGGAGACGGGCTGCAGGCCTTTGCCGAGCGGCTGCGCAGACTGGGGGCGAAGCTGTGAGCCACGCCATCCTCAGCCCCAGCAGCGCGGAGCGCTGGATCCACTGCCCGCCCTCCGCGAGGATCAACGCCGAGGCGCCGAGGCAGGACACCGTATACACCCGGGAGGGCACCCTGGCCCACGCCGTGGCGGAGCTCAAGGCCCGGAAGCACTTTTTGGGCATGGGGCCGCGGAAGTACGCGGCGGAGCTGAAAAAGCTCAAGGCGGACGAGCTCTGGCAGGACGAGATGGACGGACACACGGACGCCTATCTTGAAGCCCTCAAGGACCTGGCCGCGGCCTTCCCCGAGCCGCCCTACGTGGCCCTCGAGCAGCGTGTGGACTTCTCCGAATACGTGCCGGAGGGCTTCGGCACCGCAGACTGCCTCATGATCGGCGGCGATACGCTGCAGATCGTGGACTTCAAATACGGCAAGGGCGTGGACGTGGACGCCCGGGAGAACCCTCAGATGATGCTGTACGCGCTGGGCGCGCTGCTGGACTATGAGCCCCTCTTCGACATCCGCACGGTGCGCATGACCATCATCCAGCCAAGGATCAAGCGCGAGCCCGCCAGCTGGGAAATCCCCGCCGAGGGGCTGCTGCGCTGGGCCAACCTGGTGGTGGAGCCCGCCGCCAAGCTGGCCGCCGCGGGCGCGGGCGAGTTCGCCGAGGGCGACTGGTGCCGCTTCTGCGCCATCCGGGGCAGCTGCCGGGCGCGCGCCGGCGCGAATACGGCGCTGGAGGACTTCGGGATGAAGCTGCCGCCGGAGCTGAGCGACGAGGAGGTGGGCCGGGCCCTGACGCTGGGCCAGCGGCTGAAATCGTGGCTTTCCGACCTGGAGGAGTATGCCCTCACCGCCTGCCTGGACGGCAGGGAGATCCCCGGTTTCAAGGCCGTGGAGGGCCGGGCCGTCCGGACCTGGACGAACCAGGAGGAGGCCTTCACCGCCGCCCGGGCCGCGGGGATCCCCGAGGAGATGCTGTACGAGCGCAAGCCGGTGACGCTGGCCGCGCTGGAGAAGCTGATGGGCAAGAAGCCCTTCGCCGACGCCATGAAGCCCTTCGTCACCATCCCGCCGGGCAAGCCCACCCTGGTCAAGGCCGAAGACAGGCGCCCGGCCATCACCAACCGCTCCACTGCCGAGGAGGATTTCGGCGAGGAGATACCCCAGTTCTGAACAATAACGATAAGGAGGTCTATATCATGCCTAACACCAATCCCGCCCACGTCGTGACCGGCAAGGTCCGCTTTTCCTATGAGCACATCCTGAAGCCCTACAAGAGCCCCAACGCCGGGCCCGACGACGACCCTAAGTTCAGCGTCACCGTGCTGGTGCCCAAGACCGACACCGCCACCCGGGCCCGCCTCGACACCGGCATCCAGGCCGCCAAGAAGCGGGGCCTGGAGACCAAGAAGTACAAGGACGGCACCCCCATCGACAAGCTGCCCACCCCGATCTATGACGGCGACGGCTACCGGGCCGACGGCTACACCGAGTTCGGCGAGGAGTGCAAGGGCTGCTGGGTGTTCACCGCCTCCACAGGCAAGGACCGCCCGCCCCAGGTGGTGGACGCCGCCGGCAACCCCATCATCGACCCCACGGAGATCTATTCCGGCATCTACGGCCGGGTGAGCGTGGACTTCTTCCCCTACAACTTCGCCGGCAAGCAGGGCGTCGGGTGCAGCCTGTGCAACATCCAGAAGCTCCAGGACGGCGAGCCCCTGGGCGGCAGCCGGCCCAGCGCCGAGGACGATTTCGGCGCCACCGGCAACTTCGACCCGCTGGGCTGACCTGCCAACCCACCGAACGGCCAAAGCCTTCCCCCCACTGGAGAAGGTGGCCCGCGAAGCGAGACGGATGGAGTCCCCTCCCGCTTCGCCTGATCATCAAAAGAAGGTGACACCATGCTGAACCAGAACGACCGGCTGACCCACGAGCACGCCAACGGGTGGTTTTCCTCCACTGGGAAGCCATCGGCAAAATACTGGACCGCCGCCAACAAGCAAAGGCTGACAGACCGCCTGGGCGAGTACGAGGACACCGGCTACACGCCGGAGGAGATCAAGAGCCTGCTGAAAAAGTACGCGACCCGGATCGGCGACGTCGTGGAATACATGGGGACGGCCTATGAGGTAGTGGACTTTAAGCATAATTACGCCCACAACTTGGTATGCCTGCAAGCTCTCAATGACGACAGGCACCACGAGGCGGATTTCCCTGTTTTCCTGTTAAGCCCTGACTACCAAGCGAGGGCGAGCCGATGACTACCTGGCACCATGTCTCCATCGACATCGAGACCTATTCCGACATCGACATCAAGAAGGCCGGCCACTACCGGTACGCCCAGAGCCCGGCCTTCGACATCCTGCTGATCGCCTTCGCCGTGGACAACGGCCCGGTCCAGATCGTGGACCTGACCCAGGATCCCGGGGCGAACGGCAGCGGGGCCAACTGGCAGGCGCTCCAGGATTTCCGGCGGCTGTGGGTGAGCGACGACGTTATCCTCCACGCCTACAACGCCGCCTTCGAGCACTACTGCATCAACACCTGGGCCTGCCGCCACGGCTGGAACACGCGCCCCATCGGCGACTGGAGGTGTACCATGGCCCACGGCCTCTACTGCGGGTACACCGCCGGCCTGGGCGCCACCGGCGAGGCCATGGGCCTGCCCCAGGACAAGCGGAAGCTGGGCATCGGGGCGGCCCTCATCCGAAAGTTCTGCGTTCCCCAGAAGCCCAACAAGCAGCACCCGACCCCCTGGCGGCTGCAGCCCGAGGAGGAGCTGGAGAAATGGGAGCTGTTCAAGACCTACTGTAAGCAGGACGTGGAGACCGAGCGGGAGATCGAACGCAGACTGAATCGCTGGCCCATGCCGGCGAGGGAGCAGCTGCTTTGGGAGCTGACCTGCGAGGCCAACGCCGAGGGCGTGGGCGTGGACACCGCGCTGGTGTCCGCCGCCATCGCCGTCGGCGAGAGCGAGCAGGAAGCCATGATCGCCGAGGCCCGGGAGATCTCCGGCCTCCAGAATCCCAAATCCGTGCAGCAGCTGATGAAGTGGCTGAACGAGGAGCTGGACGGCGAGGAGATCTCCGACCTGCGAAAGGCCACCGTCTCCGACCTGCTGAAGACCGGCGTGGGCAGCGAGGCCGCCACCCGGATGCTCGAATTGCGGCAGCTCATGTCCAAGACCTCCACGAAGAAGTACGACGCCCTCCAGGTCGCCACCTGCGACGACGGGCGCGTCCGGGGCATGATGTTCTACTACGGCGCGAACCGGAGCGGGAGGTGGGCCGGGCGGATCGTCCAGCCCCAGAACCTGCCCCAGAACCACCTGCCTTGCCTGGACATGGCCCGGGAGCTGGTGAAGGCCCGGGACGCCGAGATGGTGAAGGTGTGCTACGGCTCCGTGCCGGACACCCTCTCCCAACTCATTCGGACCGCGTTCGTTCCCCGGCCCGGGAAACTGTACGCCGTGGCGGACTACTCCGCCATCGAGGCCCGCGTGGTGGCCTGGCTGGCGGGGGAGACGTGGGTGCTGGAGGCCTTCCAGGCCGGCAAGGACATCTACTGCGCCACCGCCTCCCAGATGTTCGGCGTGCCCGTGGAAAAGCACGGCGTGAACGGCGAGCTGCGGCAGCGCGGCAAGGTGGCCACCCTGGCCCTGGGCTACGGCGGCGGGGAGTCCGCTCTGATCGCCATGGGCGCCCTCAAGATGGGGATCCCCGAGGAAGACCTGCCCGAGATCAAGCAGGCGTGGCGGCGGGCGAATCCGGCCATCTGCCGGCTGTGGCGGACGTGCGAAGACGCGGCGATGGAGGCCGTCAAGACCGGGAAGCGGCAGACGGTCTCCATCAAGGCGCCCGACCCGGCCCGGGCCCGGCTGAACGAGAGGCTGACCGGCGCGACCCCGGGGCAGTATTCCGACCGGTTCAACACCGGCGCGAAGATCGCCTTCGGACGCGAGGCGGACCCCGCCACCGGCCAGGATTTTCTCACCATCACCCTGCCGACCGGCCGAAGGCTCTTCTACGCGCACCCCTTTCTCGCGCCGGCGAAGCACTTCCCGGACCGGGACAGCTTGCACTATTACAGCGTGAACCAGACCAGCAAGAAGTGGAGCTCCACGGACACCTGGGGCGGCAAGCTGGTGGAGAACGTGACTCAGGCCGTGGCGCGGGACTGCCTGGCCGAGACGCTGCTGAGGCTGGGCGAGATCGGGCTGACCGCCGTGTTCCACGTGCACGACGAGGTGATCGTGGAGATCGACCGGGCGGAGCAGCTGAACGACATACTGGACATCATGGCCGCGCCGCTGGCATGGGCCCCCGGGCTGCCTCTGAAGGGCGCGGGCTTCACTTGCGAATACTATCAAAAGGACTGAGGAGGCAGACGCATGGAAAACCTGACGATACGAGAGGTGGAGACGCTGCTGGACGCCGTGCGGGCGTTCGGCCCGGATCAGCAGGCCCTCAAGGCCGTGGAGGAGCTGGGCGAGCTCGTCCAGGCGCTGTGCAAATTCCGGGTCGAGGCGGCGAACGGCAACGCCTCGGCGCTGTGGGACAACATCGCCGAGGAGATGGCCGACGTCTACATCACGCTGGAGCAGCTGAAGATCATCTACGCCAACCACTCCCGCGTGGAAGCCTGGGCCCATGAGAAGCTGGCCCGGCTCCGCGCGCGGATCGACCAAAGGAGGGAGGCACCCGCCAGATGACGCACGACCGGGAGCTGTCCATCAGCATCGGCGGCAGCCGCAAGGCCACGTCCTGGGCCCAGACGCGCGTCAGCTGGACGGAGCTCACCGAACGGCTCCGCACGCCGGTGCGCGGGCGCGAGAGCCACGAGGCCTATCTGCGCATGCCCAAGGCCCAGCAGGACGCGCTGAAGGACGTGGGCGGCTTTGTGGGCGGCGCGCTGCGGGGCGGCCGGCGCAAGGCCGCGAACGTGGCCGGGCGGGACCTGGTGACGCTGGATCTGGACGCCATCCCCGCGGGCGGCACGGAGACCACGCTGGCCGCCGTCAGCGCCCTGGGCTGCGCCGCCTGCGTCTACTCCACGCGCAAGCACGAGCCGGCCAAGCCGCGCCTGAGGGTGATCCTGCCGCTGGACCACACCGTCACCGCCGAGGAATATGAGCCCATCGCCCGGCGCGTGGGCGAGTGGCTGGGCATAGAGAGCTGCGACCCGACCACGTTCCAGCCGTTCCGCCTGATGTACTGGCCCAGTGCCTCGGCGGACAGCGAATTCGTGTACGACCTCAACGACGCGCCCTTCCTGCGGGCGGACGACGTGCTGGGCGGCTACAGGGACTGGCGCAACATCGCCGAATGGCCGCAGGTGCCCGGGCAGGCGTCTGAGATCCACGACGCGGCGCGGGCACAGGCCGACCCTACCGATAAGACCGGGCTCGTGGGCGTGTTCTGTCGAACCTACGACATCCGCCGCGTGATGGAGGAGCTGATCCCCGGCGCCTACGCGCCCACCGACGACCCCGACCGCTTCACGTACACCGGCGGCAGCACCACCGGCGGCGCGATACTCTATGACGGCAAATGGCTGTACAGCCACCACGCCACCGACCCGGCCAGCGGCCGCCTGGTGAACGCCTGGGACCTCGCCCGGCTCCACCTGTACGGCGACAAGGACGAGAGCGCGCCGGCGGGCACGCCCACCAACCGCCTGCCCAGCTACAAGGCCATGGCGGAGCGCGCCATGCAGCTGGACGAGGTCAAGCGCGGCCTGCTGGACGAGGCACGGGCGCGGATCAGCGAGGACTTCGGCACGGCCCCGCCAGACGGCGACTGGCGGCTGGGGCTGGCGCTGGACGCGCGCGGCGAGGTGAAGGGCACCCTGGTCAATCTGAAGCTGATTTTCGACAACGACCCGGCGCTGCAGGCCTTCGGGAACGACGAGTTCCTGGGCCAGAGCTGCGTCTACGGGAAGCTGCCCTGGGACCCGCGGGAGGAGCGCCGGCCCTGGACCGACGCGGACGACAACGGCGCCGCATGGTACGTGGAAGCGGCCTACGGCGTGAAGGACCTGCGGCGAATCAAGATGGCCGTGGACACCGCCATGGACAAGCGGCGGCGCGACGTGCTGCGCGAGTACCTGGAGGGGCTGGCGTGGGACGGCATACCGCGCGCGGACACGCTGCTGATCCGGCACCTCCGCGCGGAGGACACGCCCTACACCCGGGCGGTGACCCGGAAGTTTCTGGCCGGGTGCGTGGCGCGGGGGATGGAGCCAGGCTGCAAGTTCGACAACGTGCTGACGCTGATCGGCGCGCAGGGCACCGGGAAGAGCCTCCTCGCCGACATACTGGGCGGCGACTGGTATAACGACAACCTACAGACCTTCACCGGCAAGGAGGCCTCGGAGCAGCTGCGCGCGGCGTGGATCGTGGAGATCCCGGAGGTGGACCGGTTTTCGACGAAGTACGAGGCCAGCGCGGTGAAGCAGTTCATCACGCGCCGGGACGACATCTACCGCGTACCCTTCGAGCGGCGAACGACGCCCCATCCGAGGCGCTGCGCGTTCATCGCCACGACCAACGCGCCGGACTTCCTGACCGACACGACAGGCAACCGCCGATGGTGGATCGTGCGCTGTCACGCCACGCCGGAAGCGCGCGGAGACGATCTGGCGGCGCTGCGGCGCGACCGGGACCAGGTGTGGGCCGAGGCCGTGGCGCTGTGGCGCGCGGGAGAGCCGCTGACGCTGGGCGCGGAGCTGTACGACCAGGCGGCGGAGGCCCAGGAGAGCGCCGTCGTGGACGACCCGTGGATCGGCCTCGTCAGCGAATTCGCAGGCCGCCGGGTGCCCGCCGACTGGGACGCGCGGAGGCCGGACGACCGGCGGCTGTGGTGGGCCAACGAGTTCGGACAGCAGAGCGCCGGGGAGCTGGCGGCGCGCCAGAAGATCTGCGTCGTGGAAATATGGTACGAGCTATTTCAGAAGGACCGGGCGAGCCTCGACCGGCGGTCGTCGGTCCGCATCATGAACATACTGCGGAGGCTGGACGGATGGGTGGAAACAGGCCCCCGGCCCACCGTATACGGGAATCAAAGGGTCTTCCAGCGCACCGGTCCGGCGCCGCCGGCCAAAACTACCAACTCAAGCCAAAACTACCAACTCAAGCCAAAACTACCAGAACTACCGGAACTACCAGAACTACCAACCACTTCTCATGTCAGGCGATTTTGAACCAGTTGGTAGTTTTGGTAGTGAAATCGGGGGCTGAAAAAGCCCGTCATTACAGCCAAAACTACCAACTACCAAAACTACTAACTCTTCCTATAATTAATTGAAATAGAGAGATTAGAGGATTTATATATTTCTCAAATCGCCTAATTCGCGTATATGTATACGCGCGCGGGGGGCTGGTAGTTGGTAGTTTTGGCCCGAACAAACAGAATGGAGGGAGCGGCGATGCTTGAGAAGGACATCGAGCGCCGGCTGCGCGACGGCGTGCGGGACATGGGCGGCTTGTGCCTGAAGCTGGTGTGCCCGGGCTTCACCGGGGTGCCGGACCGCATGATTCTGCTGAAGGGCGGCGTGATCGCGTTCGCGGAGCTGAAGCGGCCGGGGCAGCGGGAGCGGCAGCGGCAGGCCTATGTGCAGTACAAGCTGCGGCACCTGGGCTTCACGGTGTTCAGCGGCGTGGACAGCCTGAAGGGCGTATGGGACGTGCTGGCCTGGTGCGAGCGGGAGATTGAGGCGCATACACCGAAGGGAGGTGATCGCAAGTGAGCATGTTCAAACCGCACCCCTATCAGGCATACGCGATTCAGCGGATCATCGACGAACCGCACGTGGGTCTGTTGTTGGACATGGGTAGGGCCTGGGCAAGACCGTGTGCGCGCTGACGGCCATCGACAGCCTGATCTACGACCGGCTGGCCGTGCGGCGGGCGCTGGTGATCGCGCCGAAGAAGGTGGCTGAGGCGACGTGGCAGGCCGAGGCGGCGAAGTGGGACCACCTGCGCCGGCTGAGGTTCGCCACGGCGCTGGGCACCGCCGAGCAGCGGACGCGAGCCCTCGAGGCGACGTCTGACATCACGGTCATCAACCGGGAGAACGTGGTGTGGCTGGTGGAGAACTGGGGCGCGCGCTGGCCGTTCGACATGATCGTGGTTGATGAGAGCAGCAGCTTCAAGTCCTCCGCAGCGAAGCGGTTCCGGGCGCTGAAGCGGGTGCTGCCGCGCACCGAGCGTGTAGTGATACTGACCGGCACGCCGGCGCCCAACGGCATTGAGGACCTGTGGGCGCAGGTGTATCTGCTGGATCAGGGCGAACGGCTGGGCCGGTACGTCACCCACTACCGGGAGCGCTACTTCGAGCACAACCCCTGGCGGCACGAGTACGTCCCCAAGCCGGGCGCGTTCGAGGCCGTGCGGGCGAAGATCTCCGACATCTGCGTGAGCATGAGGTCCGCTGACTATTTGCAGCTGCCGGAGCTGGTGACCCACGATGTCCCCGTGGCGCTGGACGACGCCGCGCGGAAGGCCTACCGGGACATGGAGCGCACAATGGTGATGAGTGTAGACGACGGGGAGATCAGCGCCACGACCGCCGCCGCGCTGACCGGCAAGCTGCTGCAGCTGTGCGGCGGCTGCGTGTACGACGAGGCCGGCGCGGCCCACCGGGTACACGACGCGAAGCTGGAGGCGCTTGGCGAGCTGCTGGAGACGCTGAACGAGCCCGCGCTGCTGTTCTACGGCTACCGGCACGAGCTGCCGGGCATCGAGGCCGCAATAAAAAAGCTGGGCATCCCCTACCGCGCGCTGAGCGGCGCCGAGGACGCGGAAGCTTGGAACGCGGGACGCCTGAGGGTGCTGCTGGCCCATCCGGCAAGCTGCGCCTACGGGCTGAACCTGCAGCAGGGCGGGCGGCACGTGGTCTGGTATACGCTGAGCTGGAGCCTGGAGCTGTACCAGCAGGCGAACGCGCGGCTGCATCGACAGGGCCAGGAAAAGCCCGTAATCGTCCACCGGCTGCTGGTGAAGGGCGGCATGGACGAGGACGTGGCAAGGGCCCTGGGGGGCAAGGACGAGACGCAGGCGGCGCTGATCGAGGCGCTGAAGGCGAGAATTGAACGGGCAAGGGCCTGACAGGCACACGAGAGAGGAGATAGGATCATGGCCAGGCGATTGACGGCGATAGCGCTGCAGCGCGACGACGGGATGTGGTTCGCGGGGTTCCGTATAACGCAGCGCATTTACAGGCCCAACGTGGTGGAACCCAAGTGGCGCGAGGAGCTGGACTGCGCGCGGATTTTTCACAGCCTGGGCGCGATGGGCAACGCGAAGGCGCGGCTCGGCGAGAACGTGCGGCCGGTGACCGTATGGGAGGATGAGGACGGCAATGTCTACGAGTGCGAATAGGCGGTACTACCTGAGCCGGGGGCGCTGCCCGAAGTGCGGCGGAGCAAACCCGCTGGCGGAGGGCCTTTCGGCGTGCCAGGCCTGCCACGACCGGACGATGGAGAGCCAGGCTCAGGCCCGGGCGCGCTGGCGGGCGGCAGGACTGTGCGTGCGGTGCGGCCGGGAACGGGACGGCGGGTGGCTGGTGTGCACCCGCTGCCACGACAGAGATGCGAAGACGCGGGCGAAGCGCCGGGGCGCCGAAAAGGCGCTGAGGGAGGAGCGCCGGGCCGCCTGCGTGTGCACGCAGTGCGGCAAGCGGATGGCCGAACCCGGGCGGAAGTGGTGCAGGGCCTGCCAGGTAGCGCACAACCGCTGCACGTCCGGGCCGGACTACTATGCCAAGGTCAACGCCCGGCGGCACGCGTGGCGGGCGGCAGGCGTGTGCACGGAGTGCGGGAAGCGCCCCGCGGAGGAAGGCCGCGCGCGCTGCCGGCGATGCATCGACATGCGGTATGACAGCGTGATCAAGCACCGGATTCGGAAGCGGATCGCGCGGGAAAACGAGAGGGAGGTGCAAGCGATACGTGACCACAAAGGCATTTCTGCGCTGCGCCCGGGGCGTTGACCGGCGGATTGACGAGGCCCTGGAGCGCGTGGCGCGGATTCGGGCGAGGCTGGAGGCCGGGCGCATGTCCATCATCACCGGGGCGCCCAGGGGCGGGGCCTCGGACTGGACGGACACCGTGGACCGGGTGATCGAGCTGGAGAAGCGGGTGAACGAGCGGATCAGGGAGATGGCGCGGTGGAAGCAGGCGGCCATGGACGCAATCGACCGGGTGGAGGACGCGCGGCTGCGTGAGGTGCTGGAGCTGTACTACATCGACGGGCTGACCTGGGGGCAGGTGGCGGAGCGGATGGAGATCACCGAGCGCTGGGCGCTGTCCCTCCACGGTCGGGCGCTGCTGCAGGTGGTCGTGCCGAAAGAAATTTCGGACAGTTCATTGTAGTTCACCTTTGATCTGTGCTATGATATAGGCTGACCGAAGCGGGCACAGAGATGTGACCCGCTTTCTGTTATGCGGATAGCAGCGTAGGGGGCGCGAACGCGACGCTCCAGGCGCGAGGATGGCGGGGTGTTCATGGGCCCCGCCCACCGGATCGAGACGCGAGCGGTGCCTCCGCGCTGGCGGGGGCGTGGAAGATAACATGGAATTGCAGATCGTATATCTGAGGCCGGATGAGTTGAAGCCCTACCAGAACAACGCGCGGAAGCACGCGCCGGAGGACGTGGAGGCCATCAAGGCGAGCATCCGGGAGCTGGGCGGCTTCAATGACCCTATAGGGATATGGGGGCCGGACAACATCATCGTGGAGGGCCACGGGCGGCTGATCGCGGCGAAGGAGATGGGGCTGGAGCGCGTACCGTGCATCCGGTTGGATCACCTGACGGACGAGCAGCGCAGGGCTTACGCGCTGGCCCACAATAAGACCGCAGAGCTGAGCGAGTGGGACATGGGGCCGCTGAATGGAGAGCTTGCCGAGCTGGCGCTGGATTTTGATATGAGCCGGTTCGGATTTGAAAACATGGAAACCTACGAGGCGGACGACGAGGAGATCGAGGAGGATGAACCGCCGGAGCCGCCGGAGGAACCGACAGCCAAACCGGGCGACGTATACCAACTTGGGAGGCATCGGCTGATGTGCGGCGACAGCACCGACCCCGACGACGTGGACAAGCTGCTGGACGGTGCGGAGATCGACTTGCTCATGACCGACCCGCCGTATAATTGCGACGTTGGGAGCTGCGAGCGGCCTCACAGTTCCAATGATGGAGTGCACATCCTCAACGACTCCATGTCTGAAAGCGAGTTTATACCCTTCCTCACGGCGGCACTTTGGAACGCAGAGCGGAGCATGAGGGGGGGGGCAGCGTACTACATCTGGTATGCTGGCCTGCATCATATCGAGTTCGAGAGCGCGGTTCGGGCAGTAGAGAACTTCAAGCTGCATGAACAGTTAATCTGGGTGAAATCCCATTTCGTGCTCGGGAGGAATTCGGACTATCAGTGGATGCACGAGTGCTGCCTGTACGGGTGGAAAGAAGGCGCAGCACATTACTTCACGGACAGCCGCGCGGAATCGACGGTGATTGAGGACGAGGCCGTCAAACTGTCCACGATGAAGAAGGGCGACCTGATCGCGCTATGTGAGAGGCTGCTGGGGCAGAACCAGGCGGGGAGCGTGCTCCGCGCGGACAAACCGAACGCGGCGGACATGCACCCGACTGTCAAACCGCAGGCGCTTCTCGTGCCGTTGATTCGCAACAGCAGCAAGCGCGGATGGAATGTGCTCGACTTGTTCGGCGGGAGCGGTTCGACGCTGATTGCGTGCGAGCAGACCGGGCGGCGGTGTTACATGATGGAACTCGACCCGCATTACGTGGACGTGATCGTGGCGCGGTGGGAAAAGCTGACCGGCGATAAGGCCGTGCTGCTGAACTAAAAAGGGGCTGATTATAATTGCGAGTGAAAAGCGGATAGACTGGAGCGCGATCCGGGCTGAGTATATCGCGGGCGGCATCGGGCAGCGCAAGCTGGCGAAGAAATACGGCGTTTCGCCGAATACGTTGGTCAAACGTGCCAACGCCGAAAAGTGGGCGGAGCAGCGCAACGGCGTTTACAACGTTGTAACAACGGAAGCACAACAAAAAGCCGCAGAGGCGGCGGCGGATAACGCCACGCTGGCGGCGGACATCAAGCGCCGGCTGCTGGAGCGCCTGAAGCGCATCGAGGCGAAATACCCGCTGGACGCCACGGAGGTGCGGAGCCGGAACGGGAACAGCACGGCGATATTTCGCCTGCGCGACCTGACGGCGGCGTACAAAGACCTGACCGAGGACATGCCAAAGGCGAGCGCGGCGGACGTGGAGGACCTGAGCCCGCTGGTAGAGCTGTTGGGAGGGCCGGGGCATGAGTAAGACCGCGACGATCCCGTGGGGCGCGTTCAGCGAGAAGCACCGCGCCTACATCCGGGCCGCGCTCAAAAACCGCATGTGCGTCGCCGAGGGCGCAATCAGGTCGGGCAAGACCATCGACCACTGTATCATCGCGGCGGCCTACCTGGAACAGACGCCGGACGTGTACCATCTGGCGAGCGGTTCGACCATCGGCAACGCCAAGCTGAATATCGGGGTTTGCAACGGCTTCGGGTTGGAGAACCTGTTCCGGGGGCGCTGCCGGTGGGGCAAGTACCGGGACAACGAAGCGCTGTTCATCCGCACGCAGACCGGCGAAAAGGTCGTTATCTTCGTGGGCGGCGCGAAGGCCGACAGCTACAAGCGCATTCTGGGCAACTCATACGGGCTGTGGATCGCCACGGAGATCAACGAGCATTACGACTGCGCCGACAGCCGGAGCAGCTTTGTGAAGGTGGCCTCGGGCCGACAGATCGCGGCGGCGTGGCCGCTGACGCTGTGGGACCTGAACCCGTGCAACCCGAAAGCGGGCATCTATGAAAACTACATCGACCTCTACCGGGACAAGGGACTGGAGGGCGGTTATCTCTACGAGCACTTCACGATCCACGACAATGCGACGATCACGCCGGAGCGCCTGAGGGAGATCGAGAGCCAATACAACCCGACAACGGTGTGGTATCGGCGGGACATACTCGGTGAGCGTGCCGTGGCTGAGGGGCTGATTTACCAGCAGTTCGCCGACGATCCGGAAAAATACATCGTGGACGATATACCGGGGCAGCAGATTCGCAAGGTAGTTATAGGCGTGGACTTCGGCGGCGGCACCTCGGCGCACGCCTTTTGCGCCATGGGCTTCACCACGGGCGGCGCGCTGGTGGTGCTGGACGAGTACAGGGAGAAGGCCGCGCTGACGCCGAACAAGCTGGCGGAGGCGTTCGTGGACTTCCTGCGGCGGTGCATGGCCCGGTGGCTCGTGACGGCGGTGTACTGCGACAGCGCGGAGCAGACGCTGATCAATGGCCTTCGGGCGGCGGCGCGGGCGCAGATGATCGGCGTGAACATCGCCGACGCGGCGAAGAAGCCCATCAACGACCGAATACGGGCGGCCAACATTCTCATGGGGATGGGCCGCTTTTTCGTAGCGCGGAACTGCGTTCACACCATCGACGCGCTGAAGAGCGCGCTGTGGGACAGCAAGCAGCTGACCGATGACGTGAGGCTGGACAACGGCACGACGAATGTGGACAGCCTGGACGCGCTCGAATATGCGTTTGAGCGGGACGTGCCGAACCTCATCAAGGCATGGGGGAGATCATGATGCAATGGCTACAGAGAATCAGAGAATGGGGGCGGTCGCTTATGCAGCGCGGCGCGGCTGAGGCGGGCATCGCCCGCGAGTTCAAGGACGTATTCGAGCTGGGCGGCGTGCCCGCGTTCAACCAGTTCTATAACTTCGGCATATTCGTGTGGAAGTGGCTGTACCGGGGCTATTACGAGCCGTGGCACCTGATCGCGGCCCCGACCATCGCCGACCCGGCAGCGAAGCGGCGCGTGTACCGCACGAACGCGGCGAAGGCCATCTGCGCGGAGCTGGCGAGCCTGGTGTGGGGCGAGGAGTGCGAGATCAGCGTGACCATCGACGGGCGCGAGAGCACGGACGAGAACCCCGACCCGCTAGGCGAATGGGTGTGTTCGGTGCTGGACGCCAACGCCTTCGGCGAGAAGATGCAGGAGCTTGTGGAACAGGCCCTGGCGCTGGGCGGGGCGGCGGTGAAGGTGTGGCACGAGGAACGCCACGACAGCGCGGGCAACGTGGTCCCGGGCAGCGGCGCCATCAGGCTGGGCTATTGCATGGCCGATCAGTTCGTGCCGACGGCCTGGGACAACGCCAAGGTCACCGAGGGCGTGTTCATCTCCCGGAAGGCCAAGGGCGGGTATTATTTCACCCGTCTGGAGTGGCACACGTGGGACGGCATGACCTATACGGTGAGAAATGAACTGTACCGGGCCGAGATGCAGAAGGGCAAGACGCCGGGGACAGATCAGGACATCCTCGGCGTTCGCTGGCCGCTGGCGGACGTGTACCCGTATCTGGACGAGGAGACCGTGGTGCCGGTGGGCGAGAGCCTATTTTCCTACTTCCGCACGCCCATCGCCAACAACCTGGACGACAACTCGCCGCTGGGCATCAGCATGTACGGCAACGCCATGGAGACGCTGCACGCGCTGGACATCTGCTATGATTCATTCGTGAGCGAGTTCCGGCTGGGCAAAAAGCGCATCATCGTCCCGGCCCAGGCCGTGGACACGGTGGTAGACCCGCAGAGCGGGCGGGTACGACGGTACTTCAACCCAAACAACGAGGTCTATGAGGCCCTTTCCACGAACAGCCCGGAGGAGCTGAAGATCAGCGACAACAGCGTGGAGCTGCGGGTGGAGGAGCACGTGGCGGCCATCAACGCCTTCCTGTCCATCCTGTGCCTGCAGGTGGGCTTTTCTGCCGGGACGTTCACGTTTGACCAGCACACGGGGCTGAAGACGGCCACCGAGGTCATCAGCGAGAACAGCAAGACCTACAAGACCATCAAGACGGTGCAGAACATGCTCCGGCCGGCGCTTGAGCACATGGTGAAAAACATCATCGACGTGGCCGCGCTGTATGAGGTGCAGCACGAGGGGCAGAGCGTGGCGGCACTGGCGGCGAACGGGTATCACGTCAATATCGTGTTCGACGACGGCGTGACCCAGGACCGGCAGACGAACATCAACGAGGGCATGGCGCTGGTGGGCGCGGGGCTGCTGTCGAAGAAAACGTTTATGACCGACCCGAAATACGGGCAGGGCTTGACCCCGGAGGAGGCCGACGCGGAGCTGGCGCAGATCAGGGCCGAGGGCACGGGCAACGCCGTGGACGTGACGCGCCTGTTTGGGGGGATGGAATAAAGGCGGGGCCGCTGCGGCGGGAACTCATCCGCCCCGGCCACAGGCCGGGCCACCTTCCCCATATGGGAAGGCTTTTGGGACGCGAGAATGGAGTGATGGGGCATGAGGCCGTCGTTTCTGGATAACATGTCGTGGGCGATGGCCGAGGTCTACGGGGCCGTCACTGACCGGGTGCTGGTCAATCTGGCGCGGCACTTCCCCTACATCACGAACGCGGACGAGATTCGCGGGTCGTTTGAGTACCAGGCGCGGATGCTGGCGCAGCTGGGGCAGGTGAACCGGGAGACAGCGGACATCATCATGCAGAGCCTCGGCGGGGCTGACGCTGCGCTCCGGCAAGCCCTGGAGGCGGCGATCATGGAGGCCCTGCGCAACGAGGAGCCCGCCCTGCGCAAGGCGGCGCAGAAGGGGCTTCTGCAGGGCGGCGGGCTGCTGCCGCCGGAGGTCACGCCGAACCAGCTGCAGGCCTTCACGGCCTACTATCAGCAGAGCGCGGACAAGCTGAACCTCGTAAACACCGTCATGCTGGAGAGCACGCAGGCGGCCTACACGGCCACCGTGACGGACGCTGCAGCGAGGATAGGGAGAACCCAGAGCATCCTCAACGTGGGCGCGGGCGAGGTCGTGACGGGCGTGAGCAGCTGGAACCAGGCCATGCACGACGCGGTGCGCAAGATGGTGGACAACGGCCTGACCGGCTTCGTGGACCACGGCGGGCACAAGTGGAGCCCGGAGGCCTACGTGGCCATGGACATACGGACCACGATGTTCAACACGGCCCGGGCGGCGGTGTGGGAGCGCAACGAGCAGTACGGCAACGACCTATACCAGGTGAGCAGCCACGCGGGCGCGAGGCCGCTGTGCTACCCGTGGCAGGGCAAGGTGATCTCCAAGGCCGACATGGCGCGGGAAGTCACGGACCTGTACGGCAACACGGTGCATGTGTACGCCCAGAGCGAGACGACCTACGGCGAGGCGGCGGGGCTGTTCGGGGTAAACTGCAAGCACTACCCGATGGCGTTCATCCCCGGCTTTTCCACGCTGAAGGGCG
>ODAJ014757240.1_pt1 | contig 16622 bp, 10 predicted proteins | sample 1539241 | NCBI WGS metagenome assembly ODAJ01 (sample SAMN02144231, study PRJEB22623) | gut metagenome | biome: sheep rumen | host: Ovis aries | place: New Zealand
GAACGGATGGGACTATGGACAGGACGACGAAGAGCTCTTCGAACTGGCCATGCACCCCGAGCAATATCGCCCCTTCAAGAGCGGACAGGCCAAGAAACAGTTCCTGGCCGACTTGCAGAAGGCCAAGGATGCCAAGCTCGGCGGCGGCAAGATCTCGAAGGAGGAGATCGATGCGCTGAAGCATGCCAAGGCCGATGCCGTGAAGGCTCCGCTGGCAGGTCAGCTGCTGTGGGGATTCGGTGGCGAAGGTGTGCTCGCACCATGCGTGGAGCCGTTTATCGGTCAGAAATATAAGGAAGGCGATACGTTCTGCTATCTCCAGACCAAGTGGGGTGAGATCGTGGAGATTCCTGCGGCTTTGGGCGGCAAGCTGGTGGATATCAGCGTGAAGCCAGGGCAGCAGATTCGTCAGGGTGACACTATCGCATGGATAGAACGTGAGCAGTAGTGTATGGACTATCAGGCTATTTTAGATAAGTATTATCCGTCGGAGAATGAACTCCGGCGGATATTGTTAACCCACAGCCGGCAGGTGGCCGACAGGTGCCTGCGGATAGCAAAGGGGCATCCGGAACTGCGGCTTGATGCCACTTTCCTCGAAGAAGCCGCCATGCTGCACGACATCGGTATCTTCCGCTGTAATGCACCCGGCATCCAATGCTTTGGGACCGAGCCCTATATCCGTCATGGTATCATCGGGGCGGAGATATTGCGGCAGGAAGGGTGGGAACGGCATGCGCTCGTCTGTGAGCGCCATACCGGCACAGGACTCACCAAGGAGGATATCGAGCAGCAGCAGCTGCCGCTTCCGCACCAGGACTATATGCCGGTGGCACTGGAGGAGCAGGTCGTGTGCTATGCAGACAAGTTTTATTCCAAGACCAAGCCTGGCAGTGAACGGACGGTGGTAGATGCCATGCGCAGTCTGGAGAAATTCGGGTGGGATGGTGTCCGCCGCTTCCAGAAATGGGTTGATATGTTTGAATAAAATCATTAATTCTGTGATAATCTCTGTTAATCTTTGACGGAACTCGGATTTTATTTGTATTTTTGCACCCGTGAAAAGGAAATCAGCCCTGATCTTAATGCTTTTTGCCATCGTGATGATGATGGCAGAGGCGCCGCTTGTCTTCTTCTCAGGGAAGACAAGGGGGCATGAGGTGTCTGATTCCCTGCGTGCCGTGACGGACTCGCTTAGGAAAGTTGCCGATAGCCTTATGGCCGACTCTTCGTTCAGGCAGACGGCTGACACCCTGCTGGCCATGGGACAGGATGCTGCGGCGAAGCTGAAACGCGACACCACCACGATGGACTCTATTGAACTGGCCATCTATAAGCACAACAAGGCAGTCGATGACTCGCTGGCACTCGACAGTATCAACCGCAGCCGTAAGAATGGTATCGACTCTCCTGTGGAATATACGGCTGATGACTCCCTGACTTACAGTGCTGCCTCCGGACTGGCCCATCTCTATGGTAAATCGACGGTGAAATACCAGAACATGGACTTGGCCAGTGAACAGATATACATGAGTCTGGACAGCAACCTCGTGCATGCCACGGGTAAGATGGATACCACCACTAAGAAGTTGACAGGCACGCCGGTCTTCAAGATGGGAAGTGATGAGTATGAGAGTGACACCATGGCCTTTAACTTCAAGACGAAGAAGGGTCTGATAAGCAATGTCTATACCCAACAGGACGAGGGCTTTCTTACCAGTGAGCTGTCGAAGCGCGGCGCCAATGGCGAGATGTTCCTGCAGCATGGACGCTATACGACCTGCGACGATCCCCATCCAGACTTCTATCTCGCCTTGTCGAGGGCAAAGGTTCGCCCAGGCAAGGACGTCGTATTCGGCCCTGCCTATCTCGTCGTCGGCGATGTGCCGTTGCCTTTCGCCATCCCCTACGGATTCTTCCCGTTCACGAAGAGCTACTCCAGCGGTTTCATCATGCCTACCTATGGCGATGAGACGGAGCGCGGCTTCTACCTGCGCGATGGTGGTTACTATTTCGCCATCAGCGACAAGATGGACCTGAAGCTGCTGGGTGAGATCTATACCAAGGGCTCATGGGGCATCTCCGCGGCCTCCAACTACAGGAAACGCTATCGCTACAACGGTTCGTTCCTGATCAACTATCAGAATACGTTGAGGGGCGAGAAAAACATGCGGGACTTTCAGAAGGAAACCAGTTTCAAGGTGCAGTGGCATCACAGCCAGGACCAGAAGGCTAACCCTTATAGCAGCCTGACGGCCAGCGTCAATTTCGCTACGTCGAGCTTTGAGCGTAATAACCTGAACTCCATGTACAATCCCCAGGCGATGACGCAGTCGATCCGTAGTTCATCCGTTAACTGGCAGACCACTTTCTCCAGCATCGGCATGACGCTCCAATCGACGTTCAACATCTACCAGAACATGCGTGACACCAGTATCGCCATTACGTTGCCTGACGTAAACATCACCGTTGCGCCAATTTATCCCTTTAAGCGCAAGAAGGCTGTCGGCGATGCAAAATGGTACGAGAAGATTTCGATTGCCTATAACGGTCAGATTAAGAATCAAATCGACACAAAGGAAAGCAAGTTGCTTCACTCAAGCCTGAGCAAAGACTGGGTGAACGGTATGTCACACTCGATTCCTATCAAGGGAAATTTCTCGCTCTTCAACTATGTGACGCTGACGCCGAATTTCAATTTCTTCGACAAGACGCTCTTCCGTAAGGTAAACAAGTCGTGGGATGTGGAGAACCAGAAGGAGGTGGCTGACACCGTGAGCGGATTCTATAACCTCTACAACTGGAATGTGGGCGTGAATGCTTCTACGAAGTTCTATGGGTTCTGGGTGCCTAGCAGGAAAATCTTTGGCGACAAAGTGCAGGCTATCCGTCACGTCATGACACCTACAATCGGCTTTTCTTATGCGCCAGACTTCTCTTCCGAGCGCTATGGCTATTATACCTCCTATCAGAAGACTGATGCTCATGGCAATGTGACACAGGTAAACTATTCCCCTTACCAGGGCGGTGCCTTTACGGCTCCGTCGTCAGGGAAGACGGGTATGCTGAACTTCGACCTGAGCCATAACCTGGAGATGAAGGTAAAGAGTGATGACGACTCCACCGGATTCAAGAAGATATCACTGATCGATGAGTTCAGGACGAGCATGAGCTATAACTTTGCTACGGACATCAGACCGTTGAGCGATCTGTCAACCACCCTGCGCCTGAAGCTCTCGAAGAGCTATACGCTGAATCTGAGTGCGGTTTTTGCCTCCTATGTCTATGAGGCCGACAGCGTTGGTGCCACACCGCGCGTGAGCGAACATACAACTTATTGGCAGAAGGGTAAGATCGGTCGTTTCCAGGGTATGTCGCAGACTTTGTCTTATGAACTGAACAACGAGAAAGTGGGTAATTTCTTCAAGTGGCTGAGGGGAGAGAAGATTGAGAAGAAGAAGGACAAAGGCAAGAACAACAGTGACGAAGATGAATATGACAACGATGTAGAGACAAACATCGACAAGGATATGGAGAGGGCAAAGCATGGAGCCAAGAAAGGTGACAATGCGAAGGCTGAGACTGATGAAGACGGTTATATGGCCTTCAAGATTCCCTGGTCTCTCCGTCTGGAATATAGTGTCAACATGCGTGAGGATACAGACGTGAAGAAGTTCGACTACGACAGGATGCGCTATCCTTATAAGTACACACAGAACCTGAATGTCAGCGGCAACATCCGTATCAGTGACGGCTGGAACATCAACTTCTCGTCGGGCTATGACTTTGACTACAAGAAGATATCCATGACGACAGCCTCGCTCAGCCGTGACCTCCATTGCTTCAATATGTCATGCCAAGTGGTGTTGGCGCCATACACAAGCTATAACTTCTCGTTCCGCTGTAATGCAGCAACGCTTACCGACGCGCTCAAGTACGACAAGCGCAGCAGCTATTCAAACGCGGTGCAGTGGTATTAGCCAACCGTCACAGACAGCTACTTCAAAACCTGATAACAATATGGCAGACTTACCTTCGATGATCAAAGACTTGGCCCTCATCCTGGTGATGGCCGGCGTCGTGACGCTGATTTTCAAGAAACTTAAGCAGCCTCTGGTGCTGGGCTATATCGTCGCGGGTTTCCTGGTGAGTCCCCACATGCCTTATACGGCATCGGTGGTCGATGTCGAGAGCATCCACCTCTGGGCTGACATCGGCGTGATGTTCCTTCTCTTCTCACTGGGTCTGGATTTCTCGTTCAAGAAGATTCTCAAGATGGGTGCATCGCCCATTATCTCCACCTGTACCATTATCTTCTGTATGTCTATGCTGGGCCTGGTCGTCGGACGAGGGTTTGGCTGGGGACAGATGGACTGTATCTTCCTGGGGGGTATGCTGGCCATGTCGTCAACCACCATTATCTACAAGGCTTTCGACGATCTCGGACTACGGCAGCAGCAGTTTGCGGGGCTGGTGATGAGTGTGCTTATCCTGGAGGATATCCTGGCTATCGTGATGATGGTGATGCTGAGTGCCATTGCCCACGGCAATCTTGAGGGCGGACAGATGCTGCACTCGGTGATGAGCATTGTCTTTTTCCTTGTGCTGTGGCTTGTGGTCGGTATCTTTGCCATTCCCCTGTTCCTCCGCTCGGTGCGTAATCTCATCAACAATGAGGTGCTGCTGGTGGTCGCCCTGGGTTTGTGCTGTGCGATGGCTGTCTTGTCCACGAAGGTGGGCTTCAGTTCAGCCTTCGGTGCCTTCATCATGGGCAGCATCCTGGCAGAGACGGTCGAGGCGGAGCGTATCGAGAAGCTGGTGGAGCCGGTGAAGAATCTCTTCGGCGCTATCTTCTTCGTGTCTGTAGGTATGCTTGTCGATCCTAAGATATTGGTTGACTACGCTGTTCCTATTGCTCTTCTGGTCTTGACGATATTGATCGGACAGGGTGTCTTCGGCACATTCTCGTTCATGCTTGGCGGAGAGTCCTTGAAGTCGGCCATGCGTTGCGGCTTCTCGATGGCACAGATCGGTGAGTTCTCATTTATCATAGCCTCGCTGGGACTGTCTCTGGGCGTCATCAGCCATTTCCTGTATCCGGTAGTGGTGGCCGTATCGGTTATTACCACATTCCTCACCCCTTATATGATACGGTTTGCTACACCGGCTTATAACCATCTGGAGGCTCATCTGCCCAATAAGCTCGTCAAGTCACTGAATCAGATTGCCGTCGGCAGCCAGCATACACAGGAACAGAGCAAATGGAAGAAGCTCCTCACGCAGATGGCTGTCAATACCGTGGTCTATTCGATTCTCACATCGGCTGCCATTGCGATGATGCTCACCTTTGTGCTTCCCTTCATGCGCAACTTGTTGCCGGGATGGGAGCTCCATTGGTATGCCAACGCTGTGACAGGGGTGCTGACGATCCTTATCATCGCGCCCTTCCTGCGTGCGATGGTGATGAAGAAGAACCGCAGCGAGGAGTTCAGGGCTCTGTGGCATGAGAGCAGCCGCAATCGTCTGCCGTTGCTGTTCACCATCCTCGTGCGTGTCGTGATTGCGGTTGCCTTCATCTTCTATATCTGTAATTATCTCAGCCGCTTCACGAATGCGGTGATGATAACCATTGGTCTGGTTGTCATTGTCCTGATTATCTTTTCCCGTTGGGTCAAGCATCGCAGTATCACCCTTGAAAGACTGTTCGTACAGAATCTGCGCTCTCGCGACATCGAGGCACAGGTGCATGGCAAGAAACGCCCGCTCTACGAGGGACGTCTGCTCGACCGTGATATCCACATTGCGGAGTTTGAGGTGCCCGCCGATTCGATGTGGATGGGACAGACCCTGAAACAGCTGAACCTCGGCAGGAAGTATGGTGTGCATGTCAGTAGCATCCTGCGTGGCGGATGGCGCATCAATATTCCCGATGGTGACTACATGATCTTCCCAGGCGACAAACTTCAGGTGATCGGCAGCGACGCGCAGTTCACGGCTTTCCGTGAGGCTTTGGAGAAAGAGCGCTTGGGCACGGATTCCAACCTTGAGGACCGTGAGATGCTGTTGCGTCAGCTGATAATAGGCAGCGACAGTCCCTTCATTGGCAAGACATTGATTGAAAGTGGCATTCGCGACAGATATAGCTGTATGGTGATAGGCCTTGAGGAAGGCAAGCAAAACCTGTCACCCTTCCGACCGAACCGGAAGTTCGAAGAGGGGGATATCATTTGGGTGGTAGGAGAGCGTGAGTCGCTCAACGCCCTGCTGCATGCCCGTTAGTCGTTGAAGCCTGCCGTCAGTTCGCAGATGCGTACAATCACGCGCATCGCCTTTTCCATCGACTGGATGCTGACAAACTCATACGGACCATGGAAATTGACGCCTCCGGCAAAGATGTTGGGGCAGGGGAGTCCCTTGAAGGACAGCTGCGCCCCGTCGGTTCCGCCTCGGATGGGCTTTACCTTGGGTGCCACGCCGCAGTCCTGCATGGCGTGAACCACGATGTCGATCACGTGCATCTGCGGGTCTATTTTCTCCTTCATGTTGTAGTATTGGTCCTTTATCTCTGCCCTTACCGTACCCTCGCCATACTGCTCGTTCATCTGCATGACGCATTTCTGTATCAGTCGCTTGCGGTCTTCAAACTTGCTGCGGTCGTGGTCCCGGATGATATAGCTTAGCTTCGCCGACTCCACGTTGCTCTCTATGCCCAGCAGATGGAAGAATCCCTGATAGCCCTCTGTCGTCTCGGGGCGCTCGTCTGCCGGCAGCATCTGCGAAAACTCCGTCGCCAGGATGTTGGCATTGATCATCTTGCCTTTGGCATAGCCCGGGTGTACGCTGATGCCTTTGACGTATATCTTGGCACTCGCGGCGTTGAAGTTCTCAAACTCCAGTTCTCCCACATCTCCGCCGTCCATCGTGTAGGCCCATTCACAGCCGAACTTCTCCACGTCGAAATGGTGGGCGCCCATGCCGATCTCCTCGTCGGGGTTGAAGGCGATACGGATGTCGCCGTGCTTCACCTCCGGGTGGTCGCGCAGCCAGCACATCGCCTGTACGATCTCCGCTATGCCGGCCTTGTCGTCGGCACCCAGCAGTGTGTGGCCGTCGGTCACAATCAGGTCTTCGCCGACGTGCTGCAGCAGTTCAGGGAATTTCTTCGGACTGCTGACGATACCTTCGGACAGCAGGATGTCGCTGCCGTCGTAGTGGCTGACGATGTGCGCCTGGATATTAGCGCCAGAGCAGTCGGGGCTTGTATCATAGTGAGAGATGAATCCGATGGTGGGTATCTCGCCCTTGGTGTTTGCTTTCAGGGTGGCGTAGATATAGCCTTTGTCGTCCATCTCTACGTCGCTGAGTCCTTCACTGTCAAGTTCCTTCTTCAGGTATTCGGCAAAGACAAGTTGTTTGGATGTACTCGGCACGCTGTCGCTGTCCTCAGCCGACTGGGTGTCAAATTTGGTGTAGTTTAAGAATCTTTCGATGATATCCATATTGTTATTTCAGTAGTTTTGCGATTTGTGCATCGTCGGCTTCGGGCAGTAAGGCCTTGAGGTGCTCCGCCATTCGTGCGTAGGAGGCTTCTGGCGAGCGCTCGCAGCGGCAGGCCTCCTTGCCTATCAGCGACTCGGGCGTGTTCAGCAGCGACCAGCCCCAGCCGTATTCCTTGCCGTGCTTGTCGGTGGGATACACGAAGTCCTCTGTCACGATGTAGCAGCCCATCTGCAGGCGGGTGACGTAGCCGTCGAACTTGCTGCGCATCTTCGGTCCCGTAAAGCCGCAGGCGGCACGCAGCTGTCGCGTGATGAGACTGCCTTGCTCGCGCAGTGTCAGCAGGATGGTGTCCTCGATGCTGCCTTCCTCCGGGACAGGGTGCTTGCTACGGCGGTAGTTGAAGAAGTCGGGCCACCACGCGCTGCTGATATAGCCGGCCTTACCGGCGAAGAACTTGCCATAGACGCAGTTGCCTTCAGTCACAATCTGCCCCTTCCACTTCCACATCGGCCAATCCCAGCCACCATCAGGGAATACCACATAGCGGCAGTCGTCTGTCACCACGTCTTCTGCCGAGAAACCGCGGATGCCGCTGTCCAGCAAGGGCAGGAATCCCACTTGCTGGATGAAGGCAGAGAGCTGCGCTGCTGAGTATATTTCCGGATGCTCCATTCTTTTTTCCTGCAAAGGTATGAAGAAAAAGCGAGACTGCAAAATTCTCCGTAATCTTTTTGCGCTTTCTGAAAATCTTCGTACCTTTGTCGTCGGTAACTAAATAAATTTTCAAGAGATATGAAGAGACGTATTTGTTTGTTCGTGGTGGCGCTGGCATGGATGCTGGCTTGTCCGGCAATGGCCAGTACAGGTGTCAACGCCGAGGATGATGAGGACCCGATGGCAGTCCTGGTCGGCAGACAATTCACCGACTTGCAGTTGAAGGACTTCAACGGCCAGACGCATCGCCTGAGTGAGTACATAGGCAAAGGGAAGTGGGTGCTGATAGATTTCTGGGCCTCCTGGTGCGGTCCCTGCCGTGAGGAGTTGCCCGATCTGGTCAAGATATATGAGGCATATCATGCTGACGGCTTCGATGTAGTAGGTATCTCGCTCGATGATGATGTCCAGGCCTGGCAGAAAGCCGCCAAGAAGATGAAGCTGTCTTGGCATCACCTCTCCGACCTGAAGGGCTGGGACTCAAAGGCCGTCGAGGTGTATAAGGTATTCGGTGTCCCCACCAACCTCTTGGTGAATCCGAAGGGTAAGATAGTGGTAAGCAACATCGACTTTGAAGACTTGATAGACAAGCTCGACGAAGTGCTGGGCAACTAATTTGCGCTCAAAAATGGCCATCTCTCCCTCTTTTGCCTGAAACCCTATTAAACACAGGGGAAGCAGAGAGGGAGAGATGTTTTTCATCCCTCCCTCAACTATCCCTCATCCCTCCCTCAAGTGAAATAAAATTGATGTATGCGAGGTTTAGGCTACGGGAGAGATATGGGAGAGATAAGGGAGAGATTTCATTTATCTCTCCCTCTCTGGAATCATAGTGTTTAAAGGCTTTTCAAGCAAAATAGGGAGGGATGAGCCTTTTTTTGCGACTATTAATAGAAAATATTGCTAGTATTAATAGAAAGCATTGCAAGTATTAATAGAAGATTTTAGTCCCAAAGGTGGGACCATTTTAGTCCCAGGCTGGGAACATGTTAGTCCCAGACTGGGACTTTTTGTTGCCCAGTTAGGCAGCAAATCCTCCATAGTCAGCTTACGGCTCAATCCAATGTTCAACCGTCTGTTCCGAAGGATGTTCGTAAAATTTAAGCCACCCAAAGATGACTTTTCCCCTAATCCTCCCAATAATTTCGTAATTATTTTAAGTTTTTTCCTGTTCTGGGCATAAATTCCCAAAAGATTTTGTAACTTTGCAATCGCATCTGCCTGTTGCGACAACGATGTCCTATGAGCAGGATAGAGTCGCAGGGCGGAGCACTACATATTGGAAGGCGTCATGTTGCGCTTTGTTTTTGGTCGTTTCGAAACTACCACACTCGAATTGCCAATCAAGAACAATGCAAGAGTGACTGCCACGGGGTGTAGCATATACTCTCCGTAGTGTGCTGCGAGGCTCGTGTAGCCTCACTAGCACACTTTACGGTGTATAATATACTCCCACGTGGGTGTTTACTCTGGCTGTTTAATTGGCAAGGTTGTGGTAGACCTCGAACGACAAACAGGCAGATGTGAGCACCCGCGTTTTCTGTTTGTAGGGAACAAAGAAAAGAGAATAGTCCGCAAGGGTGCCAAGGACAACTATTTAGAAAATAAACAAGAAACAGATAAAGGAAACATAAGCGACTTTGACATCCTTGGTTGACTGATCAACCTGAATTAGCACTTCACGAGAACGTATCAGTTAGACAAGCAATTGGATGTTTGCGCTCATAAGGGCGTGGACAGTAAGATTGTTGTCTGATACAGGCCGTGCTAAGCCTAGGTTGAACACCGTCTCTTCCACGCCCCCTTTTCGAAACGAAGAGAGGGCTTTTTTAATGTCAAAGAAGAAACTTTATAAAATGGTTGACTTGTTTGCAGGCTGTGGAGGCTTAAGTCTAGGCTTAGAGCAAGCAGGCTTTACTCCTTGGTTCGTAAATGAAATCGTTGAGCAGTTTGCCAATACATACAAATTCAACCACACGTTATCTGATGAACATTATTTCGTGGGTGATATTGCCCAACTCAATGAACGTATAGATGAGTTCAGAGATTTGTTCGATGGCATCACGCTTGTTTGTGGCGGCCCTCCTTGTCAAGGATTCTCAATGGCTAATCGTCAAAGAATTCTTGATGACCCGAGAAATAGCCTTTACAAACAATACCTCATTTTCTTGAGCAACGTTCGTCCTCAGTTCTTCATCATGGAGAACGTGAAAGGCATGATGAACAAGAAAGATGAAATACTCCAAAACTTTAAGGATTATTTAGGGGAAGAATATCAGTTTGATTATGCTGTTTTGAAGGCTCAAGATTTTGGCGTTCCACAAAACAGAGAACGCTTTATTATGATTGGAAATCGTATGGGGATAGCACCAAAAGTTATTTTTGAGGAAATCAACAAAAACAAACGAGATCCTTTCGTACTGGGTGATGCATTGTTTGGTTTGCCTCACCTTGAACCCAAAAAGGAGAAAGGGCAAAGCGGAGTAGAAGATATTGCTTCAGGCCTTACGGAAAGGGATTTTGACTATCCTCTTACAGACTTTTATCACTTCATCAATGGTAATAGGGTAATTACCAAACTATACAATCACAAAAACCGATATAACAACGAGAGAGATATTGAAATATACAGGAGGCTCCCACAGGGTGCAAATTCGCTGCACGAGTCTATAGCGGATATAATGCCTTACAAACGTCGTAATGAGATATTCAAGGACAAATATTACAAACTTGACGAGAACCAAATATGTAAGACTATAACTTCTCACATGAAGTTTGATTGCAATATGTATATCCACCCTTGGGAAGCAAGAGGATTGAGTCCAAGAGAAGCCGCGCGTATCCAGACATTCCCAGACGACTATATAATTACTGGCGCGCAAAATATGTGGTACGCACAGGTTGGAAATGCTGTGCCTGTTAAACTTGCAAAAGCTATAGGAGACGGCATAATGAAGGTTGTATGAATCACGTAGAACTATTTGCTGGAGTTGGAGGTTTCAGAAGAGCAATGGACTTAATTGCTCATGACCTTAATTTCCCAATAGAAACAGTAGCCTATTCTGAAATTGACGCCAAAGCCATTGATACTTACAAAGCCAATTATGACACTACCGACGAACTGGCGATGGGCAATATTGTTGACTTTGTTAGAAACAAGCAAGCAATGAAAGAATTGCCCCGATATGAACTCCTGTCTGGAGGCTTCCCTTGTCAGACCTTCAGCATGATGGGGAGTCAAGAAGGTTTTGAGGAAGAAAGGGGGCAGATGTTTTTTCGTATCATGGATATGATAAACGCTAGGCACCCCCGCTATATATTGCTTGAAAATGTAAAGAACTTAATGAAACATGATGGTGGCAACACGATTTCTGTCATTAGGGGTGAACTTGAGAATGCGGGGTATATAGTGAAGATGGACATATTCAACTCCAACGATTTTGGTCTTCCTCAGAAAAGGAATCGAGTAATTATATTTGCTCGAAGAAGGCACTTGGGCTATTATGAGTTTTCTGCAGAGTTGGTGAGAAATGCATTTGCAGAAATAGACAGAGATACCAGCTCGTTGGAATTTTATGATTCAACTGTCGATATACTCGACCAAGAGGTTGAATCCAAATATTATCTATCTGAAAAGATAAAGCCAACTCTACTAAGCGATGGAAGCGCAGGATTCAAATCAAAGTCTGAGATAGACCAAATAGTGGCTCGCCCTCTGACTGCGACTATGCATAAAATGCATCGGGCTTGTCAAGACAACTATTACAGCGATGCTTTTATATATTCTAACGGAGCAGACAGACCATCAGAGCGGATGACAAAAGAAGAGCTTGCAAGAATACCCATACGCAAACTTACACCTAAAGAGGCTTATATGCTTCAAGGATTTCCGAATGACTTTGCAAACAGAGCAAGGTTAGCTGGAGTAGCAGACGGAGCTATGTACAAACAAGCAGGAAATGCTGTCAGCGTAAATACCATATATGCAGTTTTATATTATCTGATTACTAACCGAATAATTCGTCAATAAGATGAAAAAGATAAAGTTTATTAAGAGACAGGATAGTGGATTCAAACTTTCTTATGGCAATTCTGGTGAAACTAGTTTGAACCTGTCAAATGAAATTTTCGATTTCATATCACATGGAGAAATTCTTTCTGGTGAGGAAAAGGATATTGTTTTTAAGGTCTATAAAGAGGACTTTATAAAGGCAATGTCTTTTATTATCATGAAATTACCACTGTATAAGTCATCTTCAAATTCAAGTAACAAAATTACTAGTTACCTTGATGTCTTCGATGAATTATACGCCAAAATAGAGAACTTCTTTGGAGGAAACCAAAATGCAAAATACAAAGTAAGCCTGTTCTACAGAACTGACGGACGAATTTATCTAAAAGGATTAAGAGTGAATGGATTTTCTGTAAGGGATTACCTTGTGGAAAACTATTCTGCGATTCAATTTGATGATGAAGTTGAAAACGAATTGAATCTACGTATTCTATCGGATGTTGAAGATAATGGTATCATTGAGAATCCTACTGACCTTCAAGCTATATTTTTTGAGCGTATATCGCCCCTATACCGCCCTTACCTCGCCGCTATCAAGACCAAGCCGTTCTTGATTCTTGGTGGTTTCTCTGCAACGGGAAAGAGCCAGAAGGTGAAGGAATTGGCATTCTTGACTTGTCCTAATGATGACGAGATGAACAAGAAGTTAGGCAATACGGAGAACACGCCAGGAAACTACTGCTTAGTGTCCGTACGCCCTAACTGGCACGATAGCACAGACTTGCTGGGTTATTACTCTTCCATTAATGACAAGTATATTGTGACAGACTTTGTAAGGTTCTTGGTAAAGGCAATGCAATACAAAGACATTCCGTTCTTTGTCTGCCTTGACGAGATGAACCTTGCTCCCGTCGAGGAATACTTTGCAGAGTTCTTGAGTGTGCTGGAGAGCAGGAAGAAAGTGGGTGACGAGATTCTTACAGATCCATTGTTGAGCGCAGACTGGTTTAATAAGGAATATAAAGAATACAATATCTTTGACGATTTGGGACTAAAACGAATTGGAAGGGAACAGTCAAAAGGCGAGAATCGCCAAGCAGGTCTCTTGGGCGTGGTTGATGAAGAACCATTTGACAGAATGGATATTGTTGAGAGTTTACAGAAGAATGGCTTATGCCTGCCTCAGAATGTGGTAGTCATTGGAACTGTGAATATGGATGACACTACAAATTCATTCTCTCGCAAAGTGATTGACCGTGCGATGACGTTTGAGACTATTGTAGAAGAGTTTGGCGATGATTACTACAATGCGCAAGACACGATGACCTACGGAAGTAGCAAGAAGGGAGACTGGACGTGGATTTTGCCTGACGAAGTGAGGGCTAACGAGGCTTTGGAACATGCTTCAGATTTGCTTGACGATGGGCAAAAGAAGGAAGTGACGAACTTCATCAACGAAGTGAATACGTGTCTGAAAGGTTCGCCATTCCAGATAGCGTACAGAATATTGAATGAAACGATTCTCTATTATAGGGCAACGAAGATTGTGAATCAAGGTGAGGCTGAACTCAATAAGGTGTTTGACGATATCCTGATGCAGAAAGTCCTGCCTAGAATTGAGGGCGACTATGACAAGACGTATAAGCCGTTAGCAGCGCTGAAGACAAAAGCTGAGACTAAAGGATGGACGAAGTCGAAAGAGAAGATAGACTTCATGCTGGACAGATTCAGTAAGGACGACCAAGGCGGATTTACCAGTTTCTGGAACTAATCGGGCAAGATGAGTATAGAAGTTCTGCGCATAGAAACTGATGGCTACGACATCTCGGTGAACACCAACGAGATACGTAGTGCGTGGAATCGTTTCAAGAAGCGTACTCATGAAGAGGCCTTGCATTATTGCGACTATAAATGCAGTAATGACGGCACGCTGAAGGTGCTGAATGCTGATAGCGGGCAGTTAGAGGCTGTTGGCGGATGGGAGGGACAACGCCCAGTAGTGTTCGAGACACGAATCTATCAGTTCACTATTGAATTCAAGAGTCTCTGCGGTATTGAGCCACGAATTGTTCATCAGTTGAAGAGTGTAGGAGATGGCTTCAAGTTTACCGCTTTCGACAAGAATGCAGACGACAAGTTCAGCAGGGGAATCCTGACAGGCAGTATAGATTTCCTGAATTCTCCTGGCCGTTTCCATTTGGGCTTTGAGTATATTGATGCTTACGGTCATCGACATGAGGAGTTCCTTGAGTTTGATGTGGTATCGCCTAAACTCGACACGAAGAACGACTTGGAGAGTATCAATCGTCTGATCAATGAGGAATACGAGAACTATGTGTTCGAATACCTCACGTTGACTTTCAGCAGTCTGCAAATCAAGAGGAAGGAGAGACGAAGTGACATCATCTGGCTGAGCATTTTCCAATCAATCATCGACAAGTATTTTGCTGCTGTCAGGTATATCATATCGAGGCCCAACAACAGACAGGCAAAGCGAGACTATTATGCACATCCAGAGAGAATAAAACGCTGGAATAACAAAGAGATAGAACGCTACAAGGAACTGGGCAAGGATGCTGATGGGAGGTATTTCAGATATAGCCAAACGGAACGCACGGTAAATACCATAGAAAACCGCTTCGTGAAATACACTTTAAGGGAATTGGACAAGCAGTTTAAACGTGTCTATCGCGAACTTAAGATAGCCTTTGGCAACGAATTCGATGGGCATGACATGATGGAACGCTATTCCAGAATGTTCACTCAGCTAAGAGGCAATGCTTTCTTTGTCGGAGTTGGTGAGTTTGAGGGGTTTCGTCAAGAGAGTGCCGTGATGCAGCAGCGAATGGGATATGATAAGGTGTATAAGTATTGGCTGATGCTGAAGTGCGGCCTTGAATTGGAGAAAGGCGAAACCAATATCGGGCTGAAGCAGATTTGGGAACTCTACGAGATCTGGTGCTTCCTCATTATGAAGCGGCTGGTGATGAAAATATTCGATATAGACCCAGAGAAAGATCAAGAAGATTATTTGGCAAGGGTGAAGGAGAACAAGCAGGATATGCTGGCGGCCTTCAGAAGCAACAAACTGGAACATACCATTTCCTTATATGGAAAAGATGGCGAACGTGCAGACTTGCTCTATCAGCATACCTACAATCGTCGCTCTGGTATTCGTCATAGTGTTACAACAGAGCAACGGCCAGACTTCGTATTGAATATCTATCGGGAGAAAAATATAGTGCTGACCTATCTCTATGATGCAAAGTATCGCTTGGTGGATGACAGGGATGAGTTGGAAAGTGCTGACGAAGGTATCGACTTTGATGTGGTTGACTATCCTGTGAACGAAGCCATCAACCAGATGCATCGCTATCGTGATGCTATCTACTATGGGTTGTCAGACGACCAGCGTCCTCGAAACAAAGAGGTGATAGGCGGTTACATTCTATATCCAGGAAGAAGCAGTAGCGAACAGAAATTGGAAGACCGATTCTTTACAAAGAGCATAGAGAAAGTGAATATCGGGGCATTCCCTCTGTTGCCAAAGAGACACAAAGAGGACGAAACTGATGTTAAAGAACTGGTGGAGTGTGAAGCCCTTGAAAGGCATCTACGCAAGGTGTTGCTGGTTGAGTCGAAAAACAGGCAGATTATCAAGTCTATTCCTCAGCGAGGTTTGATATATGAGATAGAAAAAGACATCGATGAGCAGACGATGGTACTTATTGGGTATTTCAAGAGCGCTTATCAGCTTAATTGGATTGAAACGAACTGCATGTATAATACTCGGGCGGGGTTGGATGCTGGGTCCATTGCGCTTTCAGCAGACATGATCAATGCAAAGTATTTGCTGCTCTTCCATCCGAGAATAGGTACTCGTTTTTACAAATTGCTACCTGGAGGCCCTATTGCTATTGCGACTAACGACAAACGATTGAAAGAAGTGGAAGGCTACAAACCGTCAAAGCCTGTTTATCTGGCATTCCGTTTCGTTAACCAGATTGTGCCAGGTTTTGAAGATTACGATTGGAGTCGTCAAGAGTTTATTAGTTACCTAAGAACAGACTTCAAGCCTCATACTATTCCGCTAAGCGAATTGAAGAGATTGCTCAAGAAGTGATTCCCTAATGGGATTGCGAGCAAGCATCTTCATGCTACGCTCACTTTAGCCTGCTTCGTGCCTTACTCATGAGTATGTCTGGAGTAAGGGTAGAGGGAGCCTGAAAGCAGGCAGGAAGCAGGTTGGGGTATGTTTTCACTTGGAAAAGATACCATTCAGACTATCTCGTATAAATAGATAGACGAGAGTGGTGAAGTGCAATTGTCCACAGCAATTCGAAAAATTCGAATTCCGTCGGACAATTGCGATGAACAGGGCGTTCTGCTGTATAAT
>ODAJ014758156.1_pt1 | contig 16621 bp, 15 predicted proteins | sample 1539241 | NCBI WGS metagenome assembly ODAJ01 (sample SAMN02144231, study PRJEB22623) | gut metagenome | biome: sheep rumen | host: Ovis aries | place: New Zealand
TCTATGAATTGACTATCCAAAGCCTTTAAGCGGTCTGCATACGTTATCAGGAAACGGGGCAGGAAGAAGTAGTGCAGCAGATAGATATCCAACGTCCGAGTGCCAACATATTGTAAGGGACGGGACAGATGATGCTTCTTCAACCATGAGTCAGAAAGTCGGAAACACGTAAACACCATACACATTCCCATGATGCCCCCCACAAAGAATCTGAACATCTCAAACCCCAGATAATCCCTATGATCTGTGGATGTAATCAGGAAAAAAGAAATGGCAACCAGCAACAAGACCCACGGTTTATTCGTCCATCGGATAAAAGCTTCGAAATGGCGACGCATCCAAGTACCAATATAGAAAAAGAGGAAAAATCGCCACAACGTAACACTCATGAATCCCAACACATCGACTACATATTTCTGAACGCCAACAGCTGAAAGATGAATCGAATTATAATATCTGGCACAGCAAAAAGCCGTCAAGGCAATTGTCAAAGCCATCAAAGGCTGCCATAGCTTACCGATACGAACAATCAGCAAATAGAGAATAAAGAATTCGAACAACACAAAGGTAAACCAGTAGCCGCCCTTCAGCGTGCCTAACTGATGGAAGAACTCTGGAGGAGGCGCTAACAGCAAGAGGAAAATGAAGGTTGGCAATAGCTGAACCATCGCTTTGTGACGAACCAACTCCTTAAACGGTCGTTTGGAAACAGGTTCAAACAACCAGCCGCTAATCATGAAGAAGCACGGCAGACGAAACAGATAAAATATGCGATTATATCCCATCAGCGGTCCTTCCATACAGAAATAGCAGACATGGGCATACACCACGAGAATCATCGTGAATCCCCGCATCGCATCGATGTATTCTATCCTTTGGTTCGCCATAACATCTGCAAAGGTACGAATAAGTGCGCAAAAAGCCAAAGATTATTTGGTTTTTCGCCTACTTATGATTATCTTTGCGGCATGAAAGAAAGAATCAACTGGATAGACTGGGCGAAGGCACTCGCAGTTTGCAGCGTCGTGTTCTGCCACCTGCCACAATCGCAGGAGTGGTTCTACTATCGGTATCTGCAGGCCTGTATCATAACAATATTCTTCTTTCTTTCTGGCTATTTGAAAAAAGACAGAGGTAGCGATAGTGAGAATTGGAAGAAATACTGGCATGGTCTGATAATACCCTACTTATTATGGAATGTAATCTTCTATCCTTATTGGCTGATTCGCTATTACATGCTAAATGGAGGTCTACCAGATCTTTTCCATACAATGAAACCTATCATGGGAGCACTGCTCTTTCAACATGAGAATTCCTTTTGTGAACCTCTCAACGGTCCGCTATGGTATCTACCAGCCATACTCTTTATGCATGTACTTATAGACCTTTGCAGAAAGACGAAACACCAACATGTCATTCTGATTTCTCTCTGTATTATCTCTTTCTTCTTATATGCAGCCAATAAGCACTGGGGAATTCTACCCAATCTCACCCCCATCGGTATCGTTCGCCGTTTACCTTATTATTATATAGGATATGTCATGGGGCAGAAACAATTATTCAGAAATATCCATAAATGGCGAGATCTGACATGCGGCCTCATTTGTTTCATAGTCAGTCTACTCTTGTTTGAATGGCACTTGAATGAGGAGAATCTCTTCATACATGTAGCCCTCTTCTACCCTATCAATATCGGATTCCTTTTCGGAGTTCTGTATGGTTGCAAAGTAATAGATTGTCTTAAATCGAATATCATCGTCAATATATCAATAGGTACACTCGTCATCATTGGTTTCCATACTGTCATCATCGGCATCGTCAACTTCGCCCTCTCTCACTTTTCACTTTTCACTTTTCACTTTTCACCTCAATGCGGCTATCAATGGTATGAAGCCTTGCCCGTTTCTCTCATAATTGTAGCCCTTCTTTATCCCATCTTGTTATGGGGAAAGAAACATCTGCCCATTTTATTAGGAAGATAAGCAATATGGAACAGTCAGTCACAAAGAGAATAGGATATATTGATGCCCTGAGAGGATTTGCCATGATTCTCGTCGTGTATTTCCATATATCTGCTTATGGCTTTGGTTCCTACGAAACAGGTTATAATGGTATCATCGAGCGATTCCGTATGCCAATCTTCTTTTTCATCAGTGGTTGGTTGTTTTACAAAGCTGACAGGATATGGAATTGGGAGTCCATCGTTGATCTGCTCAAAAAGAAATGGATGCAGCTTATCATCCCAACGGCGATCTTTATGACATTATACCTCATCATCTTTGGCTATTGGGACTTCAGTTCTCTGGGTAGTGACAAAAAAGGCTATTGGTTTACTTTCGTATTATTTGAATTCATTGCCATCTATGTTACATTAGAAGCATTTCTCAATAAGCGAGATACTACCAAAGGTGAAATAATGGTCATGATAATCATATTGTTCTTATCTGTTTCTGCTTTCTATTATGCAAAATATTATACCCGATATTCTGAAGAACTTGGTAACTGGAAAACAATTCTTGGACTAATCAGTTTTGTTAAGGTAAGACATATTGTTTTCTTCTGGTTTGGAACTATTGTGAGAAAGAATTTCGATAAGTTCGTACAAATAACAGATAGTCTGTATCTGATAGCCGCTATGACTATATTATTTATAGCCTTATGCGCCTTTCCAAGTATCTTCTCGACAAAGGGCATGGAATATACCGCCTATCTATTAGCAGGGCTATCGGGCACGATCATTATCTTCACGATATTCAAGAAAGTTTCTCACTTTTCTTTTCACTCTTTACAATATATTGGCCGTCATACGCTTGATATTTACCTGATTCACTATTTCTTCCTACCCTATCACATCGAGTTTGTCGCCATAAGATTCAATCTTTATGAAAAACCTTTCCTCTGCATGCTTATTTCAATACTATTCACATCGATAGTCATCGTTATCAGCCTACTTGCTAGTCGAATTATCAGGTTCAGTCCATTCTTAGCTAAATATCTTTTGGCAGCTAAGAATTAACAAGGTTTTCAAATAAAGATTTCCATTGAGGCATAATTTTTTCTGGCGAATAGCGCATGGATGACAGAACACCAGCCTTTCCCATCTTTTTTCGTAAAGCCTCATCCTCTATCAATTGACACACCCTATCAGCAAAAGCCTCAATATTTCTATCCAGTATCAAAAAACCATCAACCCCATCAGTGATTATATCAGCAGGACCATAAGGACAATCAAAAGCCACCACTGGCAATCCACAACTCATGGCCTCAGGAAGAACCAGCCCAAAAGGCTCATATAATGATGTTAATATGAGTATAGAACTCTCAAAATACTTTTCCATAATGGCTGGAGTCGGTGGAAAAACATGAATATTCGCATCCATTCCTTGAATAATAGGCATATATTGCTCTTTCAACTCCCCATCACCATATATCCTCAACTGCCAATCTGGGTGCTTTTCATTAACCTGACTCCATATACCTAACATACTTTGAATATCTTTCTGACTTGAAAACCGCCCTACAAATATTACGACTCTATCTTTTAGAGTTGCATGCCAGTGACTATCGCTAAGATGGACGACATTTGGTATTACAAAAACATTCGTATTAATACGTCTCCAATCATCGGCATCTCCTTCTGTCAGACTAACAACGGTCTCAACCTTGGAAACATTTCTTTTGAATAACCACACATGAAGTCGACGCAACAAACCAGAACCATCCATCTTTTCAGAATGACACATAGTATGTGATTCAACAATCAAAGGTATATTACCTTTTAGCTTCAAGAGTAATCCTGCGAAATCAAATTTTACACAAACTACGATATCTGGGGAAAGATTAAAAATTACATTTTTCATTCGTTGCTTGAGTAACCGCTTTATCTTTTGTCTTATGATCAGTCGCACAAGGCCATGATAGCCATACAGTCGATGCATCCCAATTCCCAAATCCTGATATCCTATAGCCGAATTGAGAAAAAAGGGAATATCATGAGTACCCTGATTAATAGTCAACAGATGAACATCATAATTATATTGCTCAACCAGATAATTCATCTTATCGGCCAGTACCCGTTCCAATCCTCCCCAAACGGCGAAAGCATCTGTTATATAAACTATTCGAATCATATTACAACATAGGATCACAAAATCTAAATAAATATTAGCTGATAGGAATTAAATCTTTCTGAGCAGTAAAATACGGAATATATTTCCTACATAAAGGTATGATAATTAGCATACTAAAAACTGTCAAGACGAAATTTATCCACATTGTATACGTTTCATCAATAATTATATATCTCATTACATACCTTAATATTTTCATCACAATCAAATGAGTACATAATACTATAATAGAGTATCTTTCCAAATAGGACAGCAATGGTAACCTTTTCAGACGCTTGGCAATAACGAAAACCATCATTGTACCAATAATACCACATGGATATACCGTAAAATAATTAGAATATACATTCAAGCCAAAATCTTGTTGATGTGAAAAGATTAATAAAAAAAATATAGAAAACAAAATGAAAAGAACATCTTGCCACAATTTTGTTTCATAATAAAGGAAATTTGTATGTCGATAAAGAATAAATCCAAAATAAAAAAAAGGCAGAGCAACAAAAGAGGTATCTAAGAAACATCTGTATTTTATTTCATAAGGAGATAATATAAGGCCTAACACACCTAGCACCATAACAGAAAGCAATAAAAGCCATTGATGCTTATTAAACATCATAAAAATAACATAATAAATAATGTTGATTTCAAATAATGAGAGTAAGAACCAAACACACACATTTTCAAAATCCCAACTAATAGAAAATGCAATTAATACATCCCATAGACTTCTCTGATGAACTATCATCGTAATAGGAATAGAGGTAAAAAGAAAGAAAAAAAGGAAAGGTATCAACAACCTATTAACCTTCCGTTTTAAGAAGTCAAAAAAACCTCTATATTCCTTAAAAAACAATCCCAAAAGAAGGAAATACAATGGCATGCGAAACGATTGCATTGGTACCCTTAACAAATAGCCCCAATTATAATAGCTTGCCATATGGTGAAAAGCGACAAGCAAGATGCATACTCCCTTTGCTAAATCTATATAATCTATTCTTTGGGGTGTTGATATACTCATTTTAACACATATACTTCTGCATCTGCAAAAGTACAAAAAAAAAAAGAAAGTGCTACTTTTTTTTGCAAAAATTTGGAAAACTCAATAAAAACATCTATTTTTGCAAAAAAAATAAGACTGTGAATAATTACGAATATAAAGTGACAATAGGATTCCCTGTATACAATGTTGAACATTATGTATATAGGAGTTTAGAATCTGTACTTAATCAAGAATTTGTCAGTTTTGAAGTTATTGTTGTGGATGATTGTGGTACCGACAATTCAATAAATGTCATTAAGAACATTATTGGAAATCATCCTAACGGAGAGAAAGTCCGAATTATCAGCCATTTGGGAAATGAAGGATTAGCAGAAGCAAGAAACACTGCTATCAAAAATGCCAAAGGCAAATACATTTTTTTTCTTGATTCTGATGATTACATTACCCCAAATGCACTTTCAACTCTATATTCTGCAGCTGAAAGATACAAAGCAGACGTGGTATGGGGATCAAACTACAAACAGCGAGAAGAAAAAATATGGACAGAAAATGATGACATTCTACCAAACAGAATCTTCCAAAAAGATGGAGAGTTCACATCATATCTGTATAGTAACTTAAAGGATGATTTACCCAACACTGCGTGGAACATATTGTTCAGCATGGACTTCCTTAATAGGAATAATTTGGAATTTCCCAATATAAGATTCCAAGAAGATATAGCTTTTGATGAAATATATCATCCATGTATTAAGAAAGCTGTTATGCTTCCAGACTTGACATACTATTATTTGTTAAGAGAGGATTCCTTAATGAATGTACAGTCAAGGGAATCAATAAACACTCACGAGGTGGACAGATCTTATGAACTATGTAAACTATTAAAAAGTAATTGTAAAAAATGGGAAAATGATCAGATTTATGGAGGCATCTGCGCCAAAATAATGAGGAGATGCTTTTTCCAAGTAGCAGGAATATTAAAACATCGCAACAGGTTTACTTCGTCTGTTCCTGATAGGGTTATTCGAGATATGATGAAACACCCGGCTTCACTGCTTTCCATCATCAGATTTAAACAATTGCGCAAATACAATCTGTTTTATTACATCTTAGGAATACTTCCTCCTAAAGTCTCCGTTTCAGTAATTTTCTACATTTGCAAAAAGAAAGGATATCTCAGATTGAATTCTTCAAAATACACCAAATAAATCAATAATGAAAATTGCGTACATCTATTCTGAACTAACCATCAGTGGCGGGGCGGACAGAGTGCTAACTGACAAAGCAAATTATCTGGCGGAGCATGGATATGACATCACCATTATTACAGAGTCACAGATGGGGAGGCCTATTGTCTTTCCTCTATCACCAAAAGTAAATTTGGTAGACATGGGTATAGATTTTAACAAACAATACGAGCACAATTTCCTCTATAGAGGATTTATATATCAAAAATGTATCAGACAATATAAGAAAAAACTGACAAAAATATTGTATGAGATTAAGCCTTATATTGTTATCACTCTAATGGGGCGCAGTTTAGATTTCATCACATCCATTAATGATGGCAGTATAAAAATTGGAGAAGCTCACACCACCAAGGCTCATCTTCGTAGCTACCATTTACTGGAAGAACGAGGCGGTATTTATAAAATTCTAGCGAAACGGCTCTGGAAAAAACAGATAACTAATGCTAGTAAACTAAGTGCACTCGTATTATTAACCCCTCAAGATGCAAAAGACTGGGAAGGTGTTACTAAGACATATGTCATAGCCAATGCTATTCATCAGATACCCAAGGCGAGTGGTGCACTAACAAACAAGCAAGCCATTATGGTAGGCCGTTATAATGATGCAAAAGGATATAATTATCTTACAGAAGCATGGGCCATCGTCCATCAAAAGCACCCAGATTGGAAACTAAACATATACGGCTCCGGCGAATTACATGATGAAGTAGAAAGATGGATAAGGGACAAGCACCTAGAGAACTCAATGATTATGCATGAACCAACCAACCAGATTATGGAGAAATATTTAGAAAGCTCTATCTGCGTATTAAGCTCTATTTATGAAGGATTTTCACTTGTTATCATGGAAGCTATGAGTTGTGGTGTTCCGTGTGTGTCTTTCGACACTCCTTTTGGGCCTAGGAATATTATTAAAAATGGAGAAGATGGCATTTTAGTAGATTATCTCAATTCGCAGGCACTTGCAGAAAACATCTGTAAGGTCATTGAAGATGAACAGTTGAGAAAGCGACTTGGTAAAAAAGCGAAACAAAACATTCAGCGTTTCTCTCAGGATGCCATTATGAAACAATGGACAGACCTATTTGATTTACTCTTAAACACACGGAAACAATGAAACTCAAGGATCGACTCATTCACTACATAAAAGATACAAAATATAATATTGGATTCATTGACGGCGATCTGAAAGATATCATAAAAGGAATTCAGCCTATAAAAGTCAATTGGTTGAACCATCCCTATAAAGACCGATGGTTTGCTGATCCTTTCATCTTAGATGTGACAGATAATGAAATTTGGGTCTTAGTTGAAGAGTGGTACGACCCTATTCAACGAGGACGTATATCAAAGCTCATTATTGACAAACAAACTTACAAGCTAAAGGACATTCTCGTTCTCTTGGAATTAGATAGTCACCTCAGTTTTCCTGCCATAAGGAGGGCTCAAGACGGTATCTACGTTTACCCAGAAAATAGTGCTACAGGAAAACTCTCGGAATACAAATACATACCAAAAACTGAAAAAATGGAGTTTTCAAGCATAATTGCAAACGATCCGTTAACAGACGCTATTCAAACAGATATTTTTGGAGAAAAGCTACTTTTTTCCACAAGGCTCCCAGATGCGAACGGGAAAGACTTATACATATATCAATATAGTGAAAAGACTAAAACTTTCAAAGAGGTTAGCCAATATCATTATAACGAAAATCTCAGCAGAAGTGCTGGTGATTTCTTCAAATATGGAGAAAAGGTTTACCGACCATCGCAAGTCTGTATCAAGTCCTATGGCGATGCTGTCTCTATTCAAAAAGTGGAATACAATAATGGGCATTTTCATGAGAAAGAAGTCAGAAGGATTTATTCTCCTCATCCTGATTTGGATTTAGGATTTCACACATTCAATACCTATAAAGGTGTTATTGTCGTTGATGGAGTCGGCTATAGGAGAGCTAAAATATGTCGACTTCTACGTAGTCTGAAACACTTAATACAATAGAATTATGAACATACAAGAACATAAATTTATATTACTAGCTTCTTACACAGGCAACACGTTAGGACAAATTAGGAGTCTTGGAGAAAAGGGAATCAAACCAATTGCTGTACTTGTTCATAAGAACACCTTTAGAATAGATAAAAGCAAGTATATCGGGAAACTATACGATGTCAAAGACATTGAAGAAGGATTGGACCTCATCATTGAGAAATATGGAAATGAGGCAGTCAAACCATTCTTGTTCACAGATAGGGATGATGTAATGGGCTTGATCGACAAACGTTACAACGAGCTTGTTGATAAATTCTATATATGGAATGCTGGGCAACAGGGACGACTCAACAAATACCTTAATAAAGGCGAACAGATTAAACTTGCAAAAGAATGCGGATTCAATGTTCCCAAAACGGAGATGGTAAAATTGGGAGAATTGCCTCATTCATTACAATATCCCATATTTACGAAAGCTGTAGACTCGCTTAATGAATGGTGGAAAGGGTGTGCAAGTATCTGTAAAAATGAAAAAGAACTCAAAGATTTCTGCAAAAAACTAGAAGTCGAGAATCTTATTATTCAAGAATATATCGATAAAAAAGATGAAACGCCTATTGAAGGAATCAGTATCAATGGCGGTAAAGACATTCTTTTGTTTGGTCTAACCAGAAACTACCGAATGACAGCAGATAGTTTCGGAACTTTCAGACGTATTGAACCCTTTAATGACAAATCCATAGAAGAAAGTATTAGGAGACTTATTCTGCAAATCAACTATACAGGAGCATTTGAGATCGAACTCATTATCGATAAACAAGGTTATTCATATTTCCTTGAAGCAAATTTTAGAATCGCGCAACAAAATTATGGTTATACCGCCTTTGGAGCAAATATTCCATACATCTATGCAAAATCTATACTTTGTAATGAGATTACCAAAGACGAGATTTGCTATACCAAGAAACGTCCGTTCAATATTATGTATGAATTTGAAGACTTCAAGCAGTCTGTTCTTAACAGGAAGATATCCATGCGACAATGGATAAAAGACTTAAGACGGACAGACGCTTTTCTTTTTTATAATAAAATAGATAAAGCTCCATTCTATTGGACAATATATTCAAAAATACTCAATGGCTTTTAAATTTATAATTAGATCTCCCAAGGATAAAAGAGAAATACTTATTTACCATTATACATATTGGGATAAGAAGCAATGCTATCAAGATAGTTTTTATTAACAAAATTATCTCATAAACAATTATGCTATTAATGTCTTCAACAAACACATGTCTATATAAAACATTTACAAAAGAAGCTACTTTCCCATGAAATGCAAAATATAGTAAAGTGTTAGCTCCTACAAATTTGAGAAAGTGAATATTTATTTTTTTACATAATGATATTAACAAAAAAAGACCAGATAAAGATAATGCACAAGAGTCAACAAGAAGAGGACTACCATAGAAGTTGCAACTATTGTTCGTTATAATAATAAATCCAACATAAAAGATGAGTAAAAAAACAAAAACTGGAATTTTTGCAAATTGATTTACATACCCTTCAATATATCTATATAATACTCCTAGATACATATAAAACCATGCGAAACCCATCCACTGCAAATTCCATGGTAAAGAAAACTCATCAAAAACATAGTAATATAAATACCAATTCAAAAATAAAAAGAGTGTAAATAATATATGCTTGATGTATCGACTCCGAATTTTTAACAACAAATAAAAGCCAATACTATAGAGATACAATGATGGAATAAACCACATTGTATTAATATGAGCATAACCATATTGTGAAAAAAGTTCCTTGTAAGATTCAAGAGCACCTATATGTTTCTCATTAAACGAAACAAAGCATGACATAAGAATGGTAATATTACCTAAAATAAAAAAAGGCCAAAGAAGAGTGCGAGTTCTATGTATAAACATCTCTTTAAAAGAAATATCACTCTTAAACAAATAGCCAGAAACAAAAAAAAATGATGTGAGGAATATAGGTGCAAAGAAACGCATAACAATATTGTTTCCATAATCTAAATGGTTAAAAATCACCATTAGAAAAGCAATCCCTCTTGACGAATCTATCCAGCTAATCCTTTTTACAACACCCATAAACCATCCCTCATATAATACTTTTCAAACTTTTTCTCATTTTACTATATTATCTTCAGAATCTTCATAAACGTCTTGTTTATAGAAAATTCGAGTAAGACCTTTTGTCTGTATCTTCAATCTATTCAAAAAGCTCGTCCAAAGGCTACCTTCGTTCATCGTACCATAACCTGTAATTGCACGAGCACGGCGGTCATACAAGAACTTGATCTTGCCATATTTTTTTAAAGAGAGAGCCATAGAACCGTCCTCACCACGAATAATATCTACACGATACTCTTCCTTACGGCCATAGTCCGCATTATAAGCAAAGACTAAGCCACGCACACTCAGTTCTGGGCGCTTGAAATGTTGGACATAAAGGAATAAGTCACGGCACATCTCAAAAACTCTCAAACCAAGCCTACTATGATTGTCATCTGGGAAATAACTCCATAATGCAGAAACTGCTACCACTCCAGGCTTCATTAGCTGTTCCAACATCAACTCATAATACATAGGAGGATACAATGTATCACTATCTACATCAAAATAGTACTTTCCCTTAGAATGTTGCAAACCACATCGCCGAGCATAGCCACATGAGTGTTGGTATTCTGTATAATAAGGGATACCTGATTTCTCATATATTTCTGCTGTACGATCTTTAGAATCATTGTCCACGCCAATGATTTCAATAGGATAATTGCATTTTATCTCACTAATTGCCCAAAGGCATGCCTGAAGATGAGTTTCCTCATTATAAGCAATCACTACGATGGAAGCTATTGGCTTATCACTTTGCAAAGCTGCAAGCCGATCTCGTGTCCCATCAATAATAGCCTGAGGGACTTCAGAAAACGGTTTTCCGTATATAGAAAGATATTTATCATACCAATTTGCCATAATATCCATATATTATATTAACTTTTTTAGTTTGCCTATAAACCAAATTGCAGTAACAGAAGAAGAAGAAGGAAGGACACCTATCAAATACAAACAGAGATTCTGCATCCGAAATTGACGAAAAGAGAGTATTTGGCGAAGACTTGCTGGATGATGCATCGCTTTTTTTATCTCATTATTCTTTATAGAAGGTCTAATCTTCCAACGATGACGAAGAATATGACAAGCTATATAAAAATCAGTCATGACTGCAATATAACATCTATTCGGGAAATATGGCTTTCTCATCATCCGATTAGAACTTTCCTTCATATAATCTATCGTTTTTATATTATTCATTATTTCTGTTTTATCAATGACATAACGCTGTTGAAAATTTGAAAGAGAGTTCTCACGACATCTATAGGAATAGGTGATGTCGGGAAGCAGTACTACCCTTCTAACACATGTAACTAAATCATGAGTAAAAACCATGTCTTCCCAAAAATCAGATTTATAAAATCGAAGGGCATTATTTCTCAAAATGGATGTTTTTACCAAATAATTACATGAAGATGCCTGAATACCTGCATATTTCCTATATGCAAACATAGCAAATTCATCTTCATTAGAAAAAAACAGTTTAGGATATTTATAGAATTTCTTAGTTCCTGCTACTGATATTTTTTCGAAAGACCCAAATGCGATATCAGCATCATACTCATGAATTGAGTTCATCAGTAAAGATATTGTGTTTTCAAAGATGACATCATCAGAATCCATTAAATACAAGTATTCACCCTGAGCTTCATCCAAAATAATATTACGAGCCCCTGACACACCCATATTATGACGGTTAGTTATAACCCGAATATGCATCCCACGAGGATGACTATTTTTAATATCTAAAACAATCTTGGACGAAGAGTCGTTACTACAATCATCTACAATCAAGTATTCTATGCTATTATAGAGTTGAGACAAAGCGGAATCTAATGCGCGACGGATATAATCCTGCACATTATATAATGGTATTCCTATCGTAACATCATATTTCATCCAACTACGCCATTAATGTATCAAATAATTCTTTCCATCGTAAAGACAATGCATTCAGAGAATAATGCTTAGACTTTATTTGTGCGTTTTTTGAGAAATGCTGTATCTCTTCTGGATGATTTATAAAGTATAGCAAACTATCAGCTAATTGCTCAACATCGCCATTTGGAGCAAGGACACCGTCAACACCTTCTGAAATAATATCTTTAGGGCCACATGGACAATCGAAAGACACAACTGGTAAACCGCAAGACATTGCCTCAACCAAAACCATTCCAAAGCCTTCAAAACGAGAACTAAAAGCGAGAACAGAACTCTTGAAATACTCATGCTGAATACTATCTGTTGGTCCATACAAATGACAACGGTTCCTATTAATCTTTAATGTATCTATCAACTGTTCATAAGGTGCTCGTTCTCCCTGACCATATATTGCCAACTCCCAATCTTGGTTTTGTTTCTCAACTATTGCCCATGCTTGCAACAATAAGTCAAAACCCTTTTGATAGACATACCTGCCTACAGCAATGACTCGTTTTGAAGTTAGTGGGCTCACTACGTCTGTCTGAAAAGGTAAAGGATCGGGAATAACTACAACGTTAGATAATTCTTGCCATTGAGATTTATCTTCTTCCGTTAATACAACGAACTTATCAAGTTTTCTCAAATTAAAAACAAGATTATTCATCCAGAACCTTGAAAAAAAGTTTTTTATATAATTTGATTCGTTTTTCTCAAAGTTACGATAGTTGGAACGATTCACATGAAGTTCTCCAATCTTTTTACTTCCATCTTTAATACTTGCCAAGAAGTTGATTTCACGACGCAACAAACTTATGGTAATATCAGGTCTTATTCGCATTAGCTCTGAAGTCAACAGTTTTTTGAAAAGACGCTGTTTCTTCAAATATATAAATACCTTTTTAATAAAAGAGCACATCCAAAGATCTTCGAAATTAATATCAAGATTGATGACTTTTACTTTATCGGATAATGGATAAAAAAAAGATCTGTTTTTTCCTTCTGTTAAGATAATCGTAATTTCATAACCAAACTGCTCGGCAAAATAATTCGCCTTTAATGTCAATACACGTTCTACTCCTCCTGCCATATATAAAGCAGGAGTACAATAAACAATCTTATAATGTCTATTTTCTGTCATCACGTTGCAAATATACAAAAAAAAGACCATACATATTTGATTATTGGAATAAAAATTGTAATTTTGCCAAAAATAATCAAGATGAAACGAATTTGCTTCTTAACAGATAGTATTTTCTCTATTGGCGGAGTACAAAGAGTGACAGCAGTCATTGCCAAAGAATTGGCGAAAGATTATGATGTTAGCATATTCACGTTCGACAAGCCTGAGAAACAGAACACGACTCTTTATGGTTTAGACGAACAAAACATTCATTACCAATTCTTCGCATATCCAGATGTTGCAAAGATAAAAGGCTTTTTATTCAAAGTACATCGAGCTATATACATTAATCTAAGGTCTAAAGCTAAATGGCATTCAAAAATCTATGCCATTACTTCATTTCCATCGGAGCAAAGAAATACTATTCTTCCCGCACTTCAAAAAGGAGGTTTTGATGTCATTATTGGCGTCCACGCCCCTTTAGCTGAAAGATTAGCAACTTTAAGAAAGTACCTCCCAAATGCCAAAATCATTGGATGGCTCCATAATTCATTTGAAGCTATCTTTAATGAAAATTCCCTATACATTGGACCAAATAAAATGTACCACTATATTTGCCAATTCAAAGAATTGGATGATTTTGTCGTTCTTTGCCATAACGATGCAAAGCTATTTAATCAATATGACAATGAATTCACACCCACTGTCATTTATAACCCAATAACATTAGTCTCCGGAAAACAATCAACGGGGACATCTAGGCATTTTCTTGCAGTAGGAAGGTTTTCCTTTCAACATAAAGGGTTTGATTTATTAATTAAAGCTTTCCACATTTTCTGCCAGGAAAATCATGATTGGGTATTAGACATTGTGGGTGAGGGAGATATGGAATATGAATATAAGGCTCTTATTAAAGATTTTCATCTTGAGAGAAGAATTACCATCCATCCATTTACTAATAATATCCAGCAATACTATTCTAATGCACAGGTATATGTATTAAGTTCCAGATGGGAAGGCATGCCGTTAGTGTTGGTTGAGGCTATGTCACACGGGCTGCCAATCATTACCTCGGATTTACCTGTATGCAAAGAAATACTTGGAGACTTTGGCATGTATTTCAAGAATGGAGAAGTTAATGATTTAGCTCAAAAACTAGAAGATGCGACACATATAGACTGGCCAGAGAAATCTAAACAAGCAATTGAAATTGCTCATCGATTTGAAGTTGGACCCATTATACAACAATGGAAGGATCTCATTGAGAAATAGTTATCAAGCCTCATCTATCACACGCTTCATTTGAACCTTCCAAGAAAGATGCTCTACCGTCTTTCGGATTTCAGATGGCACAAAATGATGAATATCCACATAATCCAGTATCTGCTGGATATTAATAGGTGTTTCATCAGGTAACGCCTTCAAAATATATGGTTGATAATCAAAATCGCTATCTTGTTCTGAATAAATAAAAGGTATACCTCGTGTGGCATATTCACGGTTCTTCAGTGTCTTGATAGTTGTAATTCCACTGCGATGACGGGCTAAACTACCTATTGCGAAACAACACTGATTAAAGACTTGGTTCAATTCTTCACCAAACAATTGATCATGGAATAACACTTTATCACGAATACCATATTTATCCATCAATTCAGCAAAACCTGGCGCATGTATAGAATTGTACATTTCACTTTTCCCCACACCTCCAACAATATGGAAATAGACTTGACGAGGATTGCTTGTGTTTTTATAATACTCTCCTAATCCTGCTATCATCCTATCATAACCATGCCAATAATGAACCTCAGCCACCCCTATCAGATGTATTGATCCGTCTGTTGGCAGTTGATATTGATGCAAAGGAATACTATCCATATCGACGCCATTACTAATTCGGATGGTACGTTGGCCGAATATCTGCTCTGCATCAGAAAAAGTGACGATGGCATTCATATGCTGATAGAGTTGCTGACGGAATAGCTGATCTATTTTCAATCCCATTCGCGTCATGAAAGGAAAACCAACAAACTCTGCATCATAAGGATAAGTAGGAATCTCTGTGACAGATTTGATTCCTAATTGATTCAGCTTCTTGAAAAAACTAATCAGAAATGGATTCGCATTCTGAAAACAACGGGCATAGACGAATTGAATACCATTGAGTTTGCAATAATTAAAGATACAAACATAGTCTATACGTTGACGTAATCCTGCAAGCATTCCTTTACCATAATCTTTAATTACCTCTCCGTCTATATATCGACACCGGTGCCCTCGACTATCAAAATCGTAATAACAGAGATGGACCTCATAGCCATTCTCACGAAGACCTTTCACTTGATAATGGATTTTCTTGCTGATACCACTCACTTCTGAGAAACCATGATATACTAGGAAAAGGATTTTCATGCTTATAACTTATATATTATACAGGGAGCGACATCACTTTTTCGATAATCGGAGCCATGTCGTAGTATTTATACTCCGCAAGATGACCTCCGAGAATGAGATTGGTATCCTGATCGGCGAGGGCGCGATATTGTTGATAAAGCGACATGTTCTTCTCGTCGTTGACACTATAGAAGGGTTCCATGCCGTCTTTCCATTCTGCTGAGTATTCACGGGAGATCACTGTCTTGGGGCATTTATATACTTCATCACCAAACATCTCAAAGTGTTTGTGTTCGATGATACGGGTATAAGGCACCTCTGCATCGGTAAAGTTCATGACAGCATTACCCTGATAGTTTGGCATATCCAGGATCTCTTCCTCAAAACGAACTGTGCGGTATTCGAGTTTGCCGAAACGATAGCCGAAATATTCATCCAGTTTTCCTGTATATAGAATCTTCGAACATTGAACATTGAATAATGGACATTGAATATTGTAAGTCCCATGTTGTTCGTCGTATTGCCGATTACATTCAAAGAAATCTACGTTTGTTAAAACATCCACTCCTTCGAGCAGGCCATCGATGAGTTTGTTAAAGCCACCAATGGGGATGCCCTGGAAACGGTCGTTGAAGTAATTATTGTCATGGACAAAA
>ODAJ012074097.1_pt1 | contig 16611 bp, 13 predicted proteins | sample 1539241 | NCBI WGS metagenome assembly ODAJ01 (sample SAMN02144231, study PRJEB22623) | gut metagenome | biome: sheep rumen | host: Ovis aries | place: New Zealand
AAATGTTGCAAATGACATCTGCATGAAAGCCATGGAAATGATCCTCAAGCTTTCTCCGATCGGTGTCTTCTGCCTCCTCTGCCCGGTAGTGGCAGAGAACGGCCCCGCAGTTCTCGGTTCTCTTGCCAAGGTTCTTCTCGTAGCTTACATGTGCTACATCGTACATGCGGTCGTCGTATATTCACTTACGGTCTCCACACTTGCCAAAAAGAGCCCGATCGAGTTCTTTAAGGGAATGATGCCGGCGATCATTTTCGCGTTCTCATCCGCATCCTCAGTAGGAACCCTGCCGCTCAATATGGAATGCGCTCAGAAGCTTGGTGCAGACAAGGAAGTCACTTCCTTCGTACTGCCGCTCGGCGCTACCATCAACATGGACGGAACAGCGATCTATCAGGGTGTCTGCGCGGTATTCATCGCGTCCTGCTACGGCATCAACATGACATTCTCTCAGATGCTGACCATCGTCCTCACAGCAACTCTGGCATCTATCGGAACAGCCGGTGTCCCGGGCGCAGGTATGGTCATGCTGGCTATGGTCCTTCAGTCCGTAGGCCTTCCGGTCGAAGGTATTGCGCTCGTCGCAGGCGTCGACCGTATCTTCGATATGGGCCGTACTGTTGTCAATATCACAGGTGACTCCTCCTGTGCCATCGTCGTCTCCGAACTGCAAAGACGCAGGGCTGCAAGAAGGAAATAAATCAAAGAATAATCGTGCAATACTCATTCGGGGCTGTCGCATTAAAGTGCGACGGCCCCGTTCAATTTCGGTGCAGTTCATACGGGCTGTTACCTAATTCCAAAATTCGGCGCAGACAACATCTTCATCGAAAAACGTCGGTCCTGTCCTCCGAGCTTAGGAAATGCTCATGCATTTCCTGATCTCTCAGTCGGACCGACAATGTTTTTCTCACGAAGATGTTGTCTGCGCCGATATCGTATCAAAAGAACAGCCCACATGAACTGTCAATGTTATTAAAATGCTTTACTGAATTACAGTGATAACAAATTGACACAAAAAACACTGATATGATAGTATATCATATCAGGTACTTCGATCATTGCAGCTGTCACTGAGACAGTCCGACAGCTCATGCAAATGCCATAATCCAAAGAGAGGGGATTAATATGACAATAACTGACATTCTCAACAAAATTGATGATATCATGTACGCACCGATTCTGATCATCATCATGGCCGCGGCTGGTCTCTACTTTACTCTCAGGACGAACTTTGTGCAGATCCGTCTGTTCAGGCACGCCTGCGGGCTCGTCCTGGAACCGCCGAAGAACGAGGATGGCAAGAGTGTTTCTTCATTCCAGGCCCTGATGGTCTCCACCGCCTCACGTGTCGGCACCGGCAACATTGTCGGCGTCTCGACCGCGATCTGCCTTGGCGGACCGGGAGCTGTATTCTGGATGTGGGTGATGTGTATCATCGGCGCTGCCTCCGCTTATATGGAGAGCACACTTGCCCAGATTTTCAAAAAACATGATGATAACGGCGGATTTTACGGCGGTCCTGCTTATTATATTGAGAAGGCTATGCACTCACGTATTCCCGCATACCTGTTCTCAGTATTCCTGATCCTCACATACGCGTTCGGGTTCAACCTGCTGTGCTCATATAACCTGCAGTCTACATTTGCGGCATACAGCTGGTACGGCAGCATGACACCTGCCATCGTCGGCGCTGTTCTGGCAGCCCTCACAGGCTACTGCCTGTTCGGCGGCGGCAAGAGAATCGTCCATATCACTGAGATCATCGTTCCGGTCATGGGTTTGTTCTATGTTATTGTATCCCTCATCGTTCTTGTCCTCAACATTACACATATCCCGGCCATGTTCGCTGAAATCTTAGCGGACGCCTTTAATTTCAAGGCTATCTTTGGCGGCATCTCCGGTTCCTGCATGGTCCTCGGCATCAAGAGAGGCCTTTTCTCCAACGAGGCGGGCGTAGGTTCAGCTCCGAATGCCTCTGCCGCGGCAGATGTATCTCATCCGTCCAAGCAGGGTCTCGTTCAGACAATTTCCGTCTACATTGACACAATGCTTCTGTGCACGGCCACGGCCCTCATGTGCCTCAGCACGGGTGTCGCACACACCCGGGAAGTAGCAGGCGCTCTGTATGTCCAAAACGCGATCTCCTCAGTATTCGGAGGCATTGGTCCGATTTTTATCACTGTGGCTATGGTCCTCTTCGCGTTCACGACACTGCTCGGAAACCTTTACTATTGTGACAACGCCCTTGCGTTCCTCAACAACAAGAACATGCCGAGCGAAAAATTCATGAAGGTTTTCTATGCCGGCTGCGTGGTCGTCATCTTTGTGGGCGCGCTGCTCAAGATGGAAGCTGTATGGGCAATCGCCGATATCACCATGGGCGGTATGACCATCATCAACCTGCCGGCCTGCGTGATTCTCGGTCACTTTGCAATCGATGCGCTAAAAGACTACGAGAAGCAGAGGGCAGCAGGCAAGAATCCTGTGTTCCACGCTAAGAACATCGGTATCGATGATCCTGATGTTTCCTGCTGGAAATAAGCAAAGAGATAAAACTTCCCGCAACTGAATAAAAAACAAGAAGGGGCTGCCGCATTAATTGCAACAGCCCCTTCATATACGACACAGATTGAAACACCAGTTACCATTCCTTACTTTGCAGACGCACTCATCGCCCGATCAAGCAGCAACTGCTGCTCGCGGTAAGGATCCTCCCCCTCACTCATAGGGTGTGTAAAGTTTGAAGCGAGCTTGTATCCTGTGACGGTTGCACGCACGATTTCTGTACCTCTGTTGTCTGTGACAAGAACGTCATAGAAGCATGTGCGACCTCCTTCATTTGTACGACGGCACGACGCCAGAATCATATCGCCCCGGCAGGCATTCATAAACGTGATGGAGGACTGGAGCGTGACGGTCATGGGTCTGTCGAAGTTGGACGCGATTGCAAATGAAAAATCGACCATTGTCGAATATACCGCCCCCATCACCTGTCCGATCCCATTCTTGTGTCTCGTATCCAGCTTAAGAGAAATTTCAGAATACCCGTCCTCAGCCTTTTCTATGACTATACCGGTCGCATCTGTCGCATAATGGTCATTTCTGAAAAATTCACGGGCACGCTCAAGATAATTCATTTGTTGTTCTGCCTTTCCAAATATATTTGCAATGTGTTATAATCCCTTGTACATTTACACGCGTTCCATATTGTATCAAAGATTTTGTATATTTGGAAGGAGCAGTTATGCAGATTCTGATCACGATCCCTGTCACTGAGAAAGAGATGGCACGCTTTCACGCAGCCGCGCCGGATGCAGAGTTTCACTGCGTGCAGAACCCCAATGTCACTGAGGAGATGATTGCCGCTTCTGATATCGTCATCGGCAATGTGCCTGCGAACAAGATCAAGGCTGCACCCGGATTAAAGTTTTTCCAGCTGAATTCCGCAGGTGCAAATGAATACTGTGTCCCGGGCATTCTGTCACCTGACACTATCCTGTGTAACGCGACCGGCGCTTACGGCGTTGCGCTTGCCGAGCACATGCTCGCTCAAATTCTTATGCTGATAAAGAAACTGAACATGTATGAGGAGAACAGGAAGAATCATCTCTGGCGCGATGAGGGAGAGGTCACAGGTATCTACGGCTCAACGACTCTGGTCATCGGTGCGGGAGATATAGGTACAGAGTTCGGCAGAAGAATGGCTGCCCTCGGAAGCCGTGTCATCGGGATCCGCAGGCATAAAGTGGAACCGGCAGATTATATGGTGAATTCGGGAACAATGGAGGATATCGACCGTTTCCTTCCCGAGGCAGATTTTGTCGCCTGCGCTCTGCCTGCCACAAAAGAGACGTTTCACTTCTTCGACAGGGAGCGAGTCGGGCGCATGAAGAAGTCCGCAGTGCTGGCTAATATCGGACGCGGTAATCTCATCGAGACCGAAGTTCTTGCGGACGCGCTGAAGAATCACGTGATCGCCGGCGCATGCATCGACGTCACCGATCCTGAACCGCTGCCAAAGGACAGTGTTCTGTGGGATTGCCCGAATCTTATCCTCACGCCCCACATCAGCGGCTTCTATCACTTAAGACACACGTATGACAGAATCATCGAGATCGCCTGCAGAAATCTTGCCGCCTTCATAAGCGGAGGAGAGCTCATCAATCAGGTGGATTTTGAGACCGGCTACAGAAAGTTTGAATCTCCGGCGCAGAATTCTTGTAACTTCAGTCATGAGATGAATGCGAAAAGGTGAAACTTTCAACCTTCGCAGGCAGTGGGACACAGCTTTAAAAATATGAACAGGATAAATTATCAGCGCGAGCTGGAAAAAATAATTGAAAAGAACATAAAAGAAAAGCGGGTTCCGACTCTGCTCCTGCACAGCTGCTGCGCTCCGTGCAGCTCCTATTGCCTTGAGTATCTGTCTCAGTACTTTGAGATAACAGACCTCTATTACAATCCGAACATCACGGATGAGACAGAATACAGGCATCGCGAAGAGGAGCTTTCGCGATTGATTTCGGAGCAGCCGCATTTGCACCCTGTCACTTTTATCGCCGGCACTTATGAACCGGAGAAGTTCCGGGAAATTTCCAGAGGCCTCGAAATGTGTCCCGAGGGAGGGGAGCGGTGCTTTAAGTGCTATGAGCTTCGTATCCGTGAAGCGGCAGAATACGCAAAACGCGGGGGGTTTGATTATTTTACCACGACCCTCACGATCAGCCCGTTAAAGGATGCGCAGAAGCTCAATGAAATAGGATTTCTGGTGGCTCGGGAGACAGGAACCGTCTGGCTTCCATCGGATTTCAAGAAAAAAGGCGGATTCCTCAGATCCACCCAACTGTCTTTGGAATACGGGTTATACAGGCAGAATTATTGCGGGTGTGTATTCTCAAAAAGAGACTCAGAGCGGAGATCACCGAATTCCGATTCTAATGCATAATTTTGCCCACAGATAAAGCCGCATATCAATCAAACACTCAGGAGGTTAATTATGGCTCAATTATGGGGCGGTCGCTTCACAAAGCAGACTGACCGGCTTGTTTACAACTTCAATCAATCGATCGGATTCGATCAGAAATTCTTCCATCAGGACGTGCGCGGGAGCCGGGCTCACGTGCAAATGCTTGCAAAGCAGCAGATCCTGACCGAAGCGGAGAGGGATCAGATCCTGGCAGGGCTCGACAGCATCGTTAAGGACGTCGATGACGGCGTGCTCGAAATCGGCAGCACCTACGAAGACATTCACTCTTTCGTAGAAGCGGTCCTGACAGAGCGCATCGGCGATGCCGGCAAGAAACTCCACACCGGTCGAAGCCGAAACGATCAGGTCGCCCTCGACATGAGACTCTATGTGAGAGATGAGATCGATGAGACATCAGAGCTGATCCTCGCCCTGCTTGATGTGATCTGCGGCATCATGAAAGAGAACGAGCATACATATATGCCGGGCTTTACGCATTTGCAGAAAGCTCAGCCTGTCACGCTCGCTCATCATTTCGGAGCATATTTCGAGATGTTCCGAAGAGATTTTGAGAGGATCCGCTCGATCAGGCAGCGCATGAATGTGTGCCCGCTCGGCAGCGGCGCTCTCGCCGGTACTACCTACCCGCTTGACCGTGAATACACAGCAAAGCTTCTCGGGTTTGACCGCGCCTGCGATAACTCGATGGACGGCGTCTCCGACAGGGACTATGTGATAGAATTTCTTAGCGCGCTCGCAACTATCATGATGCATCTGTCCAGACTGAGCGAGGAGATGATCATCTGGAACAGCAATGAGTACAGATTCATCGAACTCGATGACACCTACGCGACCGGCAGCAGCATCATGCCGCAGAAGAAGAATCCGGATATCGCTGAGCTGATCCGAGGCAAGACCGGCAGGGTCTACGGTGCACTCACGACCATGCTGACCGTCATGAAGGGAATCCCGCTTGCGTATAATAAGGACATGCAGGAGGATAAGGAGATGACGTTTGACGCCATCGACACAACAAAGAGCTGCATCCATCTCATGGCAGGTATGCTTGCGTCCACGACCTTTAACAGGGAACGGATGGCGAAGTCAGCGCGCGGCGGATTCACGAACGCCACAGACGCGGCAGATTATCTGGTCAAGAAGGGAGTTCCCTTCCGCGATGCCCACAGCATCATAGGCCGGCTGGTCCTCACATGCATCAAGAAGGACATCGCTATGGATGACCTGACGCTTGATGAGTGGAAAGCGGAGTGCGATGCATTTGAAAATGACATCTACGAGGCAATTTCTCTTGGGACCTGCGTCGAGCAGAGAACTACAAAGGGTGCTCCCGGGGCAGTGTCTGAGGAAATCAAAGCTTCTCTGACTTTCATAAAGGAGGCAAGAAACTCGTTAATTGGCAAATGACACTTGACTTCACAGCTTTATAAGATTAAAGTGTTATGTATGTCGAAATCGACGAGGAGGGTATTATTATGGCAGAAAAACTCAGGGTAGGCATTCTTGGAGCAACAGGCATGGTCGGTCAGCGCTTTATCACACTTCTTGCTGATCATCCGTGGTACGAGATAAAGGTCCTTGCGGCCAGCGGCCGGAGCGCAGGCAAGACTTACGCCGAAGCGGTCGGAGATAAGTGGAAGATGGATACTCCAATGCCGGAATTCGTTAAGGGCATGATCGTGAAAAATATTAATGAAATTGAGGATGTTACATCCCAGGTCGATTTCGTGTTTTCCGCAGTAAACATGTCCAAGGAAGAGATCCGCGCGATCGAGGAAGAGTACGCGAAGACAGAGACACCGGTCGTCTCCAACAACAGCGCTCACCGCTGGACACCGGATGTTCCGATGGTCATTCCGGAAATCAATCCGCAGCATTATGAGATCATCGAAGCCCAGAAGAAGCGTCTCGGCACAACACGCGGCTTCATCGCTGTCAAGCCGAACTGCTCGATTCAGAGCTACATCCCGTGCCTTGCCGCATGGAAAGAATTCGAGCCGACCAAGGTCGTCGTCTCAACATATCAGGCAATTTCCGGTGCAGGCAAGACTTTCAAGGACTGGCCGGAGATGGTCGGAAATATCATCCCGTACATCGGCGGAGAGGAAGAAAAGTCCGAGCAGGAGCCGCTGAAAGTCCTCGGTCACATCGAGGGTGATGAGATCGTAAAGGCTGAGAGCCCTGTGATTTCCGCTCAGTGCATCCGCGTTCCGGTTCTCAACGGACATACAGCGACGGTCTCCATCAGCTTCGCGAAGAAGCCGACCAAAGAGGAGCTCATCGACAGGATCGTGAACTTCAAGGGTCTGCCGCAGAAATACGAGCTTCCGCATGCTCCGAAGCAGTTCGTCCAGTACCGTGAGGAGGACAACCGTCCGCAGGTGCTCGAGGATGTGAACTATGAAGGCGGCATGGGCGTGACCATCGGACGTCTCCGTGAAGACAATATCTTCGATTTCAAGTTCGTAGGACTTTCTCACAATACACTGCGCGGCGCTGCCGGCGGTGCTGTTGAGAGTGCGGAGATGCTGACTGCTCTCGGCTATATCAAGGCAAAATAATATATCTGACGCTCCGCGAGGACGTGCAGTAATTCACAGGGCTTATGCTGCCTGTCCGGCAGCAAAAGCCCTATTTACAGTTAAGGAGAAAAATCCAATTGAAATCACTTTTTATCGCTGAAAAACCGAGCGTCGCCCAGGAATTTGCAAGAGCTCTCAAAGTAAACGGCCCTAGGAGGGACGGCTACAATGAGTCCGATGATTACGTCGTAACCTGGTGTGTCGGTCATCTTGTGACCATGAGCTATCCGGAAAAATACGATATGAAGTACAAGAAATGGAGTCTGGAAAACCTTCCTTTCCTTCCAGAGGAGTTCAAGTATGAGATCATTCCCTCGGTGAGCAAGCAGTTCAATATCGTGAGCGGACTTCTTGCCCGCGATGATGTCGGAACGATCTATGTCTGTACCGACTCCGGGCGTGAAGGAGAGTATATTTACCGCCTTGTCGAGATGATGTCTCCGGCCAGCGTGAAGCGCAAGGACCGCCGCCGTGTGTGGATCGACTCTTTTACCGACGAGGAAATCTCCCGCGGCATACGTGAAGCCAAACCGCTTACGGCATACGATAATCTCAGCGATTCAGCCTACCTGAGGGCGAAAGAAGACTACCTTATGGGCATCAATTTCTCGCGTGTGCTCACACTCAAGTACGGGAGCGGGATCACGGAGTATCTGGGCGGAAAGTGGAAAGCCGTGGCAGTCGGCCGCGTCATGACATGCGTGCTCGGCATGGTCGTCCGCCGTGAGCGCGAGATTCGCAACTTTGTCAAGACACCTTTTTACCGTGTTATCGGCGTGTTCGGCGGAATCGAGGCAGAGTGGAGAGCGGTGCCTCCGAGTGAGTATTATATAGGTTCTCCTACTGCAAATGCAGCCGGACCAAATTCTGAGACTACTCAGCAGGCAGTTGCGGGACAGGGATCTGTGGCAGCCCGGAAAACGGCCGTGGATCAGGGAGCTGATACAGCCGAAAAAAGCAGCCCGAAGCAGGGAGCAGGGCAGGCCGGAAATGTACAAAATGCCGAGGAAGCCAATGAATTTAATCTGTCCCCGCTTCTCTACAAGGAGAACGGGTTCCGCAAGAGGGAGGATGCGGAAGCCCTTATAGCAAAGCTTAAACAGGTAGACCCCTATGAGGGCGTAGTTGCTGCCATTACAAGGCGCAAGGAAAAGAAAAACCCGCCTATGCTCTACAACCTTGCCGAGCTTCAGAATGACTGCTCACGCATGTTCAAGATCTCCCCGGACCAAACTCTGCAGATTGCGCAGGAGCTGTATGAAAAGAAACTCACCACATATCCGAGAACCGATGCCCGTGTACTGTCGAGCGCTGTCGCCAAAGAGATCAGCAGGAATCTCACCGGTCTCACAAAGCTCGGTTCCGCGGCTCCGGGCAGCGCTCCCTCCATGGGTGATTTTGCGGCTGAAGTCCTGGCAGGCGACGCATGGAAAAAAATAGGAAGTACGCGCTACACCAATGACAAGGCGATCACAGACCACTATGCAATAATTCCGACCGGGCAGGGACTCCAGAACCTGAACTCGCTTTCCCAGACCGCGCGTCGTGTCTACGATACTATATGCAGGCGTTTTCTGGCAATCTTTTATCCGCCGGCTGAGTATGACAAGACCGCAATCACGATCATGCTGGACCGTGAGAGCTTCTTTGCCAACTCCAAGGTACTGGTGAAAGAGGGCTGGCTGAAAGTTACAGGCGGAGACAAATCCGCTGCAAAAGGAGGGAAAACGTCCGATGAGTCCGGCGAAGATACCGCGATAGCACCGGGCGTGGATATATCAAAGCTGAAGAAGGGTGCTCATTTGCCCGTTGATTCACTCTCGATTAAAGAGGGCGAGACTTCGCCACCCAAGCGCTATACATCGGGCTCAATGATCCTGGCAATGGAGAATGCCGGTCAGCTCATAGAGGACGAAAGCCTGCGAGAGCAAATTAAGGGTTCCGGCATAGGAACCTCCGCGACCAGGGCGGAGATCCTGAAAAAGCTTGTGACCATAGAGTATCTGGCTCTCAATAAAAAGACTCAGGTCATCACGCCTGAGCTCCTTGGAGAGATGGTCTACGATACAGTAAACGCATCGATCCGGCCGCTTCTCAATGCCGAACTCACTGCGAGCTGGGAGAAGGGTCTGACCGGGGTGGCAGAGGGGACAATCACCGAAGAAGAGTATATGGAGAAGCTGAACGGATTTGTCGCCAGAAGGACTAACGCAGTGAAGGGACTTCGAAACCAGCTTGAGCTTAAAAAGTGCTATGACTATGCGGCTCAGTTTTATAAGAAGAAGGCGAGCCGGCGGTCATCCGGAGCCGGATCAAAAAAATAATCCCCAGATACCGGTTTTCTTCAGATCACAGTAAAAGCAGGGGATTCAACCTTGTAAATGAGCACATCTCTATGATACAATTCAAAACATTAAAAGTATCTTGAAGTATTAACTTGATATCGACTCCGCACTAATCAGATCAAATACATTTTTTCGGGTCCGCACCGCTCACGAAAAAACTATAGTATATCCAAAGGAGTATTCTATGAATTACAGTATTGAAAACACTTTAAAAGCCCTTGAAGACAAGGGAGTAAAAATCATCGATCCGAGACAGGTCTATGTTGCCCCCGATGTTGACCTTGACAGAATCTATCCGGGCAGTGTTTTATATCCCGGTGCGCGTATTACGGGAAGCCGCACACTCATAGGTACAGGCGCAAAAATCGGCACTGAAGGACCGGCTACCGTAAACAGCTCTGTTATCGGAAGTGGAGCTTCCATAGCGAGCGGCTATGTTACCGAGGCCACGCTTCTCCCACACGCCAAGGTAGGAGGCAGCTGCCATCTCCGCGGCGGTACGCTTCTTGAGGAACAAGCTAACACAGCCCATGCTGTAGGTCTCAAGCAGACAATATTGATGTACGGCGTGACCATGGGCTCTCTTATCAACTTCTGTGACGCCCTTCTTTCGGGCGGTCTTTCCCGCAAAGTCCACACTGAGGTCGGCAGCGGTTTTATACACTTTAATTTCACACCCTGGGGTGAATCCGGGGACAAGGCAACGCCATCCCTCATCGGAACCGTCACCGAGGGCGTATTCCTCGACAAGCCGCCCATCTTTCTGGGAGGCATGAGCGGTATCGTAGGCCCCAAGGAAATCGGGTTCGGTGCCATGACCGTTGCCGGTCAGGTCGTACGCAAGTCCGTTCCCGAAGATACCATGTATTCCGGCGGGAGAACCAGCTTTGAGCGTGCCTTCTCCTATAACAACAGCGTGCCGTCGGAGAAGCATATTGGCAATGTGCATGAATGCAATATCGATTATCTTGCCCAGCTTTATGCACTCAAGGCATGGTACACACATGTAAGACTGAAACGCAGCAAAGTATGCAATAATGAAGAACTGTCACTGGTCTACGCAGGAGCATTGGAAACACTCGAAGAATGCGTAAAAGAGCGACTCAAGAGATATAAAAGCTTTGCCTCCCGTTGGGACGCAAAGCCCTTGAACGACGCATGCCTTAGAGAGAATCTCCCGGCGTTCGACGGTTCCGTTGATTGGAAGCCGGAGCTTGAGTATGACGAATGGATATGGGCTCTCTCCGACAGTGAGAAATCTATGCTTCACAGCTGGATTGTATCCTGCGCCGAAAATATTAAAAATCATCTGTAAAAGAAAAGGGCTGTCAATGTTGCGACAGCCTTTTCATATATTTCAGACACCGTAGTGAATGTTAATGGCAATCAGATACAGGAGAATTAAGTGCGCAGGATAAAAGACATAGAAGAAGTACTTCGGCTGCTTTCCGCGCTCCCCATTGTAGAACAGCATGGGGATATACCCCAATAACACCCATGGAAATTCATTGTACAAAATGGCGCTTCCCAGCACACACTGCGGGACGCGCCATTTGTTCATTAAGTAAAAGAACAAAATGAGCGCAGGTCCCTGCCAGCCATAGTCCGTGTTAAGAAATTCGGCAGCCCAACATGCAAAGACAGCCAGACCGATCTGCAAAACATCCATTTTCCGACCGTTCAGTGAATCCCATCCCCAGATGAGAAGCAGCCCGATAAGAAGCGTAAAATAGACGTTCTGATATTCCAGGGTTCTAAACTCCATCGTCACAAGTAAATTAAACGGTATTTCCGATACTATTCCGAAGGCAAGGAGCCGCATCGCGTATTTTTTTACATTTCTTGTGTGAAGATATCCCTGGACGATGAAGAAGCAATAGATCGGGAAAGCAGTACGACCGATGCCGCGCATTACTTTGTAAATCATGTAGATCGTGTAGAGTTCTGTTCCGTAAGTGATCGGCGCATTCGGAACCAGAATCGCATGGTAAAGCAGGGAAAGCGCACTGTGGTCGATGAGCATTGTGATGCAGGCGATCCATTTGAGGGTCGATGCGTTGATTTTCAAGTATTTATCAGGCAGGTTATACGTGAACATGTAACTATCCTTTTTCTGATGAATTATTTTACGACAGGGTGACGTTTCATAGCCGGCAATTTAATACTTCAAAGAGAGATTTGAGTTGTAAATATGCCGTTGAGACCGAATGAAGCCCTGTGAAACTATATTGTACTACATCAAATCATAAGTTCCTACCACTAAAATGGCAGAATATTACGGAATTTGTCTGTCACATCTCTTTTTTCTTGAAAGCCGGAATAAGGACTGTTACACTTTAATCATCATTCCCGGCCGTTCGGCTTCTTTTTCCCGAATTATAACAAACTGGCACAGTGCATCTGTGCGGAAAGGAATACTGTTATGCAAGTAGTCAAGGGGGCTTTTGCGCTTTTTGCGGGTCTTTTTGCCCTTATGGCAGGCGTCGTACCTGTCGGAGCCTCAGGCACCGACGTGAGATTCACGGAAGGCTTGATCGACAAAAGCAGGACCTGCAGTGTTACAATTCATGAATACGTTAGCAACAACGGTGATGCTGTGGTCCGAGTAGACGGAAATGCAGTGGAAGCGGAGGCACTGCTTCCGGACGGAGCAGTGCCGGTGAGTGACGTGGGATTTAGCTTTATGAAGATAGCAGATCCGGCTCTCCCGGAGGCGGATGCATCCGGGGACATAGGTCCTGCATGTTATACAGGACTTTCTTCTCAGCTGTCAAGTCTGTTTACTGAACTGAAAATCTGGTCATCTGCAGATTTTGATGAGAGATATCACCCCGGCGAAATCACAGATTTGATTGATGCCGCAGATGCCGTCTCAGCGACCTCCGTCACCGACCTTGTCGCCAAATACGGAGTACGCCTGACAGATACGGATGAAGAAGGTATTACAAAGGCTGAGGGACTCACACAGGGACTATATCTGTTTGCAGAAACGAAGAGCCCTGAGGGCTGCGTCCCCTGCGACCCGTTCTGCATCGAGCTTCCACAGACAAACAGATCGCAGATGACTATCGGGAATATGAAATACGATCCGGGTGAGATATGGCTCTATGATATTTCTGTTTACCCGAAGAGCAGGTCTGTGTCTGTACAAAAAGCGATAATTATAACGGAAAAGAATGAGAAAGGGGAGGTCGTCGGAGAAAAATATGAAAGCAGTGATACAGCCTGCATCGGCGACTCGTTAAAATTCAGTATCATCGCTGATGTCCCCAGACTATCCGACGGCACACAGAACCGCCTCTATGTAATAGAGGATACGATGGAACCCGGACTTAAGTATGCAGGTGATATCAGACTGACCTATGGCGAGAGTGCGGAAACAGCAGATTTATTGACAATGAACTCCGATTACAAAGTTGATACATCGTCCGGACCCTGCACTATTAAGATCACATTTACAAAGAAAGGACTTGCCCGACTGGGGGCGAACATCAGGGAGTCTCACGTTTATGTTAATTACAGTGCCCGTCTCGATAAATGTGCAGCCGTTGCCGAACCGGGAAATACGAACGCTGCGTCTCTCATTTATGGAACGAACCGTTCTGATGACATAAGAGCAGTTACACGACCGGTTACGGTCTTTACATATATGCTGACCCTCAAGAAAACATTTTCTCCGATCCAGGATCATTTCGGTGACGTCAAGTTCAGCCTTTCAGACGGTAAAGAAAAGATGTATTTCGTTAAAGAATCTGACGGAATCTATCACACCGCCTGTGAGGATGAGAATGATCAGATAACACTCGCTTCTCCGAACGATTCGACAGGAGTTCTTATACTGAAAGGTCTTGCCAATGGCACGTACATTCTGACTGAGGAGGAGACAGTCCCGGACTACAGTCTTCTCGGAGAAGCAATTGAGATAAACATAAAAAACAGGAACCTGTCCGTTGATGTAGAAAACAAAAAGTCAATCGACCTTGTCCATACAGGCGGCACGGGACTCGTACAAGTCATATGCGGCGCTTTGGTGATGATTGCTGGCGGCTTATGGTGCCTGGTACTGGCTTCCCGAGGATCTAAAAGTGGGTCTTAGTATAAACTAAGCAGTGCCTTTCGGTCCGTGCCGAAACAGAGGATTCTTATAGGGCGATTATACCACTGAAGAAAGGATCGGATAATGCAAACTATTAAAGCCGAGCTGCTGATTTTCATCGGATTCATTCTTGTTCTGGCAGGGACTATCATGTTGGAAAGACCTTTCATCATCAGGACCTATGAGAAGGCAGCATCATTCGGTTTTCTCTGTGATATTGCCATGCCGGGAGACTCACACATTCGCAGCGCTCATTCAGCTGATGGGCTGCGTGTTGATAGTCCCGGCGTAAGCAGTGAGCAAAGCAGAGCCCACAGCTATAATCAAAACATATATGCAGTTCAGAACAGACATGGCTTCGTATATGAGGATGAGTACAAGGACCCTGAATATGAAGCAATACTGAACGGCCCCTGCGGCATGATGTGCGTCATTGAAATTCCGTCTATTCATGTACTGCTGCCAGTGGGGCACGGTACAGGTACGGATCTTCTTCGCGATGCAGCCGGTCACTTGCACGGGACTTCACTTCCGGTTGGCGGCCCTTCAACGCACGCGGTGATAGCAGCCCACTCAGGAATCGTCGACAGGGAATTGTTTACCCACCTGCCCAGGATGAAAACCGGTGATAAATTCAATATTTATGTGTTGGGGGAAAAGCATACCTACATAGTCGATAAGATCTCGACATGTCTTCCCTCAGAAACTGAAGCTCTCTCGATAGAACCGGAAGAGGATATGATTACTCTCATGACCTGTGTTCCCTACGGCATTAACACCCACCGACTATTCGTGAGAGGAGTGAGATGCGTCAGTCAGATGAATAATTACGCCTTACATCTTCCGATCGCACGCCGTATGGAGTATGCAAGATCCGTATTGTACATAGCGGGAATGTTCCTTGCAGCAGCGGTTGAAACAGCCTTTTACGCACTGCATATCCTTAAGGTCCTCAGCCGGGCAAGTCCGAAATTAAAAAGGAGTATTAAATGAACAACCTAAGAAATCACGTTTCATCAACCATATTGATACTTGTTTTTTTATGCATCTTTTCTCCGGAGACTGTACTCGCCGACAAGACGGTCGACACAGGAAAGAGCGGCTCTGTGACAATCCGATATTTTGATGATGTAGATGCCAGGACACCGGTCTCGGGTGCCGAGTTCACCTTCTACAAAATTGATGACAGCCGTGACACTACTACGTATACTGATATAACAAATCAGGATGGGATTTTGAAGATCAGCGACATGAAACTCGGCCGGTACCGGGTAGTGGAGACTTCTCCGTCACCGGGTCATAAAGCATCTGCGTCATTCCTCCTGACTATACCGATGACTGATCACAACGAATGGCTCTATGATCTGACACTGGAGCCCAAGGCTTCTCTCGATCTGCCGACTACCTCGAAATCTGTTTACAGCTTATCCGGCAATCAGGGGGCTGCCTCGCTGTTATCGGGAAGCACATACAGGGGCGAATCAGCAGGCAACGAGCTCTCGAGATCCCGGACTTCCGGATCAGTTTTCAATGAGGCGGAGACGTCACGGAGCAGAAACACAAAAAAGGCTGTGGCAGCCAGCACGGGTGACGAGACAGGCGCAGCACTCTGGGCAGCCGTCAATATCAGTTCCGGGATTACTATAGCAGGACTCTGGCTTACTATAAGGCGCATAATCCCGAAGCATAAATAGTCAGGCTTATGACCTGCATTGGTATTTTGATATAGGAATTGCCAAATGATAACGGTTAATGACTTTCGCAGGTACTTGCTCAATGATAACCGCCATTGACAATTAAAATCAATGATGTAAAATACTTTCTAACGATTGTAAGCTGCTGTATTCGGATATTTCTTCCTACAAGTGAGTTATAATATCATGAATGAAAATGAAGTAACGCCGACAACTGAATATGATCTTCAAAAAATTAGAGATAGAGCTTCCAGACAGCGCGAAGCTTTCAGACGTATGCACGGTGTTGCTGCTCCGCAGCCTGAAGTTTCGAGGGCTCATCCGAGCTATTCTTATCAGCCAGGGTATTCGGACAGAGTCTCTGTAAGGGTGCCGGAGCACAGAGAAGCCGGAAGTTCTCTCGCCATTATTTCTCTCATACTGGGCATTATCTCGATTCTGTTTTTCTGGGGAATGATATTCATAATCCCCATAGCTCTTATAGGCATCTTTACCGCAATAAGAGTCATACGCAGGAAAAAGGACAAAGGACTTGGCACCGCCGCTCTTATCACTTCCGTCATCGGCCTAATTCTTGCAGTCATCATGACGGTCTTTGTGGTTACCAACAGCGACCGTATTATCAAAGCGCTTGATGAGCTTGAAGATGCAATAACTTCAGAGTATGGTGAGGATTTCGATGATACCTTCGGAAATCGTTTCAGAGGACCTAAAGACATGTTCTTCTTTGATGGCATTACATTTTCAGACGATGTGAGTTCAGAATGACTGTATCCCTGCCCGGAGGTATGATAAAAAGAGCTTGACATCTGTGAATATTTATTTCATAATGTAGTGGTTACGGGGTATGGCGTAGCTTGGTAGCGCGCACGGCTGGGGGCCGTGAGGTCGCGAGTTCAAATCTCGC
>ODAJ014767953.1_pt1 | contig 16606 bp, 4 predicted proteins | sample 1539241 | NCBI WGS metagenome assembly ODAJ01 (sample SAMN02144231, study PRJEB22623) | gut metagenome | biome: sheep rumen | host: Ovis aries | place: New Zealand
CGGACATCTGGCTCTTACTGCCAAGGAACCCGCTGCACGTGCTAAGGGTGAACCTTCGAAGCCGACGGCCATCCTGCCACCGTGGGCACGAAGCCCGCTGCTCAACGTGGAAGACTTCAGCTACTACATGCAGGCCACAGATAATGGCGACGGCACCTATTCCGTATCTGACGGGGATCTCACGACCCGCATGATAGGGTTGCCGGAGAACAAGATATACGTGCGTTACAACTACAACGTGGAGACCACGCCGTTCACCGTGAAGGACACCTACTTTACTGCCGACCAGGCCCCCCGCTACCTGCCGCTGGACCTCACAGGCAACACGTGGTACAATATCGTGACTTACTCATGGGGTGACGACTGGCTCTATACCCGTGAGGCTGACAATCAAGTCCGTGGTCTCGACCGACCGGCACAGAATCAGCAATTCTCCACATATCCTAAGAAGAATGGAAACTTCTTGTTCCAGAGTACGAAACCTTATTTGTGGCGACTCGTTGGCAGTGACCCCTACGCCTTCAAGATGGTCAACTCGCTCAAGGGCAACAACCGCTACTTCTCCGGAAAATTCTCTGACGGCACTCCAGACGGAACGAGTCTTATGCCTCAGATGCTTACCGAGGCTGACAATGCCGACATCACTACCTTCATGATACTGAAGCCGATGAGCAACAGTAAGGATATTCGTATCGTGGCAACAGGCAGGCTGAACTACTACCTGAGCAATACGCGTTGGGGCTCCAACTGGATATCCTACTACAACCAGGTGGATGAATCTAATGAGAACCCCTTCCAGGGCGTGACCTATCACGGCTATGAGTTCTTCAAGGCCCCCGTCACCCGCAGCTACACCTTCCATGCCATGAACTGTGACGGAGCCACACCCGTCAACACCTGGACCATGAAGCTGCAACGCGACTGGCTGACGCCCGTGACCATGGAAGCCGACATTGCCCGCATCTGCGCACAGTATGAGAAGGAGGGAACCCATGACTTCGCCGATCTGGCCGTTGTCGGAGCGGGACGCTTCTACCACACGGAGACGATGGGCGACACCAATGCAGACCGCATTTACGATTCCGGCACAGGCGAATACGATGTCTACCCCGAAATCGGAGAAGACGAAACCTACGATATCTATTTCAAATACAAGGTGAAAGGCGAGGAGCTGGCCGAATATACCAGCACTGCAGGTCAGATTGCCACCGATGTGGCATACCATAAGGCTAACGGGCGTCTGGATGAAACACATCCCGGCGATGCCAAGTGGTGGTTCATGGTGCTCGACACCGACGAGAACATCACTGCCACGGGGTCGGGCGACAGCCGAACCTTCGTGGGCAGACAGATGTTCCTGCGCCGCGAGGACAACGGTGGCGTGGGTTGGATGAACAACGACTACGCCCTGCACAAGAGCAGCGATGACAACTACAACAACTACAGTTGCCACCGTCTGGCCGAATGGTACAAGCAGGGCGACAACGATGCCTTCCGCGAAGGACGCTGGCTCTGGACTTTCGTGGGGACAGACCCCTACCTGATGAAGGTGCTCAACCTGGAGTCGGCTGTCGGTGTGACCGTGGATGCCGAGGGCGTTTATTCCCTGGATGCTGCCGACAACTGCTACGTCACCACACGGGAAGTGACACAGGCTAACGGGGCGAAGAACTATCCTGCCCTGATTCCCTCCGCAGAACCTACTGGGAACCAACTGTGGGGTATGGCCCCCGGCTATGGCACGGAACACACCTTCAGCCTTGTGGCTCCTATTACCAACGATAGCCATCAGGCCTTGTTCTGGACTATGAACAGCAGCACGAGGACCGACAGCGTGGCAGGCAGTCCGCGTGCCGCCGACCGCAGCAATGCCATCCAGCTCATCCGCTACGTTCCCGTGAAGTATGAAGATGTGAACCTCGTCATCCGCCGCAGCGATGAGGTAGCGAAATACCAGGCCGCCACGGCCGCCAACAAGCCAGGCATCCTGGCTGGCATGAAGACAGGTATCTCTAAGCTCTATTTCGCAGCCTCGGAACGTATGTTCGAGGCTGGTGACAAGATTGACATGAGCAACAAGGAGACCCTGCCGCTGAACGTGCGACGAGCCTTCTGCGACTATACCCTCTACAAGGACATCTTCACCACTGTCGGCGGTAACTACGTCGTCACCGCAGGGCCTTATCCCACCACCACACAGGCTACTACAACAGGCTCGTGGAGCACCACAGCACCGTATGTCTATAATCAGGGAACGGGCGAGAAACTCTACGATGAGGACGGCAAGCCCATCTGGACCTACGTCAACGCTGACGGAACGCCCGCGCCCGGTGGCGCTCAAAGCATCTATGCCAGCTACGAGGTGACGAGCGACATATTCCTGAAGACGCCGCCCACACAGGCCGAGGTGAAGGCGATGTCCAGTACCAACGACCACGTCTATTTCATGGACTTCCCCAACACGTCCGAGACCGTAGCCACGACCTACAACAGCGGCCACCACGCCTACTATGACGAGTTGGCCACATTCGCGGACCAGGTGGGAATGCTGTATGAGGGCGTGACCGAGAAGATGATGTGGAACGGCAGTGCTTTCGTCAATGACAACACGAGAGTCTACAACTATTGCCAGTACAAGACAGCAGCCAACCGCATGGAGTCCGTGCCCGAGAACCTGAAGTGGTACTTCGTGGGCGACCCATACAAAGTGCAGGTCTATAGCACAGCAGGTGCATGGAACACCACATCTGTCACAGATACGAACAAAAAGACATGGGCCGCCGGCACTAAGGCCGCTAACCTCTGTCGCTTCGACCCAACGGAAACCAAGTTCCAGTTCGTGGTTGACTGCGTCCATTTGCGTGTTCCTGACTATACCAACATAGACCAGCGTGAAATGCTCAACCCGACAGACGAAACGGGTAAGCTTCTTCCTCCCGAATATAAGTTCCACAACCGCAACTACAACGAACCCTACTACGACGACTTCTATTGGGAATGTGTACCCGCAGCCAGCAGCGACCCACAAGCCTTTGCACTTCGTTTCAAGGAGGACAACGACTATATGGGCTACCGCAACGTCTATTATTATCTCTCCCATGACGGCCTGACGAGAAAATACCGTGAGTCTGACGAGTTGCGCAAGGGCACCTACAATATCAACCTCAGCTATAACGCAGACAACGAGCGCCAGCAGTCTGGCGACTATAAGGGTTACCACGCAGCCAACAACGAGTATACCGTCATCAAGCTGGTACAGCCTGTGAAGCTCTATGTCAGTGCCTTTAAGGAGAAGGACAATGCCACCCCGACATCACAGTGGACTCCGAACCCCAACACAGGCGGTATGGCAGCCAACAGCAGCCGTTGGCAGCGCAGGACCACCGACGAGTTGTCGGAGTACTATGGACTGAACGAGATGGTGACAGCGGTCCCGCGCCATCTGCAACGTAAGTTCGTCAAATATGGCACGGTCAACTATCAGCTCATTGAGTCCCGTGCCTACAACACTCCGCTCAGCGAGTGTACAGAACATGCCTCGGATGTCTTTGTGACAGGCACCAAGATTAACCCTGTCTTCAAGCTCAACGTAAGCTACAAGATGGACGACATAACAACGAACAACATCCACCTGTTCACCACAGACCCGGCTTCGCCACAGTGGCTGGACATGACGGTCAGCACCAACAGCTGGCTCTACTATGACAAGACGAACCGTGATAGCAATAAGCAGGAGAATCAGACCTCACTGGTCAGCAACTACCGCACGGCGCTCAACGATAACAGCGTCAGTGGATGGGACGACGGCCTGAAAGGTCTGCACTGGGCTTTCTTCGGCGACCCCTATGACTTCACCATCGTGAACCGTCGTCGCTACGAAGATGCACCCTCTCCCACATCAGACCAGTGGCTCGCGGTTTCCAAGGCCACCATCGCCAATTGGAACGGTGTACCCAATGATTCTGTCATTTGGACAACGTCGATGGTGCCCTTGTCCGATGCTGCAAACTCCAGTGTTGATATAGCTGCGGCCAATACAGCCACCCATTTTTCCACCCAGATGTGGAAGACGGGCGGCGACAATGACTATTTCCTCCGCACCGCATCCCTGAAGACAGGTGAGAATGACTATAACAACGGCAGCACCACAGGCACCAACCAAACCAACAACTACTGGCGCATGGTGCGCAAGACCTACACGGACAGCGACCCCGACAGCTACTTCACGATGGTACCCTATCATCTTTCTGACAAGGGAACTTACACGGATAATATCTACAGCTCCAACTTTTCCAAGACGATGAAGGACCTAGGTGTCACACAACAACTGCTCACCATCCGCACCGCCGTGGCCGTCGACGCCGACGGCGCCGACAACGACTGCTTCGATGCCAATATCTATATTTACAACCAAGCGGGTGAGCTGAAGGCACAACTGAAGCACATCGAGGTGGCTTACGGAGATGTGGATGAAAAGATGCCGCGTACGTTGCGGCGCTACGGATGCACCTACCCAAGATGCTATCAAATCAATAATGACGGCACGATAGGCTCCGACATCACCGACTTTACCACTATGACTTTGGACGTAAGCAAGGCCGTCACGGAGGATGGACATAAGTACATCGAGATAGCCTACGTCTATACCGTAGATGAGGAGGTGGAAAAGTTCTTCACCACCAGTGATGAGGCCAAGCAGGACGAGTACACATGGTCCAACGCCTACTTCAACTGGGAGGAGGTCATCCAAGGCAACAAGACCAGCTATGTAGACTATGAGCGCAGGTTCGACCACTATGTATATAGCCCCGACGGCCATATCATCGACGAGGTGTATACCTACGAGCCCGTCATCAAGGAGGCCGACGGCTCCAAGTCGTCGAAACCATTCTACGGATGGGTGAACACACATACGGGCCAGACACGGAGCTATGCCGACCAGACATCGCAGACCGAGAACGACGACCAGAAGTGGAGCTTCGTCGGCGACCCCTACGACTTCGAGATGAAGAACTATGCCAAGTACCTGCAGAACGAGGCCAGCAGTCTCACCGGCAGTGCTACGGACAAAGCCGCTGTCAACAACTCCATCGAGGCCTCCAGCCATTGGGCCATCATGCAGGGCAAGCAGCAGGAACACATCGACGAGGAGGGCAAGACGGTGAAGGTCACGGATGCCAGCGGCAACCCCGTGTATGAGTACTACCTCGCACTCATCGACGATGACCCTGCGAGCGACACATACGGCGCGGCCATCAAGCTCGTCACCTTCGACCGCAAGGACGGGGCTACCAGTGACCAACAATACCTCTACACCACCGGAGGCGTGAATATCTACGACCCCACAGGCAAGAGCTACGCTGCCGACGGCGTGAAGCCATTCTTCCTCTCCGACCTTATGAGCTATGCCAACATGGTGGTCTATCACCTCGTCATAGCCCACCAGCACTCACGCGACCCAGAGGACTTGACCGAGCTGCAAGGTGCTGGCCGCTACGACAAGAGTGTGTGGACAACCATCAATAATGGTGAATACCACGAAGTAGCCTACAACGTGCTCGACCATCTGGCCGAGTGGGACTGGTACAACAACCGCATCTCTGGTAAAGACCGCAACGATGACTATCCTCTATCCGCCGGCGACATGAGCTCTTTGGGCGACAAGTATGTCAAGCCATCCTCCTTGCGCGACGTCATCCACGATCCTATCCCCGACTACATCGTGCAAAGGGTCGGTGTGGGCAACCGTCTGAAGGTGCCTTGGTACATGGAACGCCAGTTCTGCACCTACGACCTCTACCAGCGCGACGTAATGAAGTCCGTGACGCTGGATGGAACTAACGAGTATCCAATAGGTTCGGGCTTGAAACCAATGGTCTTGGCATATCTGAAGAACGAGGCTGGAGAGTACTTGGATTCAGAAGGCAACGTAACCACAGATCCGACTAAGTATGTGCAGCTCTTCCTCGATGACGCCAAGACACAGCCTGCCTACGAAATCAAGTGGGTGTCCGTCCTTAAAACCTGGAAGCCTGCCGACGGCGAGGGAACCAAGCCTCGCGGCTACGATGCTATCTCAACACAGAACGACCACCTCATCACCAAGCTCGACGCCAGTCACAAGAACCGTATGGTGGTCATCGATGTGGTCTACCACGTGAATCCCGAGGAGTTCCGCTTTGCCGACAAAGGACGTAACACCACGGCATGGTACTCCATGATGACCAACAACCCGAAGGACGGACTGATGAACTTCTCCTACAAGGACGGCATCGGTGCGCGGCACGGCCGCGAGGTGCACTACACCAACAACTACTTGTGGGCTCCAGAGGGCGACCCCTACGGCTTCATCCTCCACAGCCGCTATGCCACCATCAACGGCACGGGATGGGACAACGTGGTCGTCACCACGCCAGGTAAGTTGCCGGAGAGCGCAACCAACGAAGACAAGATTGGAGTGGTCAAGAACGGCTCCGACGTCATCGACTACTCCGTGACATATAACTCCGGCGAGACCTTGGCTGAGGCCACCGTGGACCAAGCTTCCTATACCGGGCAGTACGACCGCATCAACTTCCGCACCAAGCGCATCACCCACCCGGGACGCAACAGCGAGCGCAAGACATGGAGCGCCCGCAACGCCATCTATGAGATGTTCGTGGGCATGAACGACTACTCGTTCCTTATGCACCCCACGAGTGCCTACGTCGATATCACGGGCGACAAGTTCGGCAGCTTCTACATGATCCACAACACGACGCCCGGCGCAGACTTCCACAAGGCCGAACTGCGCTACGTGCCGGATGTTAAGACACTGCGACTGTCTAATGTGGATGCCAACTGGCGACTCATGACTACACCCGAACAGCTGCTGCCATACTTCGAGCGGTCGGGCTACGTCGGAGGCTTGCAGCCCAATCTGGCACTCCACTATGAGAACAAGGCACTCTATGACGAGCTGGTGAAGTACAAGGCTACCTACCAGACCGACCCGTCGGTCATCGACTTCAAGACCATCGACCGCGCACGCGAGCTGGTATATAAGGGCAAGTTCTACCGCCGCGGCGGCTCTGGCAACCCCTACACCACCGAACTCCTCTACACCGAGGACCGCCCCACCAACGTCGCCGCAGACATGCCCCTGAAGTTCGTCTCCGACAACCTCATACCCCTCACCCAGGGCTACTACCGCATCCAGGCCTTCTCCGGCGATGCCCTGAACAAGGACGGCGAGAACGTTGACGGCACAGGACTCAAGGGCGTAGTCGGACCCCGTTACATCAGCGGCTATCGCCACGAGAGCGAGAAGCAGTTTGCAGGATTCGAAGACCTCGACAACAACGACGCCACACCCATGACGCTCAAGGCCGGCAGCCGCTGGCTCCACTTCTACGAGACCGACGAGGCCCACACCGTACACCACGTGATGAACGACATGCACACCCTCGTCAGCAAGCTCGACGGCCAAAACTACCACGACCGCGATGCCGAGCCGCACCCCGCCATGCGAGGCAACATCGAGATTCTGCCCGCCGAGTACGACCCCAGCAGCATCTTCTACTTCACGCCCGCCGACGTGGGCGGCGACGAGTACGACCGCTGGAACATCAGCACCCAGGGGCTGCGCCTGCGCGGACGCGCCGGAGGCAAGCAGGGCACCGACGCCAACTATGGCGTCACCAAGCTGGTGGAACCCACAGCGGCTTCTGAATCTGGCTACGACGACCACTTCCGCATCAACGACATCGGCGGCACGGCATTCACCATGCGACTGCGCAAGTATGCCATCGGAGACACAAAGGAAGGAACTTCTACTGCACTCTCCACATGGGACGACATCGTGGCCGAGAACCTAAAGACCAACTACCTCTGCATCGACGCCAACCACCGCTATCGCATCACCATCCACAAGGACAACGAGATGAAGGAAATCGGTGACGGCTACAAGGAGGGCAACGAATACTGGCAGCTCCCCGACATCAACTACGGCATACAGGACACCAAGTGGCTGCTGCAGCCCGTCGGCGTGCGCACCGAGTGGCCCTACAACGAGATGCCGCTGCGCGTGAAGGTGAACAAGGGCGGACAGAAGCCCGACCTCGCCACCGGCCTGGGTCTCAGCGGCTCCGAGAACGAGGACCCCAACTACTACGCCTCGCTCTACGTGCCCTTCGACACACGCCTCAACTCCACCATCGATGCCGCCTTCACAGCCACCGTGGCCAACCCCATGCCCAAGGCCCTGCGCCTGGCCTCCGTAAGCCAGCTCAACAACATGGGCAACCCGCAGTTCGTTCCTGCCGCATGGCCCGTGGTCATCCGCAGCAGTGCGCCCAAGACGGGACAGTGGATGAAGCGTGCCGACACCAACGGCGACGGCATCGGCGACGGCCCCATCACCGAGGACCCCGCCAAGGCCTTCCGCTACGTGGAGCTCTACATACCCACCACCCACCCCACCGACATCCCCGACAGCCGCGCGAAGATAACCCTCCACGGCTCCTACCTCGAGACCATGCTCTCCGACGGCGACATCAACGCCGCCACTGGCAAGAGCAGCTGGACCCCCGGCGGACCCGATGTAATGGTGCTGGGCCTGCCCTTCGTGCAGGGGACCAACGACAAGACCACGACAGGCGAAGCCGGCGAAAATAAGTCCACCGACTACTACGCCTACCAGACCACCGACGCCGTAGGCTTCTACACCAACGAGAACTGGCGCCGCGACCAGCGCACGGGCAACGATGCCGCCGGGGCCGCGATTTACTCCAACACCGCCAACGACGGCTCCATCGAGACCGCCCACTGGGCCACTGCCCGCAACGCCACCTACGCCCAGCGCTCCAACCGCTACGTCTATCACAACAAGGCGTTCTACGTGGGCGACTTCAACCCCGACGCGCCACACGCCGAAGAGTCCTCTGCCCCCACCAAGCCCTTCTATGCAGCCCTCTTCGACGATGTGGACTACGAGCAGCCGGAGGAGCAGCAGTTGGATGACGCGCTCACGCCCGACGTGCCGCGATGGGGTGTCTATGACCTCAGCGGCCGTATGCTACGCACGAAAGAGGCCGTGATGAATGGCACATGGCGCCGCAACCTACCACCGGGCATGTACATCGTCAATGGGCGCAAAATGACCGTGAAGTAAGATGATTGCTTCGCAAGAAATTAAACAATAAGGAACGAAAATAGAATAACATGAGAAAAGTTATTTTCTATATCTTGTCAGGAACTGTGGCGGTGCTTTCCTGCACCGACAACCACATCCTGCCCTCCCCTGAAGAGCAGGAGGATGTGGCGGGCACCGGCATCGCCTTCGAGGCCAGCGTGGTGACATCGAAGATGGCCACGCGCTCCGACGGAAGCATCATCAATCGTCTGGAGATAGAATTCCCCGGCCCGGGCACGACATACTACGAATATGCCGGCGAGGGCGTGGCACCTACCCAGAAAACCGTGGATTACGGCATCGGCATCTACGGTGCCTACACGGGGCAATATACCTGGCATGAGCTGCAGACGCTGGCGACAACAAGCTTTGCAGACCGTGCTTCGCTTTCCGTGGCATTTCCATCACTTTCAGGACTCGGCGATGAAGACGAAAGGGAGTTCTCCGTCATGAAGAACAATATCCTCAACGACTACTACACCGCCAACCTCTTCTACAACCAGAAGGCCGCCATCGGTGCGCCCGTAGGCACGAAGGTGGACAAGGTGTCGCGCTCCAATCCACTCACCTACACCCCCGAACGTTTCTGGCCGAACAATAAGCTCGACGGTTCTTCTACCAACTACGAGCGCGCCACCTTCTGGGCCTACTATCCCTGGAACGCGGCAGGCAACCCGGGTGAGTACGGCGTGCATATCGTCAGCAACGAGAACGGCGTCACAACGGGCGGCGGCATGGGAAAGGTGCAATACACCATGCACCCCGATGCCTCCCAGCAGAACGACTTCATGCTCAGCGAACTCGTAGCTGACTGCTCCAAGGACACCTATCCGCTCCAGGTGAGCACCGACCCCGCCGACAAGGGCTTCACACCCAAGCGCGTGCCTTTCAAGTTCCACCACATGCTGGCGCAGGTGCGCCTCTATGCCTTCATACAGGGGCGTGACCGCGTGGTGTATAAGGACGAGGACAGCGACGGTGAGGACGACCTGGCCGACGCCACATGGTTCGACACACAGACCACCGACGCCACCATCGTCGACGACCTGGGCAATGTCTATGAGAAAACCGGCGCCGACGAGGTGAAGCGACGCAAGTATGGCAGCACCACAGAGTACGACAAGACTCTGACCCGTGCCGAGTTCCTCGCCCTGGGTCTGAAGGTGCCCGACGAGTCGAAGTCCATCCGTTGGTACCGCAACGCAGCCATCCGCAACATCACCGACGACCGCTACCGCGCCGAGATTTCCTACGAGATGGCCTTCAACAACATCCACACCTCGGCCACCTTCTCGCCCACCGTCACATGGGACGGCACGAAATACACCACCAAGGCCAACTACACCACCGAGGGAACACTCGGCTCCGCCACCGTCAACCACTACATCATGAACCCCTACTGGTTCCGCTTCAAACCGGCAATCAATGCGATGACGGGGCAGGCAGACCCCGAGTACGGCAAGCGCGTGATGCTCAACGAGAACTATATGTTCGACTACTTCGAGGACACGCCGGCATGGAAGACGACCTCGATGACAACGGCCGAACAAACGGCTGCCCTGGCACAGGATGGCCTGAACTGGGCCACGTTCCGCTCCGGCGCAAAGAACGTGCTCGGCTATACGGGCAGCACCGACCTCTCAGGCAACACAGCCCTTGAGGTCTTGGACTCCCGCAACAGCAAGCACTACAACTACCCTCCTGGCAACATCATCCTGGCTGTGCCCCAGGTGATGGATGACAACGATGTGCCGAACATCACTATCACGGCTCACGGCTATCAGGCCAACGCCGACGGCAGCAAGTCAAGCACAAAGCTCACCGCCAAGGTCACCATCAACATGCTTCAGATGAACCTGAAGTGGGAGTCGGGCTTCATCTACTGCTACGCGTTCCTCGACGAGCTGAGACCCGGCGACGACATCGTGCGCGGACCGGAGACCATCACCGTCATCTTCGACCACTCGCGCATCACCGACCAGTGGTGAATACATTGAACCATTTACTATTTACCATATCAGAAATATGCGAAGAAGATATTTATTGTACATATTCTATATTGCTGCCTGGGCGTGCGGCATGACGATGCTGACGGCCTGCTCAGATGACAGCAGCGACCTGTACGACGGAGATGGGGCCGTCACCTTCACTGCTTCGTTGGATGATTTGGCGGACACGCGTGCAGGGCTGTGGGACGAGATGACCACCGACAGACTGAAGGAATATGATGCCTACACGGGTAGTGGCGGCTTCGGCGTCTTCGCTTACTACACGGGGAACACACCCTGGAACACGGCGGGCAGCACAACCACGCCCAACTTCATGTACAACCTGCAGGTCTATTGGGACAGCTACACTGCCAAGAACTGGGTCTATTCTCCGCAGAAATACTGGCCCAACGAAAACCAGCCTGCCGACGACGAGGGGGCTACGGGCGTGAACAATGCGCACAGCTATGTCAGTTTCTTCGCATACGCTCCCTACGTGGATCCAACGCTCGACTTGGGAACAGACGGCATCACGGCGCTGAGCGCTAATACGGCCGCAGGAGCACCCACTGTCACTTACACGCTCAGCGATGTCCCCGAGCAGCAGGTGGACCTGCTCTGGGGCACCCGCGGCAAGACGTCCTACGCCCAGGCTTCGGGCGAGACGAACGTGGCAGACCTCTCTGCCGGCAACGTCGTCAACACCGACCTGACGAAGCAGACCACCACGGAGCGTGTCAGTTTCGCTTTCAAACATGCCATGGCCAGCATCGATGTCTATGTGCAACGTATTTATGATGAAATGACTCCGTCGGGAAAGAAACCCGACACTGACGCCGCCAAGATTTTCGTGAGCCAACTGAAGCTTACCGTGCCTGCCGACAAGTTCTGCCAGCAGGGCGTGCTGGACCTGGCAAAAGGAAAATGGAGCGGAACGGAACTGGGCACACAGAAAGAACTGTTTGTCGATGCCGCACACATGGATGCCAACCTGATGGGCACCATGCAGCCGAACACCAACCTGACGGCTGTTCAGAATGTGGAGTTGGACAACTTCGACTCAAAGACGGGCTGCGACGAGAATCTACGACGGCTGACGGCGCTTCCATACGCCACGATGCTCATTCCCCGGGACGGCAACACGGGAATCCCCGTGACACCCACCCTCACATACAGCTTCGTGACCAAAGACCCGTCGCTCGTGCTGGACATCCCTAACAGCTCTGGCACCGCCAACTTCTCCCGCATCACCCACGAGGTGACAGGCGCACAAGTCATCATCGGCACGGAGACATCGCCAGGCAACTATGAGCTGCTGCCCGGCTACCGCTACATCCTCGTCTGCTACATCGGCGTGGAGAGCGTGCAGTTCCAGGTCATCAGCATCGAGGACTGGGACTTCCCACTCCGCTTCACGCCGTCCGTCACCACATTCAAGAATGTGGATTATAATAAAGGTGAACAGACGCCTTCAGAATGGCAGGGCAAGACCGTCAATGAATAATCAACTATCGTATTATCGTAACAGATGAAGAAAACAGCTATTATAGGAATCTACCTGGCAGGGCTCCTCTGCGCCTCCTGCACCGACGACCTCCTGCCCTCAGCTTCCGGCGAGATGGACGATGCCGACTGCATCGCCTTCGGCGTAAGCGTCGTGGAACAAGCCGACATGATTTACGACTACGGCCGCACACGTGCCGCCGCCGGCGAACCCGCATTGGACAGCGCCACCATCGCCGCCAACACCTTCGGCGCTCATGCCATGGAGGGCGACAACCCCTGGGGCATGAACATCCACCGTATGCCCCTGCCTTTCGTGGGCATACACCCGGGCAGTGCCTCCACCAACGAGGAACAGCTCACCACGCGCGCACCCCTCAGCGAGATTGCCGGCAACGACCTGCTCTTCCACGACTCGCTCACCATCTGGGGCTACACCGACAAGGGACGCGAACTCTTTTCCAACATCCTGCTGAAGAAAATACGCGGATGGCGCAGCAGCGTACACTGGCCCTACGACAAGGAGGTGACTAAAGTGGTGACTTCCGGGCAGCTGAATCCTGAATATATGCTTTTCTATGCTTTCTCGCCAGCCTTGGAGGAACTGGACATCACCCTGAAGAACTCTCCTGGTTACGGCACAGCACCCATCATCAGCTTCGTTGTGCCAGAGGAGCCGGCAGAGCAGCGCGACCTGCTCTATGGCTGCTCCGCTGCTGTCGATGTGCAGGCAGGTCCCACTCCCGGCTACGGCGGCAGCGGCACGGGCTACTACGAAGGTCAGGCATCGACCCAGAAGGAACAGCACCTGGGGCAGGACGACAAGACCGTCGCGCTAACCTTCAAACATATCCTCACCGCCGTGCGCTTCGCACAGGGCAAGATGCCCGTGGGCGTCACCATCAAGCGCATCACGCTGGCACATATCAAGAGCCAGGGTGTCTATGACCCCGGCCAAGAGAAGTGGGGAAATATGACTGGCAATCCGTTGACATGGTCAGATGACTTGCCGGACAAATATTCCACCTACACCATCTATCCCAACAAAAGCATCACAAACTATGAGGAGAACGTCTATATCGACGGAGACAGCGTACTCTTCCTCATGCCGCAGACGCTGGTCGAAGGCGCAGAACTGCAAATCGTTCTGACGGAAGCCAGTGCGCCCACGGTGGAGCGCACGCTCAAGTGCAGCCTCAAGGACGATGTCTGGAAAATGGGCTACACCGTGACCTACAAGGTGACGATAGGCGAGCTGAAGGGAGAGTACTATCTGGTGCTTGACACGGGCACGGATGGTGTCACCATTCCAAAACACGGTGACACAGGCACTGAGACGAAATACAGCAAAGGTGCTGCCACTCATGAGACGAGCACAAGCACGACCTCTGGAAGCTTCATCATCCATAGCTTCCGCAACGCCAAGGACTACTCCACGTCATCCAACGGCACAAACAAACACCAGAAAGCCGACTGGCAGATGACGGGCTTCTCGTGGGATGGAACCGATGGAACCTACAGCGCCAACAACCGCCCTGCATGGTTGCAGAGCATTACTGGGTGGACCAATGTCTCGAATGAGGTGGGGCAGTCCGCAGGCAATCAGACACCGTCGGATGCGCAAGGGCAGCAGACCATTGACTATGTGCTTGAAGCCCAGTCTTATACACATAAAACCACACACTCCACTGTGCTGGCTTCAAATCCCGGAGTTAGCAACTTCGACCTCTCGTCACATCAGCCAGACGGCACCACTTCCACTGGCACCTCTAAGACATGCGAGTCTGCCAACTGCTACATCGTCAATGCTACAGGAACATACAAGTTTCCGGCCGTCTATGGCAATAGCCTGTCTGGCTCAACAGTAAACAGTTACACAACACCCAACATCTTCAAAGACCATACGGGAGCGGACATCCGATATGGTAATATCTACAAGCAAATCAATAGCTATCCTGTTCAGGAAAGCACAGCGACGAAAGATGGTGATAATTGGAAGAAAACTTTCACGAAGATAACTTATGATAAGACTGTTGATGCCCTGCCTACGCAGGAAATCATCTGGCAAGATGTGAATGGGCTTTTCACTTGCGGCTTAACAGCTTCGAAAGGTTCGACCGACGACCCTTGCTTCACCACTGACGACACAGGTTTCGGCTATGTGGAATTTACCGTCAGCAAGGCACAGCCGGGCAACTGCGTTATTGCGCTGAAGGGCAAGAGGCGTACCGTCGTGACCGAGCGTACCTATTCCGATGAGGCATGTACAACTCAAGTAGGCTCAGACAAAGTTATCAGCAATACGCTGGCAGATGAAGCCGAGATCCTATGGACGTGGCACATCTGGATGACGGATGAGGTCTATCCCAACCAAACCGCAACAAAGGTGGGTTTGGCTAATGGTGCCGTAACTAACGATGCGACTCAACGTTCCGCCCTGACAAAGACTATGGACGAACTTTATCCTTCCTACTACAACGGCTCGAAGATTGTGCAGCTGTCGAATTACGAAGGCACATCCACGGGCATGCTCCCCGTCAACCTCGGCTGGGTGCCCGACGATGATGCCTTCGGCCTCTATCAGCAACGTGACACCTGGGTGGAGATTCAGCTAAAGGACGCTACGAATCAAAAGGTTCATTTCCACATACACCAAGATGCCAAGCCAGACCTCATTACCGGCACCAGCACCATGTACCAGTGGGGACGCCCCACGGCACTGCCCATGGTGAAGACCATAGTAGATACAACTCGTACTCGTAAGATCTATGACAAGAGCGGCACGGATATTACTGCCAGCTTTGAAGTCGTGACACCGACTTCTGGCAACAATACGACAAACAATATTCCTGAAGCCATCAAAAATCCTACCAAGATGATTCACGTGAGCGCGAATCATTGGTGGTACGATGGCAATAATCACTTGTACTGGAATACTGCGAAGACTCTCTATGACCCCTGTCCGCCTGGTTTTCAGGTGCCAGCTATTGCTGTGTTCACGGGAATGACAACAGGTGCACCGCTCAGTACCGAAGAAAGTGATAAGCTCAATATGTGGCTGACTCCCACCCATGAGTATGGCGACAAGAAGGGCGGCTATTTCTATGCTACCAAGCATACGGCTCCCGTGACATCTGTCAGTGAACGATACGGTCCTAAATACTATTTCCCTTCAACTGGTTATTATTCAGGAAATGCCAACTCCGGTGCCCTTTCGGGACAATATAAAGACCTTTCCGTTGGAACGGTGTGGACAACTAATCATAACTATACAGAAACCAAGTGGGCAGGCATCATCTACTTTAACACCAGTTCAGGTAAGGTGAAGTCTGACAAGGAACAGAACGTCGATGCTCACGCCATCCGCCCCGTCTCAACTACCACCAGCCCCTGACACAGCCTGATGCCACCCTTGCGTCGACGCCGATGGTAGGGGGCGTCACAAAGTGGCGGGCGTTCGTTTGAACACTCTGGAGTGAAAAACAACTTTGAGACAGGAGCCGGAAAGGAGCATTTTGAGTGGGACTACTTCGGCTCCTGCGCGTTGGTTGAGATAAGTTTGTTGCTATTGGTCATTCTACCCACATTGGCGGTTTATAAATTAACAATACTACGTGCCCGCCACCTCCTACTTCGACGCCTCGAAGGCGGGACCCGCCCTCAGCGACCTCTTCGATGACGGTCATCGGGCGTGGGGGCGGTTCTGGACCAGCGACAAGGACGGCCTTCAGCTTCAGGGCCGCATCATCCAGATAGACACGCAGTACAAAAAGGTCAGCCGCGAGAACGCCCCCTTCGTCGACGCCATGCCCATCCGGCCCATGTCCACGAACTGACGTCTGCCAGCCCCATACCCTGCGCATCGAGGTGAATAGTATATCCTTACGTACTTCTTTCATCTGCTTTATTTTTTACCAGCCCTTACCTTATGCTGGTAATCCGT
>ODAJ012149209.1_pt1 | contig 16603 bp, 13 predicted proteins | sample 1539241 | NCBI WGS metagenome assembly ODAJ01 (sample SAMN02144231, study PRJEB22623) | gut metagenome | biome: sheep rumen | host: Ovis aries | place: New Zealand
GACTTGCACGCAGGACAGATTCAAGGCTTTTTCGATATTCCCGTTGACCACCTCAAAGCGGCTCCCGTTATTGCGGAATATTTCATGCACCAGGACTTTGAGAAAGATTTAGTCGTTGTTTCGCCCGATTTAGGCGGTGTCACTCGCGCAAGAGAGTTAGCTGACTTTTTGAAGGCTCCAATCGCCATCATTGAGAAACGTCGTCCGCGTCCCGGCGAAGCTGAAGTTATGAGCATTATCGGCGATGTCAACGGTAAAGTTGCGCTCATGGTTGATGACATTGTCGACACGGCGGGCAGTCTGTGCGAAGGTGCGAAGGCTCTCAAAAAACTCGGCGCGAAAAAAGTTATCGCTGCGTGCACACATGCCGTCTTGAGCAAAAACGCCGTCGAAAAAATCAACAACTCCGCGATTGAGCAGCTCGTTATCACCGACACGATACCATTGCCGCCCGAAAAACAATCGCCGAAAATTACAGTGCTCTCCATGGCTGCGGAAATCGGCAACGTCATCATGCGCATTCAATCGCATCGTTCAGTCAGTGCTCTGTTCAGATAAAGACTTTGATTCTTACAAAAAATTCTTGCAAAAAAATACCTGCGCACTTATAATGAGCACGCAAGTAAGAAATTTTCGGGCAGTCGGTTTTGGAACGCCGGCTCCCTCAGATTGTTGAAACCTGTGTTATGCCGCCGTAGTGCGGCTTACTTTGTGTCTATGTTATTACTTAAAGAACACGTCGTAGATGGTAAGCAAGAGTTGTGCAGCTGACATAGCCGCGATGATTTTTTCGTAATTACTCATGCTACCACCCCCTCTCGAAAGAGGAAGCCGGCAACTAACTGCCCGCACGAATTATAGCACAAAAAAATTCTCCCGCAACAATCACTTGCAAAAAAATACCTGCGCACCTATAATGAGTACGCAAGTAAGAAATTTTTGGGCAGTCGGCTTGTGCGTGTCGACTTCCTCACTCGTTAGTGAAAACCAAGTGTTATTTCGGAAGCCGTATCGCAAACGGCTTTATTTTTTACTTTTTGAAGTATGTAAGTGCCGCGAAAATCAGGGTTCCAACCTCGCAGACGATGTCCGGCAAGTCTTTAAACTCCATCCGCGTCACCCCCCTTCCGTCGAGGGAAGGAAGCCGACAGTCAACTGCCCGCACGAATTATAGCACAAAAAAATTTCCCGCGACAATCACTTGCAAAAAAATACCTGCGCACCTACAATGAGTACGCAGATAAGAACTTTTTGAGCAGTCGGTTTCCCAGCCGAGCAACTTACTCACGTTGAGTTATCCCGTACTTATTACGAATGGCAATTATTTCATCTGAAGTAAGTACTCCCTTCGTCCGACGATAAAAATTTTTTATTGCAATGTCGTTTTTGGTCACCATCTCTTCATCACAGTAGAAAGTGCGCTCGCAATGGCAGTACAAGGCAGAGCACTCGACTTTTTGTCGTGGCGGCAACAATTTTTAAGATAGAGGTCTGCAGTTATGTGTTTTACAAAAGTTATTCAAAATGAAATCACGACGTGGGAAAAAGAATTACATCAAAGTAATATTTGGTTGCGCAAAGCGAAGCAAAAGGAAATACTAGAATTTTTGAACAAGCCCGAATATCTTTGCACGCCAGGATTTATCCTGCGTCGACAAATTCAAGCGTTGTTCCCACAACTTATGCAAAATATACATGAGAGTTTGAAGGGCGTACCGATCCCAAAAAATTTGGCAACGGCGGGCAATGTTGCTTGGGACAAAAAATTCATCAACGCCTTGTCAAATCGTTTGGCAACCATGAATTTAAATCTTGACGCGCAGCAATGGAAAAACTGTTTGACAGACAAGACACTTTGTCAGCGGCAAACGGCTATAAAGCTTATGTTTGCTCTCGATATGGACGATAAGACTGCCGCAAAGTTTCTGATTTCTAGCGGTCACTCGCTTTTGAATGTAAGAAATCCTTTTGACTACATTTGCAAATTTTGCCTTTCCTTCAAACCTGCTCTGTCTTACACTGACGCCGGCAATATTTTACGCGACTTTGAGACGCGTCGCCCGCAACCTAATAAAACCATATCCCAAAATCGTCAATTTGGAATGACACGAGAATTGACAAGTGAAATAATCCGTTTAGTTGAAGATGATACAATAACCGCAGATGACAAGAAAGAACGACTGATTGTGTACATGCTCAAGAATGAAAGCGAGTTTGTTCGCAAAACAAGCAAGGGTTATCCTTCCGGCTTTTCATTGCAGAATATCCGTAAGCTCAAAATTCTCATCAAGTATCTGGCAATAATTTATCCCAAGGAGATAGTTGCGAACAATGAAAAAGAGGAAGTTAGTATTCCGCTTGATACGGATGCCGAAGGAGTGCCGACGAACTACGAAAATTTAATGTCTGCGATGTATTATTTTCAAGATATCGATTTTCCGGATCATTTGGAGTTGAATTTGCCTGAGAAGGGTGCGCAGATCAATGCTTTCTACAATATCCCTTTCAATAAAGATGTTCTTGTTCGACTGAAGAAACTTGCCACTACTTTGCAGGCGATAATGCGTGCAGAAAAAAATTCGGCGAATGTGCAAGATATAAATCGCAGTACAATAATGATTCTGGCATATTTCTTAATAACAGGCTATCTGTACGCGAACGAAACTTTGGCAGGCGAGTTTGTGACCCAACTTAAAAAAGATCTTCTAGCCGATACAAACACAGAGGAGAAAAAATTACTCCAAGGGCTTCAAAGAGTCACGGCGAATCTTGAAAAAATTGTTGACAGCCAAACACAGGCAAAACTTTATATCGAGTCTTTAAATTGGATACTGAAATCCTTCGATTTCACAGAATTTTATCCGCCTTTTATACTTGACAGATTTATACTGATTTGCCTGCTCGCAGACCCGCTTGGTGCGCCGATAAGAGACGTATACGAAAAATCGCTGACATTTCTTATGCAACTTGTCATAGCCGAAAGTTACAATCTAAGTAAAGAAATGTTGGAGGAACAAAATGAAAAACGCTACTCAACCACAAACGACAAAAGACGGTCGAAGCCCATTGCCGCCGGGCACTCAGATAATTGACGGCAACGGCATAAAATACATGGTCCGTTCCGGCACTGTAGGCTTCGGCGGCAGTTCTCTGATTTACAGTGTCACGCGCACAAACAGCAGACGACTGTTCGTCATTAAAGAATGCTATCCCGCACCAAGCAAACGATTTTTTTTTTACAAGAAGGAATGGCGTTGTTTGTCCGAACGAGGAAACAGATAATGATGCGGCAAATTATCTGCGGCAAGTACAACGCGACATGACTCGTGAAAATGAAATTGCACAACGTGTGGCACAATGCAGCAGAAGAATCATTGCGCCGATGGAAGATTTGAATGCCGTCAAGATAATTTTAAACGGCGAATCCTATGAGGCCGGCGGAAGTTTTTTCCTTGTCATGGAACAGCTGACCTCGAATGATTTTGATGACAAAAACTCTAAAGGCTGGTTCGTCAAAGACCTTCTGCAAGAATGCTCCTTACCACCCGATAAATCTTCGCCGCTCAGAAACGGTGGACTGCCTTCGCCATACACTATGGCTTGTGTCATGGAAGAATTGCTTAAGCCTTTGCGTGACATACACAATTCCGGATTTTTGCATGGCGACATCCAAGACGGAAATTTTTTTTTGGCGGGACACGATTTAAGTTTCGGCGATATTGGAATTGGTACGATTCTAGATTTCGGTAACGCTCGTGAATTGCTGGAGGACAACAAAACTGCACCGATTACCGACAAGCGAATTTACGGCACGGAAGGTTTTTGTTCTCCGGAAATTATTTTCGACAACGACGGCACATTGCAACTTACACCCGCAAGCGATATTTTTTCTGCGGGCTGTTTTTTCCTCTATCTGATTATGGGCAACGAGTTCAAAGAAAACTGGGGCAAAGAGTTGGTGTCGTCTTTCACCATGACCTTGCCCGTATCGGAACAAGAATTGCTTAAGCGCGGCTTCAGGAAAAGTGCGGCAGTCGCGGCAGAAAAAATTTTAACGAAAGCTCTGGATTTTGAGCCGGCATTCCGCTATCAAAATGCAGGAGAAATGCTGACCGATATTTTGGCACTGAAAAAATTAACTTTGCCGCCGGGGTTTCAGCTTGCCGAAAATCTCGAACAAGATTTTTTTTGGGTTGAAGGCAGCCGCGACGCAGAACTGGCCGAACTTCAAAAAGCTATGCATAAATCTGCTCCCATATACATATGGGGCTTATGGGGCGTCGGCAAAACGTCACTTGCCGTCCAATTCGCTTTGCGGCAAAAAGAGCGCGGCGTTGGCGCATACATGGTCAAATTTTGCAACACGATTAAAGAAACAGTTCTGCAAATGGACTTTGCCAATTACAATTTCGTATTTGACGGCATTGGCGACGCTCGCGAAAAAGAGTACCGCGAACGGTTGAATATTTTGCGCACTGACTATAAGGATTGTCTGCTGATAATTGACGGCTTTGAACGTGAAGATACGCTTATGAGCGAACTTCAGCAGGAGAGCGCATATAATGATCTTATCAAATCCGGCTTACACATTATTTTTACGACGCGCTTTCGGCCGAATCAATATGCACCGGAGCTTGAATCTCTGAACGAAGAGTCGGCGTTTCGCCTCTACCAAAAAATTACGTGCGGTTCCGATAAAGAAAATTTTCATCCGTTCACGTCTGCAGAGGAAAAAATTATTCGCAACTTGCTCCGTGAGGTCGATTATCATACGCTCACGGTTGAACTTCTGGCTTCGCTCGTGAACGGGAGCTGGCAGGAACTTACTCCTCAACAATTGCTTGCCGAATTCAAAAACCACCGTTTGAGTGCAACCGACAAGTCCGCCATCATTTACGAGAGAGTTCGCACGTTATTTAATCTGTGCAAATTTGACGAGACGTATCGAGAAATTTTCTGTCACGTGATTTTTTTGCCGCGTGAAGGTTTTGACGCCGCAATTTGGATGAACAGCGAAGAGCCAGTCAAAAAAAAACAAGTGCGTCTGATTGAGTCGCAGGGCTGGATTCGGCGCAGACGTGACAATAATCGCTTGCAGATTCATTCGCTAATTCGGAAGCTTTTTAAAGACGTCTTCAAGCCGACCGACGCGGACTGCGATAAATTTTTTTCAAGACTTTGGGAACATTTTGAAGACCAATATCCGCCTGACATTGAGCTTTTCAGGCAAGCAGCGGAACTGTACGAAAGAGCCGGCGACGAATTGCAAGATCCACGCGGAGATTATTCGACGCATGCGGGCTACAGTTTCGTAATTATCGGCAAAAGTCCGCGAGCACTTTTGAACGAGAACAGAGCCATTCGCATTCGTGAAACTTCGGGCAACGACGACATTGCCCGCAATTACAACGATAAGGCTTGCGTCTGCCTAAAACTTGCCTCCGAAGAAGAAGCACTGACATATCTCGAAAAAGCTCGCAAACTTTTGGAGTCGCAAAGTCCGATTAAGCCCGAATTGGCAACTGTTTATTCCAATTTGGGCGTCGTGTACTTGAAACTGAATCACGACAAAGAGGCTCTTCGCTACAGTCGGCAAGCTGTCGAGTTGTTCCGAAAAAATCCGCCGAAAAATCGATTTGAATTTGCCTGTGCGCTCACCACTCTTGGCAAAGCACTTGAGAACAAAAAAACTTACGCCGAAGCCGCCGACTGCTTTCAAGAAGCCGCCGACACTCTGGAAGAAATTTTGCCGCCTGACCATTTAGATTTGGCAACAGCTTATCTCAACTTGAGCGACATTTTTTATGCCTTGACGGATAAGAATAAGGCGTTGGCTTTCGGACTTAAAGCCTTGAATATTCGAGAACATTGCCTGCCCGAAAATCACCATGATTTAATGTCGACTTGGTCTCTGCTCGGTGAAATTTATCGTTCGATGGGCGAGCCGGATAAGAGCAAATTTTACTTTGACAAAGTCTCGCAAGCTTTTGCCAAAAGCCAAGAAAAATCAGCCGCTGAAATGTTGCGCGAAAACTTTGACTTGCTTGAGACCAAAAAAATTTTGGTAGCGCGAAATTTGGAGACGCCTGCGGGAATTTCCACAGTCTGCCGACACATTGCCGACAATTACTTGACGCTTAAAGATTTCGCCGGCGCACGGAAATATATCGACTTGGCAATTTCGACAATGAGCGACGCGGAGCAATCTCATATTGAATATCGTACTGAAGAGCTCTTGAGCAAGCAAAGGGTCTTGAATTTTCTCTCGGCGGCGGATATTTACGACGCTGACAATGAAACGGAAACTGCTTTGGACTTTGTGCAAAAAGCTCTTGTCGTTGCCCAAACGGCTCCAAATGATTTTATTCAGCAAGGCTTATGCTGCCAAAAACTTGCCATATTGTGCCGCAAACTGAACCGGAACGAAGAGGCTCTGTCTTACCACAAAAAATATATTGAGATTGAGCTCAAACGTGCGCACCCCAGACGCGACGGCATACAGCTTGCGAAATTTTGTATCGGCATGATTCTTTCCGATCTCGGACGCACTGACGAGGCAATAAAACTTTTGGAGGAAGTTCGCGCGGATATGACAAAGACATTGCCCGATTTTCATCACGACGTTCAAGATATGGACGCCATTATCGGCAAGCTTAAAGAAAAATGAAATGCTGCTTTGCAAGCCGTGTGTTAGAATCGTCGTTGTTAAGAGGTGAGGCCTGTGATTTTGAAAAATATAATCTACAGGAAGTACGCGGGCTATCTTTACTTGCTGAACTTGGATACGAATAAAAGTTACGTGTTCGAGGGCATTGCGGGTGACTTGATGGATTTTTTATCCGAAGTCGATTCCGTTGACGAAATTTTTGCCCGAGTTGAATCTGAATACGAAATTGAAGATCCCGCGCAGATGCGAGCCGAGGTCGGAGAGTTCGTGAAGTTTTTGCGGACTGAAGGATTTTTGAACGGAGGTAGCTCTCATGACAGAGAAAAAAATTGCTAAGACGGCGGCTAAGAAAGTTTACAAACGCCCTGCGCCTGTCAAGTTGGTTGAGTCCGGAAAAGTGTTGCTTGCCTATTGTCCCGGTTCTTGCGGCTCCAACATGATAGGCGGCAATTCGAATTGCGGGCATTATTAAACGGTGAACAAAATGTCTCCGGAACAATTCATCGACAACGTTTGCATTGAAAATCACATTCTTAACCGCGTGTGCATCGAGCTGACATATCGTTGCAATGAACGTTGCCGCCATTGCTACGTTTTCGATGAAACTAAAATCGCCGCCAAAGAGTTGAGTCTTGAGCAATATCGAACGCTTTTTGACGACTTGCGCAGACTTGAAACGCTCAGCATAGCTTTCACGGGCGGCGATGTCAGTATGCGAGCAGATTTTTGCGATATTTTGCGTGCCGCGCGGGAACGTGATTTTTCCACATTGATACTCACTAACGGCACGGGCTTTTCCGAAGAAACGCTCGAAGAAATTATTCATATCCGACCGCAAGGAATAAGTTTCAGTATTTATTCGGGCAACGCCGATGAACATGACGCCATGACAAGAATGCCCGGTTCGTTTCAAAAGACATTGGCAACGTTGAAGAAAGTTAAAGCGTCCGGAATTTATGTCAGCGTGAAAACTCCCGTGATGGCTCCGACGTTTGGCGGTTTCGAGTCGATTCACAGCCTTTGCGAAGAATTTGACATCCGCCACGAGGTTTCCTATCACATTTGCCCGACGAATCACGGAAATATTTCGCCGACGAAGTTTCGACTGGGCGACGTTGAAAAATACAAGCAAGCCCTGCGAATTGCACGACGCGGCAAAGAAATTTCCGAATTGCCAAAGCGAGACATTCACAAGACGATTTGCGGTGCGGGTCTTCTTAGTCTCAGTGTCAATCCTTATGGCGAAGTTTTTCCTTGCAACGGCTTTGTTTATCGGCTCGGCAATATTAAAGAAACGTCGATTGAGGATATTTGGAACGGCGAGACTTTGCGGCGGCTGTATGATTTGCGCTTCGAGCAACTGGGCGATACTTGTCTTAATTGCAAATATCGCGACGACTGCTTGTATTGCTTGGGCAGTGCCCTGGCCGAAAACGGAAATATTCTTTTGCCCGTGAAGGAAAGTTGCAAGATTGCTCAAGCTATGTACGAATTTCGAGAGGAGGCGAACCGTTGAGCGACAAAATTATCTTGTGCGGCCTGAAAGCCTCGGATTATATCCATCCCGACGAAGAAAATTTTCAAACTGACGGACTGATGAATTTCACTCTCGTTCAAAAAGGCTTGGACATGCTCAACGACGGCAGTGTTCAACTTTTGCGGCAGATAACGGATGGCAAATGGGTCGAGCTCACCGAGCAGACGGCTCCCGATCTGTTCGACGCCTTAAAAGAAGTCGAAGCAGTATTGGACTTCAAGCAGATACCGAGAATTTTTGTTAAACGTGATTGGGGTTTTCAAATTGATTGCGGCGGCACGGACTATATGCAAATGCTCATTCCCGACTACATCACGGAGAATTATGATTCGGAAATGCTAAGCTTCGTTTTGGGCAAAGCGATCGGCCTATTCAAATCCCGCCACGTTCAACTGAATACGATTTGCTCTGTGCTTTGCGACAATGTTGCGTTGAGACCGGTTCAGCTTGCGTTGAAAGCCTGTCTTCGCACAACAAATTTGACCGACGATCGAGCGGGTTTACTCGCTTGCCAAAACATATCGGCGGCGATTCGTTGTCTGCTTGTCGAGGCAGGTTTTCCGCTTTCGGAGTTGCGTTTTCTGGACGAAGAGGAGACTCTCACCTTGGCCAAAAATTATTTGGAAGAAATGGACTATATGGAAAGTGATTTGACAAAGGACATTGCCGCTTTTTGGAAAAACGCCGACAATATGGCTGCGCCCGTTTATTTGCGTCTTCAAGAGTTGCTAAACTGGTACGACGAAGGTTATGACAATGTTTTGAAAAAGCGAGGCGGTGAACTTCCATGAGCTTGCTTGACGAAGATTTTATTCACCCGACAGACAAGGCACTGACCGAAAAAATTTTGCAGATAAAACCGTTGGCGGATTGGTTGGAAAATGCGAGTGAGTTGGATGAAGTTTGCGCTTACTTTTACAGTGCGTCCTTGCCGCAGATTGTCGAAGAAACTTTAATTGAAATGATGAAGCGTGCTTGCCGAAGCTTTGAAGTGCCGGCAACTGTGCTCTATCGTACGCGAACTTTCGAGTATGACGTTTTGTGCGCAGGTTTCAACAATCCCGTTATAATTTTGCCCGCCGTCTTGCTGGACAGGAATGATTGCGACATCCTTCAAGGGCGACTTTACTCGGCGGCGGCCGCCATTGCTGCGCAGCATCCAAAGTTTGAATTTCTGTTGTGGGCGTTTGAAAATATTCAAGGTTTGCCGGTTATAAACTCTGCAGCGAAGGCTGTTTTGTACGAATGGAAGCGCGCCAAAGTCTACACCTTGGATCGTGCATTTTTTTTGGCGACGGGTGACCTTGAGTTGACGTTGAAAAATATTTTTTATGGCATCGTTCCTTTTGAGTGGCTTAAAAATTTTCATTTCAATTCGGACGACAATACATTTTTGGAACAGCTCGAACGTTACTTCAGAAATGAAAATCCCGCGCAGATTCTCGGCAAAGTCTGTGGTTTTTTTATGGATTATGCTTGGTTGCCCACGCGTTATGACGAAATAAAAAAATTCTCTGAGCAAAGGCGGGCAATGCAATGAAGATACCTTTTGAAAAAATTTACGAACTCGACTTGATACATCCGCTTGAGCGCGACGCTGAACGCGAATTTAAAGAAAATGATCTTTACAACATGCTGGCCGCCGACAACGCCGACTTAATAAACAGTTGGCAAAGCCGCCCCGAAGCCATGTTGTACTTGTTTCCTGTCACGGAGAGGACAGCTCCGCGTTTGAATGCTCTGTACGAAATCGCGCTGAAGAGACTGCGTTGCAACATACGCTATCCGCTCTTTTTGAAGCAAGAATTTGAAATACGAGCGATGGTCGACGGAACTGATCCCGATTACACGATAGTATTGAGCGGCTTGGGCGAACTGAGCGATTCGGAAATTTTGGCATTGATTGGACAGGCACTCGGACGCATAAAGGCGGAGCACGCGCAAACACTTCGACTGCTTGAAACGGCGGAGAGTGGCTCGGAAATGATTCCAATAGTCGGCTCTTTGGCGGGCAAAAAATTATGGAGCTCCTTTGCCCGGTGGCTGACAGCAGCTCAATTCACCATTGACCGCGCAGCCTTGTTCGCTTGCGGCAGTGAAAAAGTCGTGGCGTCGTTAATCTTAAAACAAAACGGCTTGTCGGAGTTTGAACTTGCGCAAATTCTCAAGCAACCTGTCTGCAAAGCGAAACATTTGGGAATATATTTCGTATTCCTCATGCAGTCAATGCCGAGCTTTGGCGGCATCGAACGAATACAGGAATTGCATCGTTGGACGCATTCAGAACAGTTTCGCGAGAACTATCCGGGATTTTATTACAGGTTGCAACTGGAATGTGACGATTGCGAATCTGACGACTCTGCGTTGACTGATTTGCACCGAACGGCCTTTTCCGGCGACGCCGACACAATGATTAAATTGGCAGAAATGTATATGCGCGGCGAAGTTTTGCCGAAGTCCAAATTAATGCCGTGCACTCTTTACAAAGAAGCGAGCTTTCTGGGCAACGCCAAGGCAATGTACATTTTAGCGGCATTTCTTATCAGAGACAAAACGGACTATAAGGCGGAAATACAAAGACTTTACTGCGCGGCCAAAAGTCGCGGCTTTAAAGGTGCACGAAATAAACTTTTAAAATGTTACGCCGAAGATCAAACTGCTCTCGTCCGGAAAGTTTGTGCCGATTTCTTCGAGAAATATCATAATCGAACGGCTTGCAAAGTTTATTTCGACGACGCTGACGCTCAAGCTGTGGCTGTTGCCAATGCCTTTTGGCTGGACGCCGACGATCACATTTATTCATATGAAATTCTATTCGACGCGGATAATCACATTTACGGCACGGCGATTAGCGCAAAGGGAGTCTTTGGACGCACCGGCGAGCAAGAACTCCCGTTTAATCTTTCTTGGAGCAATCTTCGCAAGGACAAAGTACAACTCAGACGAAATACCGGCGAGCTGATTTCGGGCAAGACTTTGATATATGTCGCCAACGGCAAATTAAATGGCACTGTCGGCGAGATTGTCGCACGTATTGTGGCGGAGCTTTAAAACAAAGCGCGGTCTACCTGCGATTTATGTTTGTGAAAAACGCGGCTCTTGCAATACTGATATAATGCCCTCAATCTCAAAGAAAGAAGCTGATGCTTATGGCACTATCAACAGCGGTGATAGGGGCTCTTGCTGCGGCAGGTGCAGGAGCAATGTTTTTCGTGCTTAACAGACGAGACAAAAAAACTTCCGCACGAAAAACGCAACCTCGTCCGTGGGAAAAACTCCTTCAAAATCAGATAGCGTCTGACACGTTCGATGATAACGTGCTTGCCAAATGGATTCGCCAGAACCGAGCGGCTTATACCGAAGGGCGACAAATGCTCCTCGTGCATTGCACCAAAACTTGGCTGACGCAACTCGGTTACGAAAATTTCCCTGCAGTAAACGCCGACAAAAACCTCATCGCCTGCATAGTCGAACTAGATACGGGCGAAATCATTCGCGAGCAACTGTTCAGTTTCGGCACTATGGACGAAAAGATGAAAGCGCGTTTCAACGGCAAGGACGAACTGTTTCTGCAGAATTCTTAAGGAGGCGTGGTTATGGAAGATTTAATTCTTGAAGGTCTATTTGCAATTGGAGCAGCACTTTTTGGCGCGGCCACGGCTTACATTGTTTACAAGATTGCCGAAAAAATTACGTCAAGTAATTTGCCCGACATTATCCGCAGAGCAATTCGCGCCAGCAACGAAAAGAAAATGAAACAACATTTGGGCAAGATGATCAAAGCTCACATCGACCGCGCAGACAATGGAGTAGTAGTAGTTTCGATTTCTGACTTGGACGACGACGGCAAAGATGCCGACAAAATTCAAATCGAATCGTCCGCCGGCATAGACAGCTCCATTAGGCAAGGCATGACGCTCAAAACAACTGTTTAACCAAAGGAGGAATTTTATATGCGTGCACGCACACGACTGGAAATGATGCTTTATGATCTTTTTTGCGGCGAAGAAACGCGACCCGAGCTTTTCACCATGAACAGTGCCAACAAATATCGCTACGAACTCATGGAAAAATGCCCGCTTGCGAAATTTTGCGCGTTGCAAGTTACGCCCAAAGCTCGTCGCTACGAAGTCATCTTGGCCTTGCTTGACGAAAACCTTGATCCGATAAAAGACGGCGACGGCACCTGCGTAGGACGCCAATTTTCGGCAGAACGAATCGGCGAGGATGTCGTTAAGTTTTTGGACGGCAAACCCTATCGCTTGCTTGAGTAAACGTCAACTTGGCAAACACACTTCGAAAGGATGGTTCCATATGATAACGACAACAATAATCTTGGTTTTAGCCGGTCTCGGAGCCGGAGCATTGGCAGCATTGATTGTCAAATTCGTTTTTCTCGCCGCGAAATGGCTGTTCGGCAAAATCAAGGACTATCTGCGTGAAAGAGCAGCCAGAAAAGTTTTTGTCGCTCAAATTAAAGGCATGGTTCAGCAAATGCAAAAAGACGCCGAACAGAATCAAAACACCGTGAACATTGACGACATCTTGGGCGATTTGAACAGCGAAGAAAACCTCATTGAAGTCAAAATCGAACCCGACGGCGAGATAACCGAAGAGAACATCACGATCTACAAAAACGACAAATTGGATCCGAAGATTAAGCAGAAACTGCAGAAAGGCAAAGGTCAACTCTTGATTAATGGCACGGCGGCTTGATAATTGCAGGTGACATTGCGCCAAAAAATCTGCGGCACATAAGGAAAGGACGGTGAGGGTGCGGCGAGAAGCAACATTCGTCGCGCCAATTATTATGACTAAAATTCAGGTGATATTGCTTTTCACGAAGATCAACAACCTCACGCCGACCCAACAACAGAGCGTGCTAAACATAGTGACGGAGGAATATTGTCGTCGCTTTAATTGCAAAAAATCGGATTTACAAGTTCAACTTTACAACGGGAAAAGCAAACTCGACGATAAATACGACATCATCCTGGCAATTGATTCTGAACGCAAAATGATCGACGAAGGTTTATTGCGAAAAGATTTACGCAGAGCCGTTGCCAACAAATTGAGCATGCTTATTCCGAGGGAATTGAATTTCTGCGGACAAATTGCCACCAAGGACGGCAACATTGACGAAAGCCCGAACTCCGGCAAGGCACCCGACGGCGATTCTGAGGACGAGCAAGAAACACTTGCACGCACAAAAAATTACGTGGCGGAAGAAGCGAAAATTTCTTTCGACATGTTGCAAATTCCCGACGCGACGCACAAAGTCATTGAGCAATCGCTAAAGAGGATTGAACTTGAACGCGAAGTTTTTGACGAGTGGGGACTTTATGCCATAATGCCGAATCCTGTTTGCGCGTTGAGCTTATACGGTACGCCCGGTTCAGGCAAAACCATGGCGGCGGACGCCATTGCCGATCACCTCAAAAAGAAAATTATTCGCGCCGATTATGCAGAGATAGAAAGCAAATATCACGGCGAAGGGCCCAAAAATGTTGACGCCATCTTTCGTGCTGCCGAAGAACAAGATGCGATTCTGTTTATCGACGAGGCAGATTCCTTGCTTTCAAAGCGACTGACCAACGTCACTCAAGGTTCGGAGCAGGCGATTAACTCCATGCGCGCTCAAATTCTGATTTGCCTCGAGAGATTTCATGGTGTGGTTATCTTTGCAACAAATCTTGTTGTCAATTACGACAAAGCCTTTTTGTCGCGGCTGATAAGCATTGAATTTCCGTTTCCCGACGCCGAGTTACGCGAAAAAATTTGGCGGGCACATCTTTTGCCGACGGCGGGCTCGAAAGTCAAATTAAAAATTCCTCTGGCGGACGACATTGACTTTAAAGCACTGGCGCAAAATTACGAGATATGCGGGCGCGTAATTCGTAATGTCGTTGTCAATGCTTGCGTAGAGGCTCGTGCAAACAGCGAAGAGCTCTTGACACAGACACGCTTACTCGTAGCTCTGAACGATGAAATTGAACGCGCGAAAAAATTATCGGAGGCTCAAGATCATACCGACACCCGTTCCGATAACCGTACAGGTATTCAAAACATTTCTCCGGAAGGCAGAGAAGCTCTGGTCAACGCGGTCAAAAAGATGATTAACAATGCAGAAAGTACCGATTCTAAAAACAAATAGAATTCCACTCTGCCTCACCCTTTCGACAAAACTTTGACCGATATCATTATTAAAGCGAGTCAAATCGTATAACTAAGCGTCTTCGGAATATCTCCTAAAATTTTCTGTCTGCTCTATAATCTTCTCAAAAACTTCTTTGTCCCATTCGGGCGGGTAGTCGTGCTTATAAAGTATCACTGTCAAATCAGATTCCAGTTGAGCTTTGATGTCGCTGCGGTTTGTCCAATCTGTAAATCTCGATTTAGAGTCGACGAGTTTTTTTATCTCCTTGGCCAACGCCAAACATTTCTCGTCGGCATAAGGGAAAGCGTGACTTTCACGAACGGCGACAAGAATGTCGAAAAAAATTTTTTCCTCGCCCAATCGCTCAAAAGATTTTTTGTCGCCTTCAATGTCTTGTAAGAGCTCAATCAACTTGTCGGAAAGCTGATCGACAAAATCGCTGACGACCTCATTGACGAAAACAAGTTTGTCACGACTGTTGTACTCGTCCACAATTTTTTTCAGACGTTTATCGAATTCGATTGATTTAATTTTGTTGCTGCGACCGTAAGCGGCAATATTTTTTTTCGCCAACTTGAGCAATGCATTAAATTTCGTGACAGGCATTTTGAAGGCGTTCAGTTCCCGCAAAAAATCTTCGCTGAACAGGTCAACGGCTTTTTCGTCGCTGACGATATTTTTAATGCCGGTGCAATTCAAAGCCTCTTCGACCATTTTTTCTACGACGCGATTCATAATTTCGGCATCAGGCGCAGTGCCTTTCGTCTGCTTGAAAATTATTGAGCGGACGGCAAGAAAAAATTGCGTCTTTGAAATTTCCAATTCGTTAAGTTCGCCCGAAGGAAAAACTATCATGTAAGCCGCTTTCAATTTTTTTGACAGGCTCATGAATCTTAACTCGGTGTTCTTTTTAATCTGAACAAATTCGGCGGCGGCATTTAAACAATTCAATCGCTCAAGCGGCGTGCCGACGAAAAATTTTTCTGTATCAAAACTGCTCGTGAGTTCACTCAACAAGGCAAGATAATTTCGGAAAAGAGCCAAAGAAATTTTCAGCTCGTCTATGGGACTTTCTTGCGGGCTGCCGTATTTTTTGACTGCCTCCAACATTGCGTTCTTGAAGCCGATGTAATCGACGACAAGTCCTTTGTCTTTGCCGTCGAAAACTCGATTGACGCGGGAAATGGTTTGAATCAGCGTGTGTTTCTGCAACGGCTTATCAATATACATGACGGCAAGCGACGGCACGTCAAAGCCCGTAATCCACATATCGACGACGACGGCAATTTTAAAGTTTGAGGTGTCGTTTTTGAATTGCTTGTCCAATTTTTTGCGATAATCTTTCGTGCCGCAGAGATTGAAAAGTTCCGGCGAATCATTTTGTCCTTGCGTCGCCACAAGATTTATTTTCGGCAGCGGCAAAATTTTTTCGTCGTCAGATTTTTTCGCCACGCTCCAGTCCGGACGAATGAAAATAATTTCCTGCAGAACTTTCAGCGCGATTTTTCTGTCGGCGCAAACAATCATGGCTTTCTGAACGACTTTAGGTTTCTCGGCGCAAAGTCTTTCGTAGTGCTCCACAATGTCGGCGGCGAGTTTTTTTATCCGTTCAGGGTGTGAAAGAATTTTCGTCATCTTGCTCATTGCGATCTTGCTTGCGTTAATTTGTTCGTCGGTCGAGCCTTCGTCAGCGCAAAGGTCGTAATATTTTTCAATCGCGCGTGCCTGTTCATCGGAGACAACGACGCGGGCAAGTCGCGGCTCATAAGCAATGCGAACGGTTATTCCGTCGTCGCAGGATTCTTTCATGGTGTAGCTGTCCACCACGTCGCCGAAAACTTTTAAAGTCTCGTCAATCGGCGTGCCCGTGAAGCCGCAGTAAGTTGCATTGGGAAAACTTTTGCGCAGATAATGTGCAAAGCCGTAGGTCGTGAAAATTCCCGCGCCGGTCGTCTTCAACTTCAAGCCGATATTTGTTTGAGTTCGGTGCGCCTCGTCGGAAAAGCAGATGATATTTTCGCGGGCAGATAGCTCGCCGAGTTCCTCGCAAAATTTTTGAATCGTGATGACGTAAACTCCGCCCGAAGGTCGATTTTTCAAAGTGGCTTGCAAATCTGCGCGGCTCTCAATGCTCCGCACGTCTTGTTCATGCAAAAATTTTTTCGCCGTCACGAACAATTCGGAAGTCTGCGTGTCCAAATCTTCGCGGTCAGTCAAAATTATAATCGTCGGATTGCGGAAG
>ODAJ012153007.1_pt1 | contig 16601 bp, 11 predicted proteins | sample 1539241 | NCBI WGS metagenome assembly ODAJ01 (sample SAMN02144231, study PRJEB22623) | gut metagenome | biome: sheep rumen | host: Ovis aries | place: New Zealand
CTGAAGGAAATGGATTCTATGGTACTGTTAAACTGTTGATTAATCAGGGTCGTGCAACTGTTAAAACAGATAATCGGGGTTATTTCACATATAACTGTACTATAGGTAAAGTAGGAATAAATAATGTAACAGCATGGTATCTTGAAAGTGATAAGTACACAGCATCAGATAACACAACTACAACGTTTGTTATTAATAAAAAGAAATTGTATACCAGAATCGTTTTTGATGATATTGAACCTGTTGAACTTGGTGAAAACATCACAATAAGCGGTAAATTGCTCGATGAAAATGATGATCCTGTAAGGGGTACTGTTAAATTGTGGATTAAAAATGGTCGCGCAACTGTTAAAACAGATGCAAATGGAGTATTTTCCTATGTTTATACTACGAAAAGAGCAGAATCACTTATCATTAAAGGTTCATACTTGGGAACTAATCGTTATAATAACATAACTAATGTAACTACTAACGTGACTGTAAGAAAAATTTCTGCTAAGATCAATTTGGAAATGATTGAACCTGTACATTACACAACCGTTTCTTTAGTTAATGGAATGATGTATGAGTATACCACACCCGGCTGGTCACCTAAACCTTACACAAATATAACTTTTAAGGGGCAGTTGGTTGATAAATTTGGAAAGGGTATTACCGATACATTAAAAATTACATATGATGGGCCTTATTATTATTTAAAAACAGATGCTGACGGATATTTCACACGTAATGTGACAATTGATGCAAATCGTACTTGGTTCAACTTCATTGTATTCTTCGATGGAAATAACAATTACTTAAGATCTCATTCAATTTTTAAATTTAATGTAACGGATGAATCATAACAATGAGATTTATCTCGTTCTTTCTTTTTTTTTATTTAATTATACGAATATTTTAATAATTATTTTATTTTAGTTAACATGAAATTTACTTTCCGAGTACACATTATCATCTTTTCATTAATTTTATTAATTTAATCGGAGAAATATAATAAACAATTATAAAGCATTTATATAAACAACTAGGTGATTAGTTTGAAAATTATGATAACCGGTGGAGCAGGTTTTATAGGCTCAAATTTTGTTCATTACATTGCAAACAAATATGATGATTATGAGATAACCGTTTTAGATAAATTGACCTATGCGGGAGATATGGAAAACCTTGCAGGTCTTGAAAACATCAATTTTATAAAAGGGGATATTGCAGATGAAGTAGCTGCTTCACAAGCTATGGAAGATGCGGATTATGTTGTTAATTTTGCAGCAGAAACACATGTGGATAAATCAATTACTGATCCGGCATCTTTTGTCAAGTCTGATGTTTTGGGTACTCAGAATTTATTGGAACTTGTCAGAAAATATGATGTTGAAAAATACATTCAGATTTCAACTGATGAGGTTTATGGAAGTATTCTTGAAGGTTCATTTAAGGAAACCGACAACATAGATCCGTCCAGTCCTTATTCTGCAAGTAAGGCTGGTGGAGATTTACTGGTGAGTGCATACTATAAAACATATGGTATTCCTGTAATGATTACAAGAAGCAGCAATAACTTTGGTCCTAGACAATTTCCTGAAAAGCTTATACCATTATTCATATTAAAAGCATTACATGATGAAAAATTACCTGTATATGGTGACGGTAAAAATGTACGTGATTGGATTTATGTGGAAGATAACTGTGCCGGTGTAGATACGGTTCTGCATAAGGGAAAAATTGGTGAAGTATATAATATTGGTGGAGGGAATGAAAAGAATAACCTTGAAATTACCAAATTAATTCTTGAAAAACTCGGTAAACCTGAAACCTTAATTGAACATGTTGAAGACCGTTTAGGACACGATAGACGTTATTCATTGGATGCAACAAAAACTAAAAAACTTGGATGGGAACCTAAATGGACCTTTGAAGATGCAATGGAAAAAACTGTCAACTGGTACAAAGAAAATTCAGAGCGTTTGTATAAAGCTACAAAAACATTATAACCTCCCATTTTCTATTTTTTTTACATATCTTTCGAACAGCTATTTTTAAAATTAATAAAATTTATATTATCTTAAAAATAAAGATAAAAGTATATTAGAAGATTATAAACTTTCTTTTATATTAAATAACTTAATTCTGTGGTGAATTTGATGAAAGGTATTATTTTATCTGGTGGTCATGGAACAAGATTAAGACCATTGACTCATACCGGACCTAAACAATTGATTCCAATAGCAAATAAACCAGTTATCGAGTATGCTATCGAGGACTTACATGATGCTGGCATTAAGGATATTGGTATTATTTTAGGAACTAATATGCCTAATAAAATTAAGGAAGCATTAGGTGATGGTTCAAGATTTGGTGTTAATATAACCTATATTATGCAAGGTGAACCTAAAGGTTTGGCACATGCAGCTAAAACAGCCCAAGATTTTGTAGGCTCAGATTCCTTTGTAATGTATCTGGGAGACAATATTCTCAAATCAGGAATTGAAGAATTTGTCAGTGGATTTGATGAATCAGATTTCTCTTCAAGATTACTTTTACAAGAAGTTGAAGATCCTAGACAGTTTGGTGTTGCCGAATTGAATGATGACGGAAAGATAATTAATCTGGTTGAAAAACCTGAACATCCAAAAAGCAATTTGGCATTGGTTGGTATATATCTGTTTAAAAATAATATTTTTGAAGCAATCGATAAAATTGAACCTTCATGGAGAAATGAACTGGAAATAACAGATGCTATCCAACAATTGATAGATGATGGATTCAATGTAGATTCATTTGTAGTTGAAGGATGGTGGAAGGATACCGGAAAACCTGAAGATGTTTTGGATGCAAATCAATTAATCCTTGAAACAATTAAAACGGATATTCAAGGGGAAATTGAAGAAGATGTAAAAATCAAGGGTCGAGTAATTATTGGAAAAAACACAGTTATCAAATCAGGGTCCGTGATAAAGGGACCTGCAATAATAGGTCAAAATTGTGAAATTAAAGGTTATGTAGGACCATACACTTCTATTGGAGATGGCACTCAAATAATTGAATCAGAGATAGATTCTTCCATAATTATAGGAAATTCCATTATACGCTCTGATAAACGTATTACAGAAAGTCTATTGGGATTAAACTCTCAAATATTGTCAGATAAGAAAACATATCCTAAAGGAAGAAGTTTTGTTATAGGAGAAAACTCAATAATTAAATTATAAAGGAGATTAACAATGAAAGCAGTTATACCTGCAGCTGGATTAGGAACAAGATTCTTGCCGGCTACAAAGGCACAACCTAAAGAAATGTTGCCTGTATTTAACAAACCAACCATACAGTATGTCGTAGAAGAGGCAGTTAATTCGGGCATTGATGACATACTGATTATTACAGGTAAAGGAAAAAGACCTATTGAAGATCATTTTGATAAATCATGGGAACTGGAATACAATTTAGAACAAAAAGGTAAACTGGATTATCTTGAAGAAGTACAATCCATCTCCAACATGGCTGATATTTATTATGTTCGTCAGAAAAAACAAAACGGACTTGGTGATGCAATCAATTGTGCTAGAAAACATATTGGTGATGAACCTTTTGCTGTTTTATTAGGAGACACAATCACATATTCAGAAAATCCATGCACAAAACAGTTAATTGATGTTTATGAAAAGTATGGTGGATCTGTAATTGCCATAGAAGAGTTACCTGAAAGAAAAATAGAAAGATACGGAATCGTTGATGGAACCGAAATTGAAAACAATATATTTAAGGTAAACAATTTGGTTGAAAAACCAAAACTGGAAGATGCACCATCCAATTTAGGTATTACCGGAAGATACATATTAACTCCTGACATATTCGATAAACTGGACAACACTGAAGCAGGAGTAGGTGGAGAAATTCAACTGACCGATGCAATTAATGCCCAGGATAATGTTTATGCAACCACCTTTGAAGGAACAATCTATGACATTGGTAATACAATGGAATGGCTAAAAAGTTCTATCGACATGGCATTAACTCATGATGATGCCAGAGACGAAATATTAGATTACATTAAGCAAAAACTTAATGAATTTAATTAACTTATTTTTTTTACTATTTTTATACAGATTATTTAAAAAAAAAGAATTTAAAAAAAGAATTAAATGTTTGAAGGGTCAGTAATTTCACCTTTAATTGCTGAAGCCGCTACAACAGCAGGGTTTGATAAGTACACATATGATTTTGCACTACCCATTCTACCTAAAAAGTTTCTATTGGTTGTGGATATGCATGTCATATCATCGGTCATAACACCCATATGTGCACCTAAACAAGGTCCACATCCTGGATTGCATACTATGGCATTTGATTCAAGGAACGTTTGGATAATTCCGTTTTCTATTGCTTTCTGATATATTTTACGGGAAGCAGGGAATACCAATAATTGAACGTCCTCATGTATTTTATGATTTTTCAATATTTCGGCGGCCTGCACTAAATCTTCATATCTGCCGTTGGTACATGAACCAAGAACAGCCTGGTTGATTGTGGTTCCCTCTACCTTATCAACGTCCTCTACGTTGTCCACGTTATGAGGGCATGCAACCTGAGGTCTTAAATCATCCACATCAAAGTCGTATATTTTTTCGTATTGGGCGTTTTTATCAGGTGTTGTTATTTCGTAGTTTTTAATTCCACGTTGTGCCAGATATCTTTTGGTATCATCATTAGGCACCATTATACCGTTTTTTGCACCACATTCAATAACCATGTTTGTCATGGTCATCCTTGCATCTACTGATAAGTTGTCTATTGTTGATCCATGGAATTCCAGGCTTTTATATGTTCCACCATATGATCCCAGTTCTTTTATGATGTTCAATATCAGATCTTTTGAATAAACATGTTCTTGAAGAGTACCTTCTACGTTTATTTTAATACTTTCAGGGACGTTAAACCAGGTTTTACCTGTGGCATATACCATTGCCAGGTCAGTTGCTCCAAGTCCTGTTGAAAATGCTCCGAAAGCTCCGTAGGTACATGTATGTGAGTCGGCACCGACTATCACAGTTGATGGTTTAACATGTCCTTCCTGTGGTAGAACTTGGTGACAAATACCTTCACCCTGTTTGTATATGTTCTTTATTCCCTGTTTTTTTGCAAAATCCCTAACGACTTGTTGAAATTCTGCAGAACCCATTGTGTTTGCCGGTACGTTATGGTCAAAAACCAATACTATTTTATCCGGATCCCATACTTTATCGGCTAATTTTTCAAACACTTTAATTGTTGGGGGACTGGTTCCGTCATGACTCATTGCAACATCAATATTTGCATTAATTGTATCTCCGGGACTGACTTCTTCTTTATTTGATGCTTTTGCCAGTATTTTCTCGCTAATGTTCATTTAAATCATCATCTTTCAACGTTTGCTTTTAATAATATTTCATCAAATTTTTCATTAGTTATTTCAAAGCCTTTTTCACGTTCTTCCTTAACTATTTTAACTATTTCTAAAAGTTTTTCGTTATCCACTTTAATATTCAATGAATCTAATTTTTCTTCAATTGCAGCTTTACCGGAGTGTTTTCCTAGTACAATCTGTCTTTTTGTTCCAATCATTTCAGGTAGGAACGGTTCGTATGTGAACGGATTCTTTACTATTGCATCCACATGTATTCCGGATTCGTGTCTGAAAACGTTGTTTCCTACAATGGCCTTGCTGTCTGGAACTGGGATTTTACTGTATTTGGAAACCAGTTTGGACAATTCTGATATTACTTCTGTATTAAATCCTAAATCCTTATTGTATAATAATTTCAGTGCCATTATTAATTCTTCTAATGATGCATTTCCTGCCCTTTCACCAATACCGTTAACTGTTGTTGATATTGCTGATGCTCCCTCGAATAAACCTGCAATGGAGTTTGCTACTGCAAATCCGAAATCGTTATGACAGTGTAGAGCAATTTCCACATCTATTTCCTTTCTGATATTTCTAACCAGATATTGCATAGCGTATGGATTTATTGAACCAGTAGTGTCTGCAATATGAATTCTGTCGGCTTTGTGGTCCTGTGCCATTTTGTATATTTCCAGTAATTTAGGTAACTCTGTACGTGTCGCATCTTCTGCAGAAAAAGCAACGAATAGACCATGATCTTTTCCATAGTCAACGGCATCCATACAGATTTCATTAATAACATCCCTTGGTTTGTCCATTTTCACTTTCAAATGTAAATCAGAAAGACCCATAAATGTTATAATTCCACTTACATCAGCATCCAGTGCTGCATCAATATCTTCTTTTTTTGTTCTGGTTAAACAAATAATTTGAGCGTCCAATCCTTCATTAGCAATTGTCTTCACTGATTTTTTTTCGTTTTCTGATACAATAGGAAAACCTGCTTCAATTTGGGGTATTCCAAGTTCGTCAAGTTTATGTGCAATCTCTAACTTTTCATCTAAAGAAAAACATACTCCTGGAGTTTGTTCTCCATCTCTAAGCGTTGTATCATATATATTAATATTTTCAGGCAGGTTATATTCCACCTCTTTATTATATATACTAACGAATCTGTCCTTAATTTTAGTTTCCCCCTTGTTTAATTATATAATATAATTATTAGAAACAATTAATTTTTTAATTTATTATTTAACTAATGTTTTGTTATTTATTTTTATTTTACTAGTATTTTTATAAAGTATATACATTATATTTATTTTATTAGTTAATATTATTTGTCTTATTTTTTTCTAGTAATTCAAGGTAGGATGTTTTTTCAAATCCTTCGGTTATGCCTAACTTAGCAAATATTTCAAAAATGTTCTTTTGTATTGGTTCAATGTTGTCTTCATCTGATGCAACATACTCTATTTCTATAAAATAACCAAGTTCATTTAACTTATCAACTGTGATGGTATATTCTTCATATTTAAATATTCTTCTAACTTTATTCACTATTGCTGATGGCTTATAACCTAAATTAATCAAGATGTCAGTCATGTGTTCCTTACTGTCAATTGTCACTTCAATTTCTTTTCTGGTTTTGGTTTCTGAATCTAATTTAGGACCTTTAAATGTTAAAATATTAATAAAATCATCACCGTCAGGAATTTCCCTAATACGTAATGCTTCATCAGTTTTTTTAAAATCCCTATTTTCTCCATTGAAATAGATGTCCCTTTGAATTTCAGTATGTGAGTATTCACCACCAATATTCTTAATTTTTTCAAATGTCAATTTGGGATTAGTAATTTTTGCCTTAATTTCAATTTCAATCATTTTCATACACGTTTTTCTTTTTTTTATATATTATTTGAAAATAATAATATATTAATAATAGGTATATTTATAAAGTAAAAAGACACATATATAAATACATAATATGTTATTTGGTATTTTTTTAAATAAATTATATTGATATATATTTAAAAATAAGTGGTTGGCTGATTTCTTAAACTCCCTAGGATTTTATTCAAGAAATTAATTTTATTATAGTTTTTAATCTTTTTAACTAGTAATATTGCTCAACCGTGATATTTAGAATTATGCTAAATTATTTTTATCACTTAATTGGAGGAAAAATAAAATGTCAGATGTTGAAATTAAAGTTGAAAACATTGTAGCATCCGCAACATTATTTGATTCAAAAGATAGGAAATTGGATTTACCTGGAGTTGCACCTGCTTTAGAAAATGTAGAGTACAACTTAGAACAATTTCCAGGATTAGTTTTCAAACTTAAAGAGCCTAAAACAGCTGCTTTAATATTTGGATCTGGTAAATTAGTATGTACTGGAGCAAAATGTATTGAAGATTCAAAAACTGCAATACGTATGACAGTAGATAAAATCAGGGAATTAGATCCTGAAATACCTGAAGAATATGAAATTAAAATACAGAATATTGTTGCATCAGCTAATTTAGGAAAAGTATTGAATTTAGAAGCTGTGGCTTTAGATTTAGAAAATACTGAATATGAACCAGAACAATTCCCTGGTTTAGTATACAGATTATCTGATCCAAAAGTAGTTTTACTTTTATTCGGTTCAGGAAAAGTTGTATGTACTGGAGCTAAAACAGCTGATCAAGCTTTATTAGGTGTTCAAAAAACTAAAGAACGCTTAACAGAATTATACTTGATTGAAGACTAAATATTTTGTTAATCAAATATAAAAAGAGATAATTTATTTATACTCCAGATTTAACCACCCCATAAACACCCCCATTTAATAAAAAATGACGAGATAATAGAAAAGAATAATTATTTTAAAAAAGAAATAATATAATGAATAAAATTCTAAAAAAAATAGTTATTTTTTTCCAAATAACTTTAATCTTGTTTAATTTATTAAAAATATATCGGTGATCTTTTGATAAAATTGGTAGTGTTTGATCTAGATAATGTATTGATAAATACAGAAACCATAGATGAAATTGCAAAAATAAAAGGTATTGAAAAAGAGATAAGCGACATTACTTTACAAGCAATGCAAGGAAAAATTCCTTTTGAAGAATCTATAAGAAGACGAGTCAAAAAATTAGAGGGCATCTCAACGGCCGAAATAGATGAAGTAATGAAAAACATATCCTTAAACCCGGGTGCTGAGGAAACTGCAGCAGAATTAAAAAAACAAGGATATGACATTGCTATAATTACGGGAAGCTTTGACATAGTCGCATCAAAAATCAAAGAACAAATAAATGCAGACTATCTTTTCTGTAACACTCTTGAAGTAGAAAATGGTCAATTAACTGGAGAAGTCTCAGGACCGTTAATCACTCAAGACAAAGTTGATGTTCTCAGACAACTAGTTGACGATATAGGTATTACACTCGATGAGTGTGTAGCTATAGGTGACGGGGCAAATGACCTTGAAATGGTAAAAAATGCTAAAATAGGAATAGCATACAATGCAAAACCAATTTTAAAAGAACACGCAGATGTACAAATAAATGAAAAAGACCTAAGGAAGGTACTTGATATCATGGCAGATGAAAATATAAACACTCAAGAAGTAGTTGAAGAAACACAAGATGAAACATTAGAAAATACCACTATTGAGGAAGAAGTTGTAACTGAAGAAGTAGAAGAAGTTGTTGAAGAAGAAGCTGCTGAAGAAGTAGCTGAAGCTGAAGATGCAGAAGATGCTGAAGATGCTGAAGATGCTGAAGATGCTGAAGATGCTGAAGATGCTGAAGATGCTGAAGAAGCTGAAGAAGCTGAAGAAGTAGCTGAAGCTGAAGATGCTGAAGATGCTGAAGAAGCTGAAGAAGTAGCTGAAGCTGAAGATGCTGAAGATGCTGAAGAAGAACCTGCAATCGATTATTCAATCTTAAATTTCCAACAGTTATTACAATGTAAAAGAACTTTAGAATCTGAACTCACAAGTCTCAAAAACGAAAGAGACCAAATGAATGAAGAAACTAAAACTTACAGGAAAGAAAGAGATGAATTAAATCAAGAACTCAAAGACACTTTAAAAATCGCTTTAGAAAAAAGAAATGAAAGAGACGAAATCAACAAACAAGTTCATGAAAACAAAGAGTTAAGAAACCAATGTAACGAAGAACTTAAAAAAGTTGAATGGAACTCAGGTAAAAAAGAAATCTCAAACATACAAGCAGAAATCAACAAAATCGATAAAACAATACAAACAAAAGTATTAGATATCAGAAAAGAAAATGAGCTTGTAAAAAGAGTTTCCGATTTAACCAAACAACTCAAAAAAATCCAAAGTGATGAAGAAGAAGAAAAAACAGCAGATGCTTTAAAAGAAAAATCAGAAAACTACCACCAAAAAGTTGTAGAATTATCTGATAAAGCTCAAGCAGTTCATGAAGAAATGATTGAATACTTCAACCAAATTGATGGAATAAGAGAAAAAGCAGACAGCAAACACCAAGATTTCATCAACTCTAGAAATGCAGCAACAGCAAAACATGAAGAAGTTAAAGCAAAACTTTCCGAAATCAGAAAAGTTAACAAATTCATGGATCAAGCAAAAGCAAAACCTAGAGGAAGAAAATCCGAAGAAAAATCAAACAGTGACTTAAAAGAAAAAGAACAAGCTGAAGAAATCTTCCAAAAATTCAAAGATGGTAAAAAATTAACCACAGAAGAATTCTTACTATTACAAAAATACAACATAATGTAATTTTTGTTTTTCCTCACTACTTTAAAATAAGTTTGGATATGATATTAACAAGGGTTTATCAACATGAGTTGATAAATATCATATTTCCTTTTTTTCAAAAAAACCCTTAAACATAATTCTATTTTTTTAAAGATTTAACTTAAAATATTATTCACAAAAAAAGAGATGATAATAGTATTAACTATCATCAACATATGAAATACCATTCTCTTTAGCAATTTTAATGATATTGTTGGAAATGGATTCCATTTCATCATCGTGACTGACAACAATCATTTGTGGAACAATTTTAATTTGGCGTATTATATCAATCAATAATCTGCGTCTTTCAGCATCCAGATGTATGGTTGGTTCGTCAAGAAGTAACATGTCTGTTCTGTTTCCAGATACTGTGCTGGCAATACCTAATCTGAGAGCAAGTGCAATAACTATTTTTTCTCCACCACTCATCATGTTTAATGTCAGTCGTTCATTTTTGTTTTCTATGTAAACATCATAATTTTCATCAAGTTCCAATGATGTATATTCGAAGTCGAATTCGTTGAAAATGTCAAGGGTATGTTTTTCAATGTCTGGTCTGGCATTTTCTCTTAACTCTTTTTGGACTCCGTCTTTACCATAAAGTTCTCTGATATACTCCAGTATTTCCACATATTTCTTTAAATTGTCCTGTTCTTCTGACAGATCATTGAGTCTTTTAAGTTCTTCGTTTTTATTTTCCAGTTGTTTTTCGTCACTTTTTATTTCCGTTTCTATGGTATTTTTTCTAAGTTTGGATTTTTCTAGTTTTTCATCTTGTAATTTATATGATTCCAGAATTTTTTTGTATTTTTCTTCATCATACTTTAAATTATTAATTTCCTCTTCAAATTTCCTTAAGCATTGTTCTTCTTCACTAAGATTATTTATCAAATTTTCATTTTCTTTGAGTAGTGAATCTTTGCCGGCTATTATTCCAAGGTACTTATTGTAAAGTTCTACTTGTTGCTGTGCATATTTAATTAAGTGATCTAAATTGTCAGTAACACGATATTGTCTGATTATTTCAGTGCATTTTCCTTTAATTTCCAATATTTTAGAGTTCGTCACGTCCAATTTTTTTTCTTCATCCTCTTTATCTGGAAGTCCTTTTAAGATTTCGGATGATATCATGAAATCATTATGGTACTTTTCAAGGTCATTTAAAAGATCCTTATTTTCATCAATTTCCTTTTTAAGTTTTTCATATGCTTCTTCTTTCTTTTCTATCTCAGGTAATAACTTTTCACAGTCTTTTATATTTTTTAATATTTCATTAAATTCCGTATATTCATCATTTAATTTGATGATGTTAATATTATCAATTTTTTCAAGATACTTCCTGCATTCTTCACGTTCATCTTCATGTTTTTTATTCTTTTTATCCAATTCACTGATAATCTCTCTGAATGATGATATTTTTTCTTCATAATCCTCAGATAACTCCAAGTGTTTTTCGTGTGAAATTGGGGATTGACATATTGGACAGGTATCTTGAGTGTTTTTAAGTTCTTTCAATGATTTTTCAGTATTGTTTAAATCATTTTTTACTACAGAAAGCTTGTTTTTGTTGTTATTTATGTCTTCGGTTATTTTTTCAATATTTCCGTTAACTTTTTCACTTTCTTCTTTGACTTTGCTTTCTATTTGCTCGGGACTGCTAAAGTTTTCACCAAATATCTTTGCAGCATATCCTGAAGTTTCACGAATATAAGCAACATGACCTTCATTTCTTTCTTTAAGGGTTTTGAGTCTGAGTTTAACCTCTTTGTTTTTATTAACTTCATTTTCAAGAGTTTGCTTTTCATTTTCTAGGGAACTATTTTCATTTTTGATTTTTTCGTATTTATCATAATTTTCCTTGCTTTTTTCTTGAATGTCCTTGTTTTCATTAATCTCTTTAATATTGTTTTCAAGGTTCCTTTTCTCGAGATTATGCTTGTCTAATTCTGTTTTATATTCTTTTAATTCCTGAAGTTTAGGTAACTGTTTTACATATTTTTCTAATTCCAATGATTTAAGTTCACATTCTTCAACATCTTTTATTTTTCCTTCGTTTATTGTTTTATTACTTTTAATACTGTCAACAAGTTTATTCTGTTGTTCTATCTGATTTTTTAAATTGTCATATTCATTTTTATCCTTTTCTGACTGTAATTTTTTTATTTCCAGATTTTTTAATTCATCTTCAATTTCCTTAATATTCGGATTAATTTTTTCTAATTCTTCATTATTTTCTTCGATTTTGTCATTGAGTTGTTCAATACTCTCTTCAACAGCATCTTTTGTAAGTAATGTACCCTCATTTTTTGATATTTGTTCCTCATATCTTTTTATAATCTCTTTAAAATCATCACTGGCCTTTTGAAGAGAATCCATGTTTAATAGTTTGGCAATTAATTCCTTTTTTTCAGCCGCAGTTTTTTCAATTAAATCCGTGATTTCTCCTTGACGAATGTAAACCGCATTTAGGAATGATTTTGAATCCAGGGATAATATTGATTCAATTTCTCTGGTGACTACTGTGTCACCTTCACATATTAATGACAGATTATCTGATTCTTTACGGTATAATTTTGCTATGTTACTACTTTTTTTCTTTCCTCTAACCAGTTTGTAATGTGTGATGCCATGTTCAAATTCAACAGTAACCTTCATTTCATTAATGTTGTCATTTTCATCAGCAGATTTTCTGAAAAGGTCTTCAATTTTTCCAGTAAAAGTTTTAAAAAATGAGTAACTAATGGCTTCAAAAATACTTGATTTACCTGCCCCATTTTCTCCTAATATTACTGATATTCCTTCGTTTAAGTTGATAACTGAATGTTTGTGTGATCTAAAATTATCCAGTGTAATACTATTGATTATCATTGTCTTCTCCCGTTGCCTTTTTGAATTTTTTATTATAAAATGTTTCGGAAATGTTGTATGTTTCTTCTAAATCATGCCTGCTTAATGATCTGTAAAGATCAACTCCCAGTTGTCCAACATCTTTGTTTTGATATTTCTCGGATAATTTTTCATTAATTAACTCTTCCGGTTTCAAAAAGGGTTTTTCTATTGGTCTGCCTTCATCGTCAATTTCTGTTGGTTGATATGATGTCCTGATTGTCAATGCGAGATTGTCTAATTTTTCCTTTATAATTCTAGACACATCACCTCTATCAAAGTTACCATCTTTAATAGTTAATAACAAAACAGGTTTTTTATCGCTTTTAGTAAGAATATCATTTTTGATATGTTCTTCAAGTTCATCCAGTTTCTCTTCCAATTTTGGATAGCTGATTTGTTTATCGATGAACTTTCGTTCCAATTCCACATTAACATATTCTACTTCGATATTTTCATCAATAGTCAGTAAATTATAACCTTTACCTTTTGTATCATATTCGCTTATTTCTCCCTTGTTGAGTATTTCGGTAGAACCTGGGAAGGATAATATTCCTCCCTTGAAGTCCTTTTCAATTATTCTCTGGTGAATATGACCCATTGCATAATAGTCAAAATTATCAGGAATGGTATCTAACTCAAATTCCGGATTAAAATCAAAATATTTGCTTACTCCTCCGTGTAACATCAATATTTTATGTTTGTAATCCTTGACATCTTCATATATATCCTTTAAAAGACCCTTAACAACATCTTCATGGTCTTTTCGTATGTATGGTAATCCTGAAACAATTAATTCGTCACTTAATCTTAATGTTGGTTCCTGAATTGTTAATATGTGAAAATTCTCATTTTCATATAATTCCTGGGGAATTGAAGTTGCCTTTCTTTGTAACTTGTCATGATTTCCTGCAATAACAATTACTGTAATATTGTTTTTCATCAATTTTAAAAATCCTTCCTGTGCAACCAACAATGCCTTAATAGGAGGTTTTGGTTGTTCAAACAAATCTCCGCAATGAATTACATAATCAACATCCTTTTCTATGATATCATCGATAACATTATTGAATGCATCATAGAAATCCAGTTCCCTGTCAATAAGACCATATTGTTTATATCCCAGATGGGTATCTGCAAAATGTGCAATTTTTATTGTCATTTTAATACAAGTCCATTAAATCTTGTTTACTTCTTTTTTCAGCTTCTTCTTTATTTTTCTTAGTAGTTTGCCATATTTTTCTTATATCCAAATCGTTTCCAACAACCTTTCCCTTGAATTGGTCTATTTTAACAAGTGTCGGAACTTTTGTCATCTGTCCCAGAACAACGGCCTCACCAATGTTTAATGACGGTAATTTTTTTAGAAGGTCTTCACTTAAGCTTTCACTGCTTTTTTGAACGTGTGCCTGATCACTAGGTTCAACTAATCTTAATATGATTAAATTGTTTAGCTGTGATAATGATTCACTGTCCAGTGATTTCGGGCTTTGACTTACAAGACATAATCCAACACCAAATTTACGACCTTCCCTTGCAATTCTGCTTATTGTTCTTTTTGATCTTGTATCCCTTTTGTTTGATGCAAGGATATGTGCCTCTTCAATAATGCTGAATATCGGGAAATCCAATGTTGGTTCTTCACCTGTAGTAACTGCATTTTTTCTTCTTCTTAATATTTCGGATAAAACGTGATTAACTACAATGTCTGTTGCAATTTCATCTAGTGAACTTAAAGGAATAATATTTACTCTGCCTACTTCTAATATACTGACAATATCAGACACATCAGTTTTATCCAGAATGGAATGGTAAATGTTTTTCATGTCATCAAGTTTAAAGACCACCTGTCTTGCAGCATCCTCATGGGCTTTATTTTTATTTCCTTCCTCGCCAAACTCTTCCGCCTTATTGAAAGCATATTGTTTCATGGTACCAAGGAAATCCTCACATTCTCCCAGTTTGTCAAGCTCCTTGGCATAATCGTATGCTTCTCTCAGGTATCTTTCCTGGTTGGTGGCTGAATCAGGTATTCTTGCCAGCTTTTTATATTCGTAAATGTTTAAGTTACGTGGATTGATTTTTGCCTTTATGGATTTCTTTTTTCCATGGGTAAATTCTGTTTTAATGTATTCGGAGTGCATATCAAATACAAGTATTGTTCCACCGATTTCAAGTAATTCATCTATTATTACACTTGTTGCATTTGATTTACCTGCACCTGTCATAGCAAGTATTCCCAGATGTCTTGAAACCATTTTGTTCACGTCCAGTTTAACGTCAACTTCAGGTTGTGAAAGTACACTTCCGATTTTTATTCCTTCACTGTTGTGGAAGAGTTTGTCCAGCTGTTCTATGCTTGCCCTTTTGATTGGTGTTCCTATTGGAGCAGGACTTCTTGGTATTTCAAGTGTTTCAAGGTCTCCAAGTACTGTTATGTCTCCGCGAATGTATTGGTCTGTTTCTCCACCAATTTCCGTAATTTTTCTTATTGAATCTTCATCCAGTAAGTCATCACTTAATGTGAAGCTTCCTCTAAGCAGGTTGTCTATTGTTCCCATTATTGTTCTGCCGTTGTACTCAAAGTACACGTATTCGTTTACTGCAGGTGTTTTTTTTGAAATGAATGATATTTTGTCTGGTGAAGTTTCACCGTAACATCTTCCTATTATGTCTGACATTTATTTTTTCCTCCTTATTATTAATTTTCAAGCATGTCTCTTCCGGTTTTATCGTATAATCCCATATTTCTGGCAATTCTTTCCAGGTGTTTTGTTTTAATCTTTACTTCATCATGTGCCCTTTTGAGGATGTGGGGATATCCGTGAACACTAATGCTTTGTAAGTCGTTTAATATTTCCACTATTTTTTCGTCATTTACCAAATATGGTATTTCTATTTTTAAAACGTTTGATGAATCTTCTAGTTTGGTGAAGAATACTTTATAAGGCGTATCTGACAGGCTTATATTTTCTACAGGAAAGTCCACCTGTCTTTTTACATTACCAACATATCGTACAGGTCTCATCGAAGCAAATTCTTGTGGGTCTGTATATCCTGCATTATCGCAGGCATATTCAAGTACGGCAGCATCAGGTATTCTTTCGTTGAACAATGCCTTTGTTGTACTTGTTTTTGATACACAAATAATTTTTTCCTTATAGTTTTTTAGTAAATAACTCAGACAGAATAATTGTTCAAATCCGGCTAATGAAAGAAGGATGTCCATTTCAATATCGTTAAATTCATAATCCAAATCATTTTCTTCTATAATCTTCTTACATTCACTAAATACGTATGCTTTTATTCTTTCGGTTGTTATTTCCAGAGTCATGCTGTCCTTTTCAAGTTCATGTTGGATGTCGTGGATAGCAAAACTTTTGAGAGCCTTGTCAATTATCTTGTTTAAATCTATTTCATGAAAATTTAATAATGTTCCACTAATTGATCCGTCCAGTAACATGTAGTCAATATCTGGATGTTTTTTGAGAGTGTCTATAGTACTTTTAAGTTCCAGTATGTTCATGTATGTGGATAGTATCTTGTCAATTTTCCTGT
>ODAJ011976173.1_pt1 | contig 16591 bp, 20 predicted proteins | sample 1539241 | NCBI WGS metagenome assembly ODAJ01 (sample SAMN02144231, study PRJEB22623) | gut metagenome | biome: sheep rumen | host: Ovis aries | place: New Zealand
TTTTGCTTTAGCTAAATGATTTATTCTTTTGTGTCTGACCATTCGAGATTATCGGCGCGATTGTTTAACTTATTGCCGTCTTTATGGCGGACGTAAGGCAAATTATTCGGGTTGGGAACAAAGCTTTGCGCAACGAGGTGTGCAACGAGAAATTTTTTCTTGACGCCGTCTTTTTCAAGCTCAACAATTTCGTCGCCGTCCTCGTTAAGCGTCGGTTCGATAATCTCTTCAACAAGCTCGCCTTTATTCCAATACTTACTTTTCCTCTTAAGTCTCCGCTTGAAATTCAATTTAATTCCTCCGTTTTACAGCGATAAATTTTTTAAACGTGCAAAGCGCAATTCGTGAAGGGCAATGGGCGTCGAGATGAAATCGTTCGTGCTGTAGAGCTTAGCATATTTCTCGCGGCAGTGAAGAACGCGTTTAACATAATCGCGGGTCTCGGCGTAGGGAATTTTATCTACGTCCGAAAAATTTTCGTTCCAATGATTCTTCTCAATCCACTCGTGAACATTGCCACGCCCCGCATTGTACGCCGCTAATGCCAAAACGTCGTTGCCTTTGAACTCGTCCTCAAGCTCGGCAAGATACCACGTGCCGTATCTAATGTTCGTCTCCGGGTCGCGCAAGTTTTTTATGTCGTCGGCAACCTCGTCTGGCTTCTCGCCGAGCTGATAGGCTATCCAAGCCGCCGTCTCTGGCATGATTTGCATTAACCCCACGGCTCCGCTTTGAGAGTGTGCCGACTCCGAAAAGTTGCTCTCGACCTTCATCACGGCTATTGCTAAGAACTTATCAACCTTCCAACGTGACGAATAACTTTCCACCGTCGAGCGGTATGGGAACGGATATAAAAATTTCTTCTGCACCGTCGGCACGCTTACTAAAAAATATATCGCGACTACCGCCACGCTGATTGCCAAAAATTTTTTAACCATCAGTTCACCTCCGCATTGTCTTTAATGAATTTTAAATGATTGATTCGCCGCTGTCAAATTTTATGCTATAATGACTGGCAAAAAGGAGGCGCGGCAGTATCGATGAAACTTCTTGAGATAATCGGCGGCTTCATGATAAGACGCTTTGAAGAATTCGGCACGATAATTTTGCTTTACGCCGAGACGATGAAGCAACTGACTCGCAAGCCGCGAATAGGACACATAATCGCGCAGATGTCTCACCTAGGCGTTGATTCGCTGATGATTGTCTCGCTGACGTTGCTATTTACGGGCGTGGTTTTCACTTTGCAAACGGCGCATGAGTTTATCCGGTTCGGGGCGCAGTCGACGGTCGGCGGAGTAATTGCAATCGCTATCGGCAGGGAGCTTGGTCCGGTCTTAGTCGGCGTAGTCTGTGCTGGTCGTGTGGGCGCAGCGATTACGGCGGAAATTAGTACAATGAAAGTCACTGAACAAATCGACGCCCTAAAAGTCATGGCAGTCAGCCCCGTCAATTATCTAATCGTCCCGCGAATGATTGCTTGTATGATAGTCGTCCCGATTCTCACGGTCTTTGGTGATATTATCGGCGTGGCTGGCGGTTGGGTCGTCGCCACGCAGTATTCCGGCATTAGCTCCTATATGTTCATGAACTCAATCAAGATGTTCGCGACGATTCATGACTTGACGGGCGGAATGATTAAAGCGATATTCTTCGGCAATGCAATCGCGGTGCTCGGCTGCTACTACGGTTTGAATTGTCCCGAAGGCGCGGAAGGCGTCGGCAAGGCGACTACTAAAACCGTCGTCACGTCGATTATCGTAATCTTCATCTTGAATGCAATCCTGACGTTCATCATCTACAGCAAATAGTTTGGAGGTAATCGCTTGAAGAACTTTAACGTAAAAATCCTTTCCAATGAGCCGGTCGCCGATGATGTCTTCCGCCTGACGCTCGACGCCCCCGAACTAGCTAAGACTTCTCGCGCTGGGCAATTCGTTCAAGTCAAAGTCTCTGACGAGTTCACGCTTAGGAGACCGCTGGGCATTGCCTCGACTGCTGGCGGGCGTGTGAAAATTTTCTATCGCGTCGTCGGGCGTGGAACAGCGGCTTTGACTAAAAAAGTTGGCGGCGACTGTTTAAGCGTCCTCGGTGCGCTCGGCAATGGTTTTGCCAATCCTAGCGGCAAGGTCTTACTCGTCGGCGGAGGCATAGGGCTGGCTCCTCTGCTGTGCGCGGCGGAAAACTTTTCAGCGGACGTTCTAATCGGTGGCAGGACTAAGGCGGAAGTTCTCTTCTGGCAAGATGAATTTGCTCCGCACGTCGAGAAATTTTTTATCACGACAGACGATGGCTCCTACGCCAAGAAAGGTTTCGCGATTGACTTGTTGCCCGAAGTCTTATCGGCGGAGAATTATTCGGCGGTCTACACGTGCGGTCCCGAAGTCATGATGCGCGGCGTCGCTAAGCTTGCCATGAATAACAATCTGCCCTGCCAAGTCTCCTTTGAAAAGCGTATGGCGTGCGGACTCGGTGCTTGCCTTAGCTGTTCGATTGACACGACCGAAGGGCGGAAAAAAGTTTGCAAGGACGGTCCCATTTTCGACGCCGCGAAAGTTTTCGGAGGTGATGATATTGGCTAACTTCTCTTTCCTAGCCGACAACGCGGATTATCGTTCGTTCGCTAAGGATTGTATCGACGCTGAGGAGTCTCTACAAAACTCCTATGATTCATGCGTCAAGCTCGTGCGCACTGCCGTCGATGCCGCTATCAAATGGGTTTACGCCAAAGACAAGAACTTATCGGCTCAACGCAAGAAGATGCCGCCCGCTAAAAAGGATAATCTCTTCGACCTGATAGCTAATCCGTCCTTCGAGCAGATGATTGGCAAGGGGCTGGCGGGCAAGCTCCACTACTGCAGGAAGGCGGGCAACGAGGCAATTCACAACAACAAAGAATTCACGGTTGAAGAGGGCGTTCAATGCTTGAGTAATCTCTTTGACTTCGTGCAGTGGATTGACCGCCGCTACGGCAGAAACTTTAAGCCGCGAACCTTCGACACGGACGAGATACCCGCTAAAGAGTCGACGTTCAAGAAAGTTCTTAAGGGCGTCGGTTTAGTGGCGGTCGGCGTTATCGGGACGCTCGCCGCTGTGATTCTTTCTGGCGACAAGGACAAGGGGTAAACGACATGAGCGGACTTTTACAAACAGAACTTTGCGGCATGAAGTTATCAACGCCGATATTCGCGGCTTCGGGCACGTTCGGCTTTGGCGAGGAGTTTGAAAGCTTCATAGACCTTAAACGGCTCGGCGGCGTTATGGTCAAATGCATTACTCCAAAGCCGCGCCGAGGCAATGACGGCGTGCGAATCACTGAAACTCCTTCGGGCATGTTGAACGCAATCGGCTTGGAAAATCCCGGCGTCGAAAAATTTTTGTCAAATATCCTGCCGCGAATCAAAGATAAGATGAATGTTATTGTAAACGTCAGCGGCTCAAGCGTCGAGGATTATGGCAGACTAGCTGAACTCTTAGACGTGGACGGCGTCGCGGCTCTTGAGCTGAATATCTCTTGCCCGAACGTTAAAGACGGCGGAATAATCTTCGGCACGGACGCAAGGCAAGCGGCTAATGTCACGAGCGCGGCGAAGAAGTCAGCGAGCAAACCCGTTATCGTCAAACTAAGCCCGAACGTCACGGACATAACTGAGATTGCCAAGGCTTGTGAGGCGGCGGGCGCGGATTGTCTTTCGCTGATTAATACGCTTATGGGCATGGAGATAAATATCCACACGTGGCGACCGACGCTCGGCAATGTGACGGGTGGGCTATCAGGCGGCGCGATTAAACCTGTGTCACTTAGAATGGTCTGGCAAGTCGCGAACGCCGTTAAGGTTCCGATAATTGGCATGGGCGGCATTCGTTCGGCGGGCGACGCGGCGGAGTTCTTCTTAGCGGGGGCGTCTGCGGTGGCGATTGGTACTGCGAACTTCTCTGAACCGTCAATCACGATGAAGATAGCCGACGACTTGGAACGATACCTTCAAGGGCACGGGCTGAAAAATATCCGCGAGCTTGTCGGCAAGGTCAAAGCATAAAAATTACCCCCGATGATGAGTCGGGGTTTTTTGTTTGGGAAAATGTCTCTTTCAAAGAGACCAATTATTTTTCGGCGTGTGGTAAGTTAAACTAAAAAAATTTATCACGTTGAAAGGAGATTGGTCGTATGGAAAAAGTTAATGCGGTCGTCGATTTGCTGTCAGAAAGCTGGCGGCTGAATCAGTTCACAAAGAAGTTATCAAACCTCGCAAACGAAAAGCTCAAGAAAAAAATCTTAAATCAAGTCGCACGCTTCGACAAACATTTTCAAGCGGCAACGGAAGAATTCGGATTGGAAGTCTTGGACTTCACGGGCGCGGACTTTGAAACGGGCTTGCCTGTCATGCCGATAAACCTTGCGGACTTCACGGCAGAAGAAAATTTATTCGTGGAGGCAATGCTTGAGCCGACAATAAAGGTTGCGAACTCGGCGGAGATTATCAAACGCGGCGCGGCGGTTTTGGGGAGGAAAGTCAGATGAAATATTTCGTTGGAATTGATTTGGGCACGACCAACAGCGCGATTTCAACTTTCGACGGAGAAAATGTTCGCGTGTGGAAAAACAAGCACGAGCAAAGCGACGTGACTCCCTCGGCGATTTACGTTGATAAGCGCGGCAAGCGTTTCTACGGCAAGAGGGCTTACGAAAACTCTTTCCGCCAGCCTGAGAGTTGCGCGAAGCTTTTTAAGCGGTTCATGGGGACGAGCACGAAATTTAAACTCGGCGGAGAAGAACTCACGCCCGAAGAATGTAGCGCAGAAATTTTGCGCGAGCTGTTTAAAAATCTGCCCGATGAGGTTCGCGAGAACAAAGACGAGGTCGGGACGGTTATCACGGTGCCAGCGGCGTTCAATCAAATGCAAAATGCGGCAACACTCGACGCGGCAAAAATGGCAGGGCTTGGCAAAGTCGCGCTCATGCAGGAACCAGTTGCGGCGATTATGCGCGTCATGAAGGACAATCAAGCCGATGGGAAGTTTTTGGTCTTCGACTTGGGCGGCGGCACGCTTGACGTTGCGATTGCCGAGAGGATTTCGGGCAAGGTAAATTTCTTGGCGAACGGCGGCTTGACGATGTGCGGCGGGCGTGACTTCGACAGGGTTATCCTGAATGAATTCGTGGTGCCGTGGCTTGAGGAGAATTATTCTTTGCCAGAGGATTGGTTGACGCTCGACGAATACAAATTGCTCAAGAGCCTTTCGACGTACATGGCGGAGCAGGCGAAGATTGAGCTTTCATCTGATGAGCAAGCTAAAGTCGAGGGCGAGACGGGCATTGAGGACGAGAGTGGCGAAGAAATTTATTTGGACGTTGCGATTGACCGCGAGAGTTATTCCGCGGCGATTGACGAACTTGTTATTAAGGCGATAGAAACTGCGCGGGCGACGCTTGACAAGTCGGGCTTGACTGCGGGCGACATTGACAAAATAATTTTTATTGGCGGACCGAACAACTACAAGCCGATTCGTGAAAAGGTCGTTGCCGAGTTGGGCATTGCGGGCAGTATGGAAGTTAATCCTATGACGGCGGTTTCAGAGGGCGCAGCAATTTTTGCGGAGTCAGTCGATTGGACTTCACAGGAACACGAGAGAAAAGCTACCCGCGAACAATCCAGAAGCGATAGCGAACTGGGCTTGAGTTTTCGTTTCGAGTCGCGCACGCCAGATAAAAAGGCTCGTATCGCCGTTGTTTGGGAAAAGGAGAGGGAAGGTTACACCTTCGAGATAAATTCCGTCGATAGCGGTTGGACTTCAGGAGTCGTCGAGTTGAAAAATAAACAGCTCGTTACGGTTCCTCTTCACAAACGCGGCGAGAATAAATTCAGCGTGGAAGTTTACGACAAGGGCGGCGACTCTGTTTTTCTTGAGAACGATACGATTGTTATAACGCAAACTTTTGCTAACGTCGGCGCGTTGTTGGCGGCTCATTCGATTGGCATGGAGGTTAAAGAGCGGCTCGGCAGTAATATTTCGCGGCTTGATTATTTTGTTCGAGAAGGCGACACCTTGCCCGCCAAAGGTCAGAAGAAATTCCGAGCTGGTCGAAAGGTTCGGGCTGGTTCGTCTGATTCGATAAATTTCAAACTCTATCAGGGCGAGATTGCGGACAATATCGAGGACAATCTTTTTATCGGTGCGCTGAAAATTTCGGGCGATGATTTTGAATTCGGTACGATAATCGAGGGCGCGGAAATTATTTGCAACTACACCCTTGACGACGCTTGCAGTATCCGCTTGGAAATCGAAATCCCTGCCGTAAACGAGTCCTTTTACAAGAATTTCTATTCGCGAGAAGAAGGGCAAGTCAATTTCGACAAGGCGGCGGGCAAACTCAATTCCGATGGGAGAACTTTACTGAATCAAGTCCGCAATCTCGGCAGGGCGATTAAAGACGATGCCGACTATGAAAAACTTCAACAGGCGGGCGAAGTCGCGAGCACGGCAATAAATGCGAATCAATCCGAAAACGACCGCGAGGAACTTAAGCACATTGAAGAAGACTTGCAGGCGGCTAAAAAAGTTTTGGCGGACATTCGCGAAAGGAATCGGGAAAGCATTCGCCGCGATGATTTGGACGGCTTGCGCGGATATTATCCGGATTACGTCAAGAAATTTGCCGAGCCGCAGGAAATAACGCAGATTGAAAATCTTTTCGACAGGGCGGCAACGTTAATCGAACGCGAGGACTCTGCTTACGAGGATACGGTTAGTGAAATTCGCGGCTTGTGTTGGAGAATAGTTTTCTATCGTGACGATGAATTTGTAGTTTATCGTTTCAACAGGCTGACGAAAAATCCCGGCGACTACGACGATCAAGCGACTTTCTATCGGCTGGTTCAGGCGGGCAAGAATGCTATCGCTCAGAAGAACTTTGCCGCACTCCGCGAGATTTTTTGGGATTTGTTGGATTTGGGCGGGAGCAAGGGAGACGAACTTTTGACTGCGAACATAATCAAGGCTTGAGGCGGTGGATTGGCTTTGACCTTTGAAGAAAATCCCTTCCGTGTCTTGGGAGTTTCGATTTACGACACTAAGGCGACGATTAACGAGCGAGCTGACGAATTATCTTTTGAAGCCCCCGACCGCGAAGAACTTATCGAACAGGCGCGGACAATTTTGCTCAATCCCAAAAAGAGAATCGCCGCCGAGATTCGTTATTTCGATACGGTAGATTTCAAAGATTTATTTCCACTTGCTGGGCTGAACAGGTTGCTTTATTCGTTAGACGAGTTAAACGACGAAGATAATTTGGAAGCGGTTGTGGAGATGGACGCGCTGTATTCCGAATCAACGCCCGAAAAGATTCGCGATAGAATTAACGAGGCGCGGGCTGTGGCAAAGTTTCCTGCCGTTCAAGGCACCGACGAGATTAAAGCGGAGCTAAAGAATATCCGTTACGAAGTGCGCGAAAGAATTCAAACGCGCCTGAAGAAAATAACTCAAAGTCAGCGCGTGAAACTTGCAAACGACCTCGCCGACATGCTCCTTAAAGACAAAGAAACTTTCGGAATCATCGTTGAAGATTTCTTCGACAGCTACCGCCTTGAGATGAATTCGTTCTTCGGGGAGACAAGGAATCAAATTATTTCGTTACTGATAAAGATTAAGCTCAACGCAAATAAAAAATTTCTTTACGAACTCTCGACTAAGGTAGGGGCGTTCGCCAGCGTGGAAAGACCGCTTGATAAATTTTCAATGGCACTCGGTACAAGTAAATTCGATGACACCGAAGAAATTTTCTACGCTGTACGCAAGGCGGCGGTAGACCTGCATAACGAGAAAAATTTAATCGATGAGCCGCTCCAAGTCATGCAAATGCTTGAGCAAAATTTTTCTTATCTGCCGACGCTCGCCGAACTGGTTCGCAAGGACATAAAATTTTTGGAAGAGGAAAAAGCTCGCCGCCCTACTCAGAGTTTCTTAGACGCCAAAGCCGCCTTAGATAAAATTCAAGCGGAGATGGATAAACATCTTCATTGCAAGAAGGGTTTTGAGCAGACGAATTTGATTTTCTATGAAGAAGTTTTCAAGCCGAACTGTGAAGTTCTTATAGTGGGATTAATGTTGCCAGACAGATATTCACGCAAACCGAATGAGTGGAAAGCTTTAAATTCAAAAGCGGCGGCGATTTATTTGCATATGGGCACGGCGATGACTTGGACTAATCGCGCAGATTTTGCCCTCGATTGTTTTCAAAAAGCTCTGCCATACGCTGAGGCTTCGGACGATGCAGAATTAATTACCTTTGCTGTAAAACGAATCGACGAGTGGCAAAAAATTAACGAACAGATTATCGCCAATTCCCATGATGATTTGTCGGGTTGCTTCTGGTGCATAGTAATTGCCATCGTCATTTTGTGGCTTATGAGTTGAGGGCTTGCCGCTAAAAAATTATCCCCCGCACGATAGCAGGGGATTTTTGTTTGGGAAGGAGCTTTAGAAATCTTTGTGCTCTTCAATCTTCTCCATAATCTTTTCCTCAACGTGCACTTCAGGCAAGGCTAAATTCTCCGCCGCGAAGCTCAAAGCGGTATTAACATGCTCTTCCTTAGCAGTGTCGAGTTTAGCGTCGCGGACAATTTTGGCGGCGTCCTCGACTGACTTAGCCGAAGCCTCAATCAATTTCGCGAGCGTCTCAAGGTGCGAGTTGAATTGCTCATTGGTCATGCCTCTATCAAACAATTTAATCGTCTCCTCAAATGAAGTTTATAAAGAATGTAATCGTTAAGCTGTTGATGAAGTCGGCGAACATGGAACCGACAATCGGGACGAGGATATAAGCCTTGACGGACGGCGCGAACTTAGCAGTAAGAACTTGCATGTTAGCCATAGCATTGGGAGTTGCGCCCATACCGAAACCGCAAGAGCCTGCCGAGAGTATCGCCGCGTCATAGTCACGACCGAGCACATTGAAAATCACGAAGTACGCGAACAGGAACATCAAAGCTGTCTGCCCGACCAATAACACGACTAAAGGTAAGGCAAGCTCCGCCAACTGCCAAAGCTTTAACGTAATCATTGCGATGCCTAAGAACAGCGATAAGCAAATGCCGCCGATGTCGTTTATCTCGCCGATATGAACCGTGAATGCTCCAGTGAATTCGCTCCAGTTGCGCATAATCGCCGCCACAATCATTGCGCCGATATAAATCGGGAAGGTCATGCCCGTCTTTGATAACAGCATTGAAACGACGGTGCCCAAGCCCATTGCGATTGCCAGTTGATAAGCGGCGGGCGCGTACATGCTCACGGAGCGTTCATGTTTCTTTTCCTCTTCGACAAGCGGGGTATCGTCAGCCTTAACGGCAGTTTTCAATAAGTCTTTGCCTAAGATGAGTCGACGACCGAGCGGCCCGCCCATTAAAGAGCCGGCAACCAGTCCGAACGTCGCGGCGGCAGTGCAAAGGGTCGTTGCGCCGACTAAGCCTAAGTCCTCAAGCACAGGACCGAACGCGCCCGCCGTGCCGTGACCACCAACCATCGAGATTGAACCTGTGCATAGCCCGATAAACGGACTCACGTTTAAAATCCCCGACAAGGCGACGGCTAAGAAGTTCTGCGCAAAGATTAACGCGCACACACAGCCGAGGAAAATTATAAGAGCCGTGCCGCCGCTCCTTAGAACTTTGATATTGGCTTGAAAGCCGACCGACGTAAAGAACGCGACCATGCAAACGGTCTTCAAGGTCTCGTCGAAGGCAAAGCCGACAATCCCCGACGTGTAGCAGATACAGCTGACGATTGCAAAGAGCAGACCGCCGACGACGGGCGACGGGATACAAAACGTCTCAAGGAATTGGATACGCCTCTTTAACAGCGTGCCGACGTAAAGCATAACGACCGCAACCGCCAGCGTCTGATACATGTTGAATTCAATCGTAAACATAAAATCACCTCCCAAAGCTCAATCCTGACTGGCTTTAACTGATTCACTGGATTTGCCGCTGTAAATGTTGACCTTCACGCCTTGAGATTCGTAATACTTCGCCGCACCAGCATGGAAACTCGCGGGAATGTCTTCGACGGCGTATTCAACGTTTAAATCGGCGTTGGACGTGTTATGCGGAAGGTTCTTTGCGTTCTTTAGGACGAACTCTGTTAGGAAGGAAACGGTATCATCTTTTAAATCAGTGCTAGCGACCAAGACAGCCTTAACGCCGATGGTTTGAACTTCTTCCGTCTGCCCTGCGTAGGTGTTCGCGGGAATAGTGCAACGGGTGTAGCCCTTGTAAAGCTTCATCATGTTATTTTGGACGTCGGGGGCGATTGACAGGAGTTTGATTTCTTTCCTAGTCGCCAAGTCCGCGATAGACGCAGTGGGAGCACCCGCCGTTATAAAGAAGGCGTCGATATTTCCGCGTTCGAGAGCCGCCGCCGCATCCGCAAAGGACATGTAATTAATCTCCATCATCTCGAAGGTTAGACCGTGCGACATGAGGATTTGCTCGGCATTTTGGAGGACGCCTGATTCACGTTCGCCGACGGAAATTTTCTTGCCGACCAAGTCGCTTATCTCGTTTATGCCAGAGTCCTTAGCGACGATGATTTGACAAGCCTCGGTATAAAGACCCGCGACCGCCGCATAGCCGACGCCCGGACCTGTCGCCGCGAATATCCCGCGACCATTTACGGCATTGGATAGGGTGTCGCTTTGAACGATTGCTAAATCCAAGAACTTCTCGCGCAGAAGTCGAAGATTGGCGGCGGAGCCTGCGGTAGTCTTAACGTCGAGAGCGTACTTGTTATCCGCGGCTTGAGTCAGCTTTGCAAACTCGGTGCCATAAGCGTAATACATGCCGCCCGTGCCGCCCGTGCCCAAACGTATGGCATTGTTGCCCGCGGACTTTTCGCCGCCGCCGCAACCGATCATTAGCGCGATTATCGGCAAGAGCAGTAAAAGTTTTAAAGCTTTCATGGTTCTGCCTCCCTTATCGTAAGATTTTTTTGTAGTTATCGGGGTCGGTGTCGCCTTCCGTGTTTATGACAAAAATAATTGCGTCCGCGTCAAGTTCAAGCTCGCGGCGGAGTTCGGAAGAATCAAGCGCGGCATTAGCCAAAGCAAAGCCCGCACAGCCCGACTCGCCCGAAATGATTCCGTACTCGGCTAAAGTTTTCATGGCGTCAGCGGCAACGTCATCGGAAATCGTCGCGGCGTCTGCGGCGTAGCGTCTAAGAATCTTCCAGGCAAGCTCACAGGGCGTCGCACAATTCAAGCCCGCCATCATCGTTTGCCCGTTGCCTGTCGCCGAATGAATTTCACCATCGCCAATGCGCATCGTCTCGTAGAAGCAAGCGACCTCCTCCGGCTCAACGATTGTAATTCGTGGCGGATTGTCTTTGAAGACTTCAGCGAACACAGCCGCAATCGCGCCCGCCATTGAACCTACGCCCGCTTGCAAAAAAATATGCGTCGGTCTCTGATAATTCATCTGCCGCAATGCCTCGTAAGCCAAAGTCGAGTAGCCAAGCATAATTTGCGCGGGGATGTCTTCGTAGCCCGTCCACGACGTGTCTTGAATCAAATGCCAATGCTTTTTTTTCGCCAAAGCCGCCGTGAACTTAACGCAGTCATCGTAGGTCAGGTCGGTTATCTCGACTGTCGCCGAGCCAGCGTCGCGAATTGCTTGCGCCCTAACCTCGACCGTGCCACGCGGCATATAGACGAACGACTTGCAACCGAACAAGCCCGCCGCCCACGAAACGCCCTTGCCGTGATTGCCGTCGGTCGTCGTGATGAAAGTCATCGCGGAGAGTTCGTCGCGGTGTTGGAAGAGTTCCTCAAGCGTCGGATTGCTTAAGCCGAGTTCGCGACTGATAACTTTGTAAATAGCCCAGACGCCGCCGAGCCCCTTGAACGCCTTTAGCCCAAAGCGTTGCGACTCGTCCTTAACATAAACTGAACGAACGCCCTTAAAGTTCTTCAGCTCGATAAGCGGTGTCTCGTTGTAAACGTCAAGGGCGGTGTGCAATTTGCGAATCGGTTCCGTGGCGTCGAAAGAATAAGCCGACGTATCGACCTGTCCGCCGAGATTTGTGTTTGGCATTAGCTTAATCATAGTCAAGCATAGTCTCCATATTATCATGCAGGGCGGCAAGGTAATTCTTCAAGTCGTCGGCTACTTCAGGATTGCGCAGGGCGAATTCGATATTTGCTTGAAGGAACCCTATCTTAGTGCCCACGTCGTAGCGGTGCCCTTTGAATATGTAAGCGTACATTGCCTCGTTGCGTGCCAGCCGCTTAAGTCCGTCTGTCAACTGAATTTCTCCGCCCGCGCCAGGCTCCTGCGTCTCAAGGTAGGAAAAAATCGTCGGCGTCAAAATGTATCGTCCAAGGATAGCAATGCGGCTCGGTGCCTCTTCAATCTTTGGTTTTTCAACTAAATCCTTGACTTTGTAAACGCCGCCTTCGACGTGCTTGCAATCGACAATACCATACTTGTGAACGACATCTTCACAGACCTCTTGCACGCCGAGAATTGAAGTCTTGTACTCGTTGAAGACCTCAACCATCTGTTGTAGGACGGGTTTTTTGGAGACGACGACATCATCACCTAGCAGGACGGCAAAGGGTTCGTCGCCGATAAAGTGGCTGGCAGTCAAGACGGCGTGTCCTAAGCCGAGCGGTTGTTTCTGGCGGATAAAGTGAATGTTAGCTATCTCTGGAATATCGCGCACCATGCGGAGCATATCTTCCTTGCCTTTGCGCTCAAGCTCCATTTCCAATTCAATCGAGCGGTCGAAATGGTCTTCTATCGAACGCTTATTGCGCCCCGTCACGACGATAATATCTTCGACGCCTGCCGCCGCCGCCTCCTCAATTATGTATTGAATCGTCGGTTTGTCGACAATGGGTAGCATCTCTTTGGGCTGAGATTTCGTCGCGGGCAAAAATCTCGTTCCCAAGCCCGCAGCAGGTATAACAGCCTTCCTTACCTTCATAAGAACCACTCCTCTTGATTAAATGACGCTTGTATTGTACAGGAGCTTTATCAAATGGGCAAGCTGAAATTCCGCGCCGTAGCGGGCGTTGCTTTAGGACAAATTTTAATCCTTCCCTAATGACAATGGCGGGAAAAGTTTGTAGAATTGCCCAAGATTTAGAGACTTAGGGAATTCAAGGGAGGGATTCAAATGCCGTTGGTACTAGCATTAATCGGAGTCGCCCTTGATGTTCCGCATGAACTTGTTGGCGGCTTGCTGGCAATCTTCCTGGTAAGGGAGCTAGCTTAAAAGAACGTAGCGGAATGATGGAAAGTAAGCCCGTGCTCGCTTTCCGTTTTTCCTGTTTATAGGGAGGTGCAAAGGTTGAAAGTTTTCTTATCCGCACTGATGATATTATTTTTTTTCGCGGGAAATGTCGAAGCGGCAGACTTGAAGCTTGATTCGGGAAAAGTCTTCGTCGCTAGAAGATTCATCACGCCGCCCCGTCTGCGCCAACCGTTTGTGCCTTTCGCGAGCACTCCTAAGAAAATTTATCCGCCGCGAGTGCCAGCCCGCCCCAAGCCCCATTACCTCCCGCACGTCCCCAAACACACTTACGACAACCGCGGAGGACGTAGAAAAAATTTCGGACCGCCTCAGGCACCGCATAGATAAGGAATGAATTCGCATGAGAAGGTTGACGAAAAATTTAATATTGGCAACGGCAGTTGTCAGCGCAATGTTTCTCGTTGACTTCTCGACCGCCGAAGCCGCAAGCTTCTGCTATGAAAGAGCTTGCCCAATAGAAAAAATTTGCCCGCTGGACACGGACATTGAGCGACAATATTTAGACTTCTGGTCAAAGTTTCGAGATACCGTCATGCCCAGACCCGACGAGCCGCAGGATAATAATCCGCCCAAAGAAGAAGACCCCGAACCGCCGCCCGTTGACGACGAGCCGGAGCCCGAAGACTAAAATTTAATCTCGAAGGCGCGTTGCACTCGACCAAAGCCATCCTTGACACGCAGATAATAAAAAGCTTTCTTCCGATAATCGGCGACAGGATCATTGCCGGTTTTTTCTTTGTAATGGAGCGTGTTCTCGGCGTGCTTGGACGTAAAGCCGAACAGAATCTTGAGCGGCAGAAGTTTCCCGCGGCGAGGAATGATTGAATCGTCGACGATGTTTAGCGGATAATAAGTGCCGTTGACTTGCACGAGGAGCATTGGCGCGACTCCGCTTACAAAAGTTCCGTCGGGCGGCATGGCAAGCGGATAATCGCCGTTGGGCAGTGCGACAAGTTCGCCGTCCTTTATGTAGCTTAGAGACTTCGACGGAACAATTTCATCGTGCCAACTAGGTGGCGTGTCAGGCTTCGGATAAAGCACGACAGCGAACGCCAGCGACATACACACGGCGGCGGCGATGAAATAGAACTTCCGCGAAAATTTTTGGAAGTCCGCCTTCTCCGCGTCCAAGAGCCTTTGAAGTTCTTTAAGCTCTCTCATTGCGGCGGGAAGATGACACGATTTGAGTTCTCGGCAATGTCTTTGATAACGTCCTTATCGGGCTTACCCAAGACCCAGCCGAGGATTTTTATTTCGGCGTGCGTGGCAATTTTTTGGTCGCGAACGTCGCCCGACGTGAGACAAATCTTTTTGTAGTTCTCAAGCGTGAGTTTGTAGCGGGCGTTAATCTCCTGCAATGAACGTAATTTGTTTGGTGGGTTGCGATAACGCTCAAGAGTCTCTACAATATTTTCCGGCAGTTCAGCCATAACAATTCCTCCTCAAAAAATTTATAGGGTGATGTTGAAATGAAAATCTTACGAGCCGACAAAGATGATTTGCGCGATATTCTTTCCTTGCAACATTTAGCTTATCAAAGTGAGGCAAAACTTCTCGGCAATCTTGATATTCCGCCGCTTAAACAAACTTTATCTGACTTGCAAGCCGAATACGACAGAAAAATTTTCCTCAAGACGACTGACGACACGGGCGCAATCGTCGGTTCCGTGCGATACCTTTTGGAAAGCGACACGGTTTATATCGGCAAATTGATTGTCAATCCCGCTTTTCAAGGACAAGGCATCGGTACGAAATTACTGCTTGAAGTTGAGAAGCTTTGCCCGAACAGGCGATACGAACTTTTCACGAGCAACAAGAGCCGCCGAAATATTTCTCTGTATGAGCGGTTGGGTTATAAAATTTTTGCCGTTAAGCCTGCGACAGAAACTTTAACGTTCGTTTATCTTGAGAAATGTTAATTGCGTTTTCGCCTCCAACTTAGATAGATAAAAATACCGGCGGCAATCATAAAGGCAACGACGCTAGTAACTTGTGCGGACTTCAAGACGCCGATAACTTGACTGGTGTAATCGCCGCGGAGAAATTCCAGAGCGAACCTCGCGGCGGCATAGAGCATAACATACAGCGTGAAGCACTGCCCCTTAACATAGTTCGTACAGCGGAAGATTAACAGCAGAGCAAAAATCACAACATCGAGCTGACACTCCCAGACCTCGGCGGGGAAGAGTGGTTGATTGCCGTAGGTGCGATAGGCAAGGGTCGTATCGGGGTAAATGATTCCGTAGCCCGTGCCCGTAGGAGCTCCGAAGGCGTCGCCGTTTAGGAGATTAGCGCACCGCCCCAAGGCTTGACCGAGGACAATCGCCGGAGCCATGAGGTCGGCAAGATGAATCACGTCCAGTCCTTTAGTCTTAGCGTAGAGTGCGCCCGCCGTCACGCCCAAAATTATTCCGCCCTGAACAGCCATGCCGCCCTGCCAAACGTTTAGAATTTCGCTGAGATGATTTTGATAGTAGCTCCAGTCGAAGAAGAAGACATCCCAGAGTCGAGCACCGAGCAAGCCGAAGAAGCCGCCGATAAGTCCAATGTCGATGATGAACTTTTCATAGCCGCGCCCGTCAACCTTAGCCATGAAGTAACCGACGCCCGTCGCCAAGAAGATTGACAGACTCAATACCACGCCATAGGAACGTATCGGGAAATCGCCGACGTAGAATAAAAACTGATGCACATGAGTCCTCCATAAAAATTTTTTCGCGCCGATTATAGCACAAAAACTTTTTTAAAGGAATTTTAAACGGTGCGTCGAAGTCAACGCCAATTAATAAAAGTTTTTCGTGGAGGGATAAATTTGGCATTCTTTCTGATAATGCCGAGCGTTGTGATAGTCAGTGTCTTGTTAGTGCACGCGCTGGCTAATCGATTGGGCTTGCGAATCTATTACACAACGCTTTTTGCGGTGGCGGTGCTGTCATTTATGGTCACGCTTGCAACGACGTTTATGACGCCTGCAATCGGTCGAGAATTCCTCTTGCAACTTGGGCTTATGATTTCGGCGGCGGCGGCTCTCCTTACCTTAGCGAATAAATTCCTATTAAACAGACAGCTTGCCGAGGAAAAACGCTTTGATGAAGAGGTCAAGGCGGCTTACGAGGAGGAAAAGAAAAAGTCTTCCACAAAAGCCGCGCCGATTGATAAATTTGAATGGGGCGACGAAAGCTCTTCCCTAGACGCAAAAAATTTTTTACCTAAAGACCCTTCGACGGCTGAGGACGTATCATTAGAGACTAAAGACCCTTCGACGGCTGAGGACGTATCA
>ODAJ011931251.1_pt1 | contig 16589 bp, 15 predicted proteins | sample 1539241 | NCBI WGS metagenome assembly ODAJ01 (sample SAMN02144231, study PRJEB22623) | gut metagenome | biome: sheep rumen | host: Ovis aries | place: New Zealand
AAGGAAATTAGAAGGAGATGAAAGAAATGGATATCAGAGAGCTATTAAACACAACCGACCACTTCGCTGCCAGTGCCGGTTGCAAGATTGTAGAAGTAGATGAACAGCATGCTGTGGCTGAGATGACTGTTACGTCCCAGCATCTCAATGGGGGGCATGTGTGTCAAGGTGGTGCTCTTTTCACTTTAGCCGATCTTGCTATCGCTGCATTGATGAATCAACACGGCGAACTAACCTTCGGCATTTCAAACAACGTGATGTTTGTGGCAAGTGCCAAAGAGGGTGACCATCTTCGGGCTGAGGCCTGTTTCGTGGCCAATCACCACAAAATTCCTGCCGTTGAAGTTCGTGTTACGAACCAAATGGGCATCATGATTTGTCATGTTACAGGGATGGGATACCGTAAATCGGTTCCAATCGTCCCCATCACCTCAGTCGGAAGGTGATGGGAACGGTGTACTTGACGCGTACTGGTTTGCCGCGGCGCACGCCTGGCTCCCAGCCACTGAGCTTGCGGACTACACGCAGGGCTTCGTCCTTCAACTGACCCTCGCCTTTCTCGCGCATGGCGTATTTGTCGATGTCGCTTAATTTCTTGAACTTCTTGTCGGACAGGCGGTTCGTAAAATTGGTCTTTACCACCTCAGCATTCGACACGGTGCCATCAGGTTCGATGAAGAACTGCACAGAGACACGCCCTGCAACGCCGTAGTGCTCAGCCTCGATAGGGTATTTCGTATTGTATGCCAGGAACTTCATCAGTTCAGTCATGCCACCAGGATAGTGAGGAGCACGGTCTTGGTCAGCCAACTCTGGTGCAACCAGTTGGTTGGCTTTCTTCAACTCCTTGAGCTTGGCCTTGAGCTTGTCAATCTCTACGGTAGCCAACAGGATGCGGCCCTCGGTATCCAGCAAGTACATGGTGGGAATCCACTGGATGTGGTAGTCCTTGGCCATCTGCGACTCCTTCATCTTCTTCAGCTCGCTGAGCACGCGCCATTTGATATGCTCCTTCTCCATATACTCCTGCAGCACATCGGAGTCTGTATCGAACGAGATGCCGACGAACTCTACGCCCTGCAGGTCGTACATGTTGTGCAGAGTACGCATCTCGGGCAGGTCCTTGCGGCAGTCGCCACACCAGGTGGCAAAGAAATCGAGGACCACACAACGCCCCTTAAACTCGTCAACGGAATGGGTGTTGTGCAACACATCGATGAGGTCGGGAGCCTTGGTGCCTACGGGCAGCAGGTCGGTAGCATACTTCTCGTCTAATCCCTGTGCAGACAGGGTGCTGATTATGCTTATCAGCATAGCAGCCAGAATGAATAGTTTTTTCATGTTTATCTTCTTATCTACTATAACTTCTTTAACTTCTATAACTTCTATAACTTCTTTAACTTCTATAACTACTAAACGTTCAAAACGTGTATTTATTATCTGACACTGTCGTTCAGGTTGCGGCGCAGGAAGAACGACTTGGTAGCCAGGAAGTAGAGGGCGACACCCACGGCATTGACGAGGGCGACCGTCCAGAAGGCAGCACTATAGCCCAGGTGCTCGGCAATGATGCCACCCAGAAGGATGCCCAGTCCCATACCGACATCCCACGAGATGAGGATGGTGGAGTTGGCTGTGCCGCGCTGGTTATTGTGTGCCACATTGATGGTCATATTCTGAAATGCCGGCCACATGTGACCATTGCCCAAGCCGATGAGCAGGGCGGAGCCGTAGTAGCCGAGAAAAATGAAGAATGAAGAATGAAGAGTGAAGAATGAAGAATGAAGAATGGAGAATGAAGACTGGAGTGTGGGCATGAGGATGAACAGGGTATAGCCCACGAGCGAGATGCACATGCCGCTGGCCGCATTGTGCGTCAGCAGTCCTTTGCGCAGGGTGCGCCCACCCTGCAGGCGCGAGAGGATGAGTCCGACGGAGCAGAGCATGAAATAGGTGCCCGTGCCCCCCGTGATGCCTAAATGTTCCTTGCCATAGATGGCGAGATAGTTGCTGAGCACGCCAAAGCAGAAGCCGAAGGCTACCATATTGACTCCCAACAGCCAGCCACGCAGCAGGAAGAAGCGGTCCATGGAGAGCTTGCTCTTGTTGCGCTGTATCTCCTTAGCAGGCAGCTGCACGGTGGCATCGGTCAGCCACCCTAAGCAAGCCACGACAAGGGCTATCCAGAAGAGCAGTTCGAAGCTCTGCGTCCAGCGGTAGACGAAGATGCCTATAGTGGGGGCAATGGCCATAGCAAGGTTGTTGGAGAGTCCGTAGTAGCCGATGCCCTCTGTGCGGCGCGAGGAGGGAAGCACGTCGATGGCTACCGTCGAGTTGGCTACCGTCAAAGCGCCAAAGGGTCCGCCATGCAGTGTGCGCACTACGGTAAACAGCAGCAAGGTGGATGCTGCCAGGTAGCCGGCAAAGAAGATGGAGAAGGCGGCAAAACAAATCATCAGCACCGTCTTGCGGGGGAAGGAGTCGACGAAATAGCCGCTGAAGGGGCGGAACAGAAGTGCCGTAATGGTATAGCCGGACAGCACGAGACCTATCACGTCCTTCGTGGCACCAAAATGCTCGCTCAGATAGAGTGGCAGCAGTGGTGTGAGTACGTAGAAGGCGAAGAAGAGGGCGAAATTGGCCACCATCACCTTGCAGTAGTTGCTGTTCCAGAGTCTCTCGTCGGCCATGGGGCTATATGTCGAAAATGAAGTGCAGCGACAGATAGAGTTCTGCCAGGAGGACATAGAACAGCAGGACGGCGGCAAACTGGCGGATGCCGTAGAGCACAGCATCGTAGGCATCAGCCAGCGTATCGAAAGAGCCGGCAATGATGCCATAGAAGGCACCCAGAGAGATAACGCCAAAGGCTATGAAGGGCACGAGTGCCTGCGAGAAGGGTGAAGCCCACAGCGAACCTGTTGCGGAGAGCAGTATGGCATGGGGTACGGCAGCCATGAGGGTGATAACGCCGACATAGGCCACGAGGAGGAGGAGCGTCATGAGGCGTGCCATACTCTCACGATAGCTCTTGCCCAGACGGAGCACACCACAGCGCACCAGCACGCCATAGGCCATCGACAACAGCAATAGCCAGACGAGGCAGGGCGTGGCCAACAGCTGGGTGAAGTGGCCAAAGAACCAACGCAGTCCCTCACCAGACAGCAGCGTGCGGATGCCACTGTCAGGGAAGGCGGCACTGAGCAGCCACGACACCAGCATGGTGAGCAGTTGCAGGACGAACAGCGTCAGGGCAATATGTGGAAGAAAACGTTTCAATGCAATGCTTAATGCTTAATTCATAATGCTTAATGTATCTGAGCGAAGCGAATTTAACGCTAAATTACTCCATGTCGGGTTCAAGGTTATCGATATCGATGATGCGCAGTTCGAGGGCACGGACAACGAGGCGGGTGGCATTGACACTCTCGCCACCAGGGAACAGCTTGCGCACCAACTCCAGCTGGCGCTTCTCCAGGCTCTTCACGCCAAAGGGCATGCCACGCAGACCCGTAATCTGCTCCTTGGTAAAGCCCAGCGCAAGGTGGCGGAGGAAACGCTCGTCGTACTCGTCAATCTCGTAGTTGATGAGGGCCTCCTGACGAGCCAGCTGAGAAGAGACGGCATGCTTGAAGCGGTCGACAATCTTCTGCAGGATGGGTTCGTTGAACACCAGCTGCTTGCCCTCCATGACGGCCATCACATCGCGACGGGTGAGCAGTTCGCCAGTCTTCAGAATGATGCCGTCGGCACCAGCATCGAGCACGTCGACCCACAGCTTCTCGTTAAGTATCTCGCCCGTAAAGATGAGTATCTTCACCTGCTTATAGAGTTCCTTGGTCTGACGGCAGATTTCGACGCCCACGGTAGTAGAGCCGCCGAGTCCGAGGTCGAGCAGCACCAGGTCGGGCTGTTGCTGCTTGATGAGTCGCCAATAGCTGGCCTCATTGTCTGCTGTGCCGATGACCTCAGCCTCGGGTATCTCGTTGCGTACGATGCCTTCCGTACCTTTCAGTTCGAGGGGTACGTCCTCGACGATGATGAGTTTAAACTTTTCCATTGTATCTGGGTAATGTTACGTTGACTAAGTTCTGATCAATGATAATGCCGCAGCCGCGACGTGCCGTAGCCTCGCCATGTTCGCGAACAATCTGGCGGCAAAGATGAGAGGTGAGTGGTGAGAGGTGAGCGGTGAGGGGAATGTGATAGACGACATATTTGTCATCCTTGACCTCCGCCTGAATATCCATCCTTTCACCCTTCGCCTCTTGCTTCCCATCTCTAATTAACTCAAAGAGGTAGCGCAGCAGGTTCTCGTCGCCCAGCACCTTCTGGCCATAGAGCTCGATGGGACGGACATGGAGCTTGATGCGCTCCACCTGGGAGATAGCCTGCTGGATGAGTATGCTGTAGAGGTCACGGTAGAAACCCGTCACCTCAGCAAGTGGTTTCAGGTCGCCCGAGTCTACCAGCTGACGGATGCGCGAGGGGTAGTACATCGTCTCGTGCTTCAGCGTAGACAGGCAGTTGTCGACAACGCTGTTGGCAACATGCAGATTGGCATTTTCCAGTTCTGCACGATGCAGCTCGTCGTCAGCCATCTCCAGTGTGGTCTGCTGCATGCTCTCCTGGCGGAAGCGGTGGTAGAGACGATGGCGATAGTAGAGCATGTAATAGGCTGGCACGATGAGTACGAGCAGGACGAGAAGCAGATAGACGGCGATGCGCTTGTCCTGCTGCGACTGTTCCATGGTGCGACAATAGTCGGCCAGCGTGGCATCGGCACTGAGCTCCTTGAACAACTGGGTGTACACCTTATTATTGTAGGCATAGAGCGCCCACTCGTGGAGCGCCAAGGCTGCCACAGCACTCTCGTTGCGAATGTCGAGGATGATCTGATAGTTGGTGTCGATGCCGTCGTGCCACCACTGTATCTCAGCTGGCGTACCCTGTTCGCTGATGCACTGCAGCAGCAGTTGTCCCTGAGGATGCTGCTGACGATAGTGAGCATTGAGGGCTGTGATGCAGGAGTCAGCAAACTGCAGCGTACGGGCATAGGTGCCATTGATGTTGGAGAAGTATGCTGAGTCGGCAAAGATGTGGGCGCACTCGATGGCTGTTGGCTGTTCTCTCTGTGAGAGTGTGGCGTTGCGAGGGCTGTTAGCTGATAGCGGTTGACTCATAGCCAATAGCCAATAGCCAATAGCCAAAAGCCTGACAACGCCCTTGGGCAGGCGGAAGAAGAAGCGCGACCCCCTACCCTCCTGGCTCTCTGCCTGCAGGGAGCAGACGGAGAAGAGATTGCTGGTCTTGCGATACTTCTCGATAATGCCCTTGCAGTTCATGAGTCCGAAGCCATGCCCCTGCTGCACCTTATGGTCGAAGACATGCGCCAGCTGGTCGGCTGTCATACCTTGACCAGTATCTGCCACAGAGAGTTCTACATAGCCGTCGCCCTCGGTGGCAGAGATTTCTACACGTCCACCCTCTGGCGTGAACTTGCGGGCATTGTCGGCTAGCGTATTCAACATGAACAAAGTGAGCACGCGATCGGCCTTGACAGTGGCCTCCGTAGGACTGACGCTCAGCGCAACACCCTTCATGCTGAAACTGGTTTTGCTGCGTGCCACAATATCGAACAGGGGCTGCAGGGGGAAGCTCTCCACATGGAGACTCAGCTCACCCTGGCGCAGCTGTATCCACTGCGTCAGCTTGTCGTTCTGCTGGTTGATGTTGTCTGTGAGTTCGCGGATATAGTCCAGACGCTCGGCATTGTTGGCATCATCGGTATTCTCAGTAATCTTGTCTGCCTCATGGCGAATGCGGTCGATAAGTGGCAGAATACTCATCGCCATAGATATCTTGGCACGCTGCTCCAGGTGGCGGCGCTCATTGCGCTCCACACGCAGACGGGCCTCGGCAACTTCCTCGTTCTTCTGCTCCAGCAGGTCGTCATACTGCGAATTCTCCTTACGCTGACGATTGAGACGGTTGAAGAGCCACAGCAGGAAAATCATCAGCAGAATGGCAATGACAACGGCGAGCAGCATCCAGTTGAGCTGGCTGGCCTCATGGTCGAGAATGCCTGCACGGGCTTCGAGTTCGCGATCCTGGCGTGTCTGCTCCTGCAGGTCTATATAGATGTTACGATTATAGTCACTCTGGGGTTTGTCGTCGATAGCTGAATAGGCCACAGACAACTGTTCGCGGATGCTGGCTACCAGGTCGGGAGCCTGATTGATGAGCGTGTCGGAGAGAGCTTCGTGCAGGTAGTGAAGGGCTGCATGGTCGTCGCCCATAGCATGGTAGCACGACGCCAGCGTACGATTGGCACCTGCTATCTGGTAGACATCGCCATAGGCGGTAAACAGCCGTAGTGAGGAGTCGGCCAGGGCAACATCGGCAGTATGGTCTGCCAGTCCCTCCAAGGCTTGTGCCTCGAAATAGGGATAACCCTTACGATGGGCTATGCTGAGACAGCGGTTGAGCATCTCCACCTCGTCAGCATGTATCTGCTCAGGGTCGTCGCCTGTCAGAATGCCGCCAGCACCAACGTTATAGAGGTAGTTCAGATACTGCGTAGTATCGCTGCGAATGGCATCGACGTCCAAAGACAGGAGGGCATCGATGGACTGGCGCTCAAGGCCGACATAGTAATAATAGGTTGAATTGACGATGGCCATCTCTGACTCTGCATAGACCATGCGCTGCTGAAGGCGGTCAGGCAACTGATGGCGCTCTTCGCGGATGCGCTGCAGATGGTTCTGGGCACGCTCACGATGTTCATAGAAAGCGCGATTGTCAGAGCGTCGCTGACAAAGGCGCATCAGCTGGACCTCGGCGACAAAGAGTTCTATCTGGTTGTCCGTGATAGACAGCGCCTCGGCAAGTTGCTGGTCGGCCTTGTCGTAGTGCATGCGCACCATAGAGACAAAAGCCATATTGTTCAGCGCCTCAGCACGTCCGGCATCATAGCCGTCAGAAGCAGCGTAGGCTCGCTGAGCATAAATCTCTGTAGAATCAATATTCCGATAATGACAGGCATAAGAAAGCGTATTCAGCTTGTCCACCGCTGCCTTGTCGGACGGTGAACAAGCTGATATAACAACAAGTGTCAGCAGCGTGTTAAGCGCGAGCCTTAGCCACATAACCGAGTGCCTCCTTGCACTTATCGGTTACATACTTCCAGTCGCCAGCCTTAACCTTGTCGCTGGGGAATAGCTTAGAGCCCATGCCTACGCAGAAGACGCCAGCCTTGAACCACTTGGTGAGGTTCTCTTCCTCAGGAGCTACGCCACCCGTAACCATGATCTTAGACCAAGGCATGGGAGCCATAAGACCCTTGATGAGGTTAGGACCAACCACGTCGCCAGGGAACACCTTGGTGAAGTCGCATCCTACCTCCTGTGCCTTACCAATCTCAGAAGGTGTCAGACAACCTGGGCAGTAGGTTACGCAACGACGGTTGCAAACGACAGCGATATCGGGGTTGAACAGCGGACCAACAACGAAGTTGGCACCCAACTGGATATAGAGGGCTGCTGTGGGAGCGTCGACAACGCTACCAATGCCCAAAGCCAACTCAGGACACTCCTGATTGACCCACTTTGACAGCTCGCCGAACACCTCGTGGGCAAAGTCGCCACGGTTGGTGAACTCGAAAGCGCGTACACCACCCTCGTAGCAGGCCTTGATGACGTTCTTGCAAACTTCAACGTCCTTGTGATAGAACACAGGAACCATAGGTGCCTCGGCAATTTTTGCCATCACCTGAAACTTATCAAATTTTGCCATAATTATCAATTATGAATTATGCATTATGAATTATCTCTGCACGCGGCCGTTAGCATTACCACCAGCCAGGCTCTCTACCTCGTCAACACCTACCAGGTTGAAGTCGCCATTGATAGTGTGCTTCAGAGCAGAAGCAGCCACAGCAAACTCAAGAGCCTCGCCCTGGGTCTCCTTGGTCAGCAGACCATGAATCAGACCACCAGAGAAAGAGTCGCCACCACCTACGCGGTCGATGATAGGATTGATCTCATAGCGCTTAGACTGATAGAACTCCTTGCCGTCGTAGATGAGTGCCTTCCAACCATTGAAGGTGGCACTGTAGCTCTCACGGAGCGTAGAGACAACATACTTGAAGCCAAACTCCTTCATCATCTGTTTGAAGATGCCCTCGTAACCAGCAGCATCGGTCTGACCGCCCTCTACGTCAGCATCGGGCTTGAAGCCCAGGCAGAGCTCAGCATCTTCCTCGTTGCCAATGCAGACATCAACATACTTCATCAGAGGACGCATGATAGAAATAGCCTTCTCAGAGGTCCACAGCTTCTTACGGAAGTTGAGGTCAACAGAAACTGTAACACCATGGCGCTTAGCAGCCTCGCAAGCCAACTTGGTCAGCTCGGCAGCCTTGTCGCTGATGGCAGGAGTAATACCACTCCAGTGGAACCAGGCAGCACCCTCCATGATAGCATCAAAATCGAAATCTTTGGGGTCAGCCTCAGCAATAGAACTGTGAGCACGGTCGTAGATAACCTTTGAAGGACGCATAGAAGCACCTGTCTCAGCATAGTACAGACCAACACGGTCTCCACCACGAGAGATGAACTGGGTATTTACACCATAACGACGCAGCGCATTGACAGCAATCTGTCCAATCTCGTGCTTGGGCAGCTTGGACACGAAGTAAGCCTCGTGGCCATAGTTTGCCAAGCTGACAGCTACGTTAGCCTCACCACCGCCAGGGATGATACGGAATGACTCACTCTGAATGAAACGGTCGTTGCCCATGGGCGACAGGCGAAGCATGATTTCGCCTAAAGTAACAATTTTTGCCATTTGTTTTAGTATTGCATTTATAAATGTGTATTTTTTAACGTGTTTGCAAAGATACGCCATTTTTTTTAAACGGCAAAGAATTCGGGCAAAAACTTTGTAAAAACAATCGTAAACGTTTACCAGTAAGAAAAAAACGCAAGAATCCTTCGGAATTCGATTTTTTATTATTACCTTTGCAGAGATTATGGAATCTGGTAAGATAAGAATAAAAGACATTGCAGAACGCGCTGGCGTGAGCGTGGGTACGGTAGACCGTGTTTTGCACGAACGACCCAACGTTTCGCCCAAGGCGTTGGCAAAGGTCAAGAAGGCTTTGGAGGAGATGGACTATAAGCCCAACCGCTATGCTTCGGCACTGGCTTACAACAAGTCGTACACGTTCTTCATGGTGCTGCCCAAGCATGAGTCGGAGGCCTACTGGGAGGAGATAGAGGAAGGGGCCAGCACAGCGTGCGACCGTCTTCGCGACTTCAGCATATCGGTGAAGATACAGTACTACAACCGTTTTGACACGACCACCTTCTCGAAGACCATGACAGAGGTGCTGAAGCAAGAGCCTGACGGTGTGGTCATCGTACCCTCACGACTGGACATCACTCGCAAATATACGGACATCATGCACGACCAGCAAGTGCCCTTCATCTTGCTCGATTCTTATATGCCCGACCTGCGCCCATTGGCTTTCTTTGGACAGGACTCCTTCTCCAGTGGCTATTTTGCTGCTCGCATGCTGATGATTATTGCATCGAAAGAGAAAGAGATTATGCTGATGAAGCAGATGAGAAACGGCAACGTGGCTTCCAAGCAGCAGGAGAACCGCGAGACGGGATTCCGCCACTACATGCATGACCACTTTCCGAATGTTAAGATTCATGAGGTCAACCTGTCGCTCGACGAGAAGCGCGAGAGCTATGATGCCATCATGGAGAAGTTCTTCCAGAAGCATCCTCAGGTGCACCACTGCATCACCTTCAATTCCAAGGCTCACCTGGTGGGTGAATTCCTGCTCAGAAGCAATCGCAGGAATATCCAGATTATGGGTTACGACATGGTTCCCAAGAATGCGGAGTGCGTGCGCCAAGGCAGTATATCGTTCCTCATTGCGCAGCATGCTTTCATGCAGGGTTACGCCTGTATCGACACGCTCTTCAATGCCATCATCTTGAAGAAGGAGGTTGAGCCCGTCAACTATATGCCCATCGAACTGCTGACAAAGGAGAATATCGACTTCTATCGCAGAAAGAATATTGGCTGATATATCACAAACTAAAACAAAATACTATTATGGAACAAGCTACATTCTTAAAAATCAATCCCGCCGACTCAGTAGTCGTATGTCTGTCTGCCAAGAAGAAAGGTGACATCATCGATGTCGACGGAAAACTGATTGTGGTGAATCAAGACACGCCAGCAGGGCACAAGGTACTCATCAAAGACACCAAACAGGGTGAGGACATCATCAAGTACGGTTACCCCATCGGTCATGCCCGTCAGGACCTGAAAGCTGGCGACTGGGTCAACGAGAACAACCTGAAGACAAACCTATCAGGGACACTGGAATATACGTATAAGCCCGTAGATGCAAAAAGCGACATCAGCCACATCAAAGACGAGAAGCGCACCTTTAAAGGCTACGTCCGTAAGAATGGAGAGGTGGGTGTCCGTAACGAGATATGGATAGTGCCTACAGTAGGCTGCGTCAACGGCATCGCTGAGCGTCTGGTGCACCAGCTTGCCAAGGAGACTGGCTGCGAGGGCATTGACGCCATTCATGCCTGGCACCACAACTATGGCTGTTCGCAGCTGTCGGGTGACCATGAAAATACCCGCAAGATTCTGCGTGACATCTGTCTGCACCCCAATGCCGGTGGTGTGCTGGTGCTGAGCTTGGGTTGCGAAAACAACCAGCCTGACGACTTCATGGCTATGCTTGGCGACTACGACAAGGACCGCATCAAGCTGTTGGTAACGCAACGTGTGGAAGGCGACGAGGTGGAGGCTGGCATGACAATACTGCGCGACCTCTACGCTAAAGCCAAGAAGGACAAGCGCGAGGAGGTAAGCATATCGAAACTGCGCGTGGGTCTGAAGTGTGGCGGCTCCGATGGTTTCTCTGGAATCACTGCCAACCCGCTGGTGGGCGAGTTCTCTGACTGGCTGGTGGCACAGGGTGGCACAAGCATTCTGACGGAGGTACCTGAGATGTTTGGCGCAGAGACTATCCTCATGAACCGCTGCGAGACCCCTGAGCTGTTTGACAAGACGGTGTCGATGATTAACAACTTCAAGAACTACTTCCTCTCACACGGAGAACCCGTTGGCGAGAACCCCAGCCCAGGCAACAAGGCAGGCGGCATATCGACACTGGAAGACAAGGCACTGGGTTGCACACAGAAGTGCGGCAAGGCACCTGTCAGCGGTGTGATGGAATATGGCGACCGTCTGGAGCATACGGGACTAAACCTGCTGTCGGCTCCAGGCAACGACCTCGTAGCAGCTACGGCTCTGGCAGCAGCAGGCTGTCATATCGTACTGTTTACCACTGGTCGCGGCACACCTTTCGGCACTTTTGTTCCTACCATGAAGATTGCCACCAACCCCACCCTCGCCAAGAACAAACCTCACTGGGTGGACTTCTCTGCCGGACAACTGGTAGAGGGTCGCTCCATGACGGATCTGGTACCGGAGTTCATTGACAAGGTATTGGCAGTAGCTAGTGGTGAACAGGCTCGCAACGAGGAGAACGGCTATCGCGAAATCTCAATCTTCAAGAATGGCGTTACGCTGTAGGGAATTGAGAATTGATAATTGACAATTGATAATTGACAATTGATAATTAAGAATTGAAAAAAGGAATCATCGCATTATCACCCCTCGTGGTGTTTGTCGTACTATACTTAGTCACCAGCATCATCGCTGGTGACTTCTACAAAGTACCCATCACCGTGGCTTTCATGGCAGCATCCATGTATGCTGTCCTCATTAGCGGAGGGGCTACACTGCATGAGCGCATCGACATCTATAGTCGAGGGGCTGCCAAGGGACAGATGATGCTGATGATTTGGATATTCATTCTGGCAGGTGCCTTCGCACACAGCGCCAAAATGATGGGAGCAATAGATGCTACCGTCAATCTGGCACTGACGCTGCTGCCAGGAAACATGCTGCTGGCAGGGCTGTTTCTTGCCGCATGCTTTATATCCATCAGCGTGGGAACCAGTGTGGGAACCATCGTAGCACTGACACCTATCGCTGCGGGAGTGGCACAGCAGACGGGCACCAGCGTGCCCTTGATGACGGCTGTCATAGTGGGTGGCTCGTTCTTTGGCGACAACCTGTCGTTCATCTCTGACACAACGATTGCAGCGACCGCTACACAGGGCTGCAAACTCAGCGACAAGTTCCGCGTCAACTCATTTATTGTCGTACCAGCGGCAATAGTTATCCTCGTGGTTTACTTCATGATGGGAACAGACATCCAGTCGCCTCAACACATTCCCGAAGTAGCCTATCTGAAGGTAGTACCTTATCTGGTAGTGCTGCTTACGGCGATAATGGGCATGAACGTGATGGCTGTCTTGTCACTGGGCACCATCGTAACGGGTGTTATCGGCATGGCCGAGGGAGCATTCGACATCTTCGGATGGTTCAATGCCATGGGGAACGGCATCATAGGGATGGGGGAACTGATTATTATAACGATGATGGCAGGAGGACTGCTGGAAATTATCAAGCATAACGGCGGCATAGATTTCATCATAGAACGTCTGACACGGCATGTATCTACCAAACGGGGGGCAGAGATGACAGTAGCCGGACTGGTGTCGTTTGTCAATATGTGTACGGCCAACAATACGGTTGCTATTATTACAGTGGGAGGAATTGCCAAACAGATAGCCGACCGCTTTGGTGTTGACAACCGCAAATGTGCATCAATACTCGACACCTTCTCCTGTACCGTTCAGGGAATCATTCCCTATGGTGTACAGATACTGATGGCGGCAGGACTGGCACAGCTGAATCCTATCAGCATCATGCCTTACCTCTACTATCCCTTCGCCATAGGCATTGCCGCACTGCTCTCTATACTATTTAGGTACCCGAAACGCTATTCATAAAGAAATACAATGGACATCATTCAGCGCAACTTCCTACGTCTGCTCCGCTGTGGAGCATTCAACAAAACAGAGCCTATAGAGCCCATGTCACCCTGGAAATGGAATAGGCTCTACCAGATATCACAGATTCATGGTGTTACACCATGGATAAAGAATGGCATACAACGCTGTGAGGATGATTTCTTTCTGCAGATACCGCCAACGCTGCGCCAACACTTTGAGGACGACCAGACATCCATGAAAGAGGAACAGGGACCTGAGGAACTGACGAACCCCATGCTTAACAGCAAGCTGCAGAAACTTGCCGAAGAGTCTGGCAAGGAAGATGCCACCTTCAACCTGCTGCTGCGACTCATTCATATTGCCCGGAACATTATAACCCAAGGCATCAGTCTGCGTCAACTGGCCATGCTGGGCATCTATCTGCGCACCACCAAGGACACCATAGAATATGAGGTACTAAAGACATGGATACGTCGGCTGGAGATGGGGCGTATGGCACGTCTGGAGGGTTCCCTGCTGATGGAACTGTTTGACTTCACGGCAGAGGAGATACGCTTCACGGACGCTGCTGCTGACAAGAATACGACACGTGCTGTTGACGACATTTTCCAACTGACGGAGAAGAATGCTGCAGACTGGTATTTCACACAAGGCAAGAGCATCTTTGTACGTACTAACGACTCGCGAGCTATGATGTGGCACGTCAAGCAGTCGGCACGCTACATGCGCTACTACCCCATGGAGTCTGTCACCAACTTCATGCACAACTTTGCACATAGCCTCTCACATATTGAAGAATAAAAACACTAACAGCTAAAAACCAATAAAAACAGTAAATGATATGGGACTATTCAGCCTATTCAAACGAGACCTCGGAAACGATCCGGATCTCACCCGTCTGCGCGACCTTATCATCATAAGCGCATCAGACAGCAACTACTCGCTTGACGAGAACAATGTCATCCTGAATATCTGTCGACAGGAGGGCATCGACATCGACAAGATGCAGAAGCTGTTTAAGATGGACCCTGAGAAAATCAAAGACAACTACCCCACAAGTCTGGTAGAAAAAAGCAAATATCTGCGTCGCCTCATCGAGGTCATGGCCAGCGATAAGGTGTGCTATGCTCAGGAGATAAAGGCGCTGAGGAGTATTGCACGTAACATGGGATTCTCGGACGAACAGACTGACGGAGAAATCAGAGACTACTGCAAGAGTCTGGGAAAGAAAGGGAATGCCATACTGGCTTCTTACGAAGAAAACAAGAACAAGTAAGCGTCCTTCGCAACCGGCTAATGACGGAACCGTATCTCACGCAGGTTATGGTTCCCCATAAAACGGCTCTTGTCGACATAACCACCAATGCCGGCTATGCTACCCTTGCCCGTATATTGCCACATCGTGATTTCTCGCTCGTCAGCAACGACGGGCTCCTCTTCTGTGTACATCGCAATCATGAGTTTGTAGTCGTCAATCTTACCCTGCAAATGCTTGTTATAAAAGTTGCGACCCGTATATATCAGTGGTTTCTGCTGATAGGCTTCCTCGATGAGGTCGAGAAAGTAGAACAGCGAGTCACAGAAGACATCGGTTGATAACCCACCCGTGCTCTCTACGTCAATCATCGGAACCAGGTCCTGCTCTTCAGGGATGCACTGCGACTGGAAATTGCGCAACTGTTTCAGCTGGTCGGTCTTGGGACGATAGAAATGGTAGCTGCCGACCTTCAGTCCCTGTTGGTGAGCCATCCAAATGTTACGCTCGAAGGTGGCGTCAATGCGGTCGCCACCCTCTGTGGCCTTCAAATAGACATAAGACATGTGGGTGTTGTCCCCAATAGTCTCCCAGAACACGTTGCCCTGATAGTGGCTCAGATCAATGCCGTGAATGTGAGAACACGTGTCCTCGCACTGGACTGGATAGTCCTGAGCTAACAAAGGGGAAGCCAACAAAGAGAGAAAAAAGGATATGTAGAGTGCAATATGCTTCATTTTTTTTTATTTACGTTGCAAAGATACAAATAAATATCAATTTTCTATCATTATTTTTCAATTATTTCTTATCTTTGCAAGCAAAAATAAGATTATGAAACATCTTCTGACAATTATAATTGCTATCTTGCTGCTGACAGCCTGTTCGAAGGACGACGAGAAAGAAACGCCAGCTGTTCCTGCTGATCGCACTGTTATCGTCTACATAGCAGGAGAGAACAACCTCAATTCATTCATACAAGGAAACCTCAACGATATGAAGGCTGGACGACAACAGGTTACCACCAACGAGAGTCTGGTGGTCTTCGTCGACAAGGCATTAAACACAGAAAAGCCCTATATCGCCAAAATTACCGCCAAAGGGGAGATGGAGCATCTCTACGACTACACGGAAGACTTCTATGCTTCCGCTCCGGACAAGATGGAGGAGGTGCTGCGACGCTGCATGGCACTATGTCCCGCAAGCAAAGACTATGGACTGGTGCTATGGGGGCATGCTGACGGATGGATTGTCGAAGACTCTGTTGACACCAGTGCACGCAGGGCCTATGGTGTGGATAACGGCACTAACAGAGAGACGACAGATGGAAAATGGCTAAATATTCCATCAATGCGCCAACTCTTCAATAGGATGGGTATCAAGTGGAAATTCATTTTCAGTGACTGCTGTAACATGCAAAACATAGAGACTGCGTATGAACTGAAGGATGCTGCAGAATACCTGATAGCATCGCCAGCAGAGATTCCAGGAATAGGGGCTCCCTACACCACGCTCGTGCCTGCTTTTTTCATCCATAACGACGAACAGATGTACAAGAGTATCTGCGACAGATATTACGAACAGACAGACAAGGAGGGGAGACATCTGCCCATCTCGGTCATCAAGACAAGCCAACTGGATGCGCTGGCACAGGCTACACGAAAGGTATTGCCTACTGTTGCTGCCAACGTTCCCAAGGACGACTTCGGCGAAGGACACATCTATTACTTTGGATTAGTCTCGAAGGATTCATGGGGCGTTAAGACCTATCTGCAAAACGAGAAGAACTTATACGACATGGTTGACATCATACGCTGGGGACTGACTGACAGTCCGGAAGCTTATGAGGAATGGCGTAACGTTTTCGACCAGGCAGTGATCTACAGCAGGATGAGTACCTTCTGGCACTCAAACTTGGTGGACCTGACAAAATTCAAGGTGACAGAACAGAACTTTGGCGGTGTGAGCATGTTCTTTCCACAGACCAAGCACGACAACAGCCTATACTACAAACACAACGAACTCATCAAGAAGACGGCATGGTACTACGTGGTAGACTGGCCTTCAGCAGGTTGGTGAACAATAACCTTAACCTTTGAGATTCTGCGCTCCTCCATTTCCAAAATTTCAAAGGTGATATTCTGAAAGTCTATCTTCTCATGAAGTTGGGGGAACTCGCCCTTGATTTCCAATAGCAGACCAGCGATGGTATCTGCATCACCCGAAATATCCTCGAAGGTTTCATCGTCCAGATTCAGTATCTTATAGAAGTCGGACAACAGCGTTTTACCCTCAAAGACATAAGTATTGGAATTGATACGCTGGTAGCTCTTCTCGTCCTCGTCATACTCGTCGTTAATCTCTCCAAC
>ODAJ012011354.1_pt1 | contig 16573 bp, 15 predicted proteins | sample 1539241 | NCBI WGS metagenome assembly ODAJ01 (sample SAMN02144231, study PRJEB22623) | gut metagenome | biome: sheep rumen | host: Ovis aries | place: New Zealand
CGAAATAATAATGGAAGTCATCAGAATCACAGAGCAATGCTCACCCATGTATTACGACTTCCATGACCGCTTCATCCTCTCCAACTACTACTGCGTAGAAGCCAGCCACCAGTTGGCAGCATTCAACAAGAATGTTGCCACCGCAAGGCAGACCATCATCCCCTGGGCACTATTCACAGAGAGCAGCCTCAACGGCACATCCACGCCCCCATTAGAAGCCATCACCCAGGCATCCGCCACCCTCCGCACCTTCTCCAAATCCCTCCCCCACCTCACCGACCATAGCATATACAGCTACGCCGTCAATGGAAAGGTGATGGAGAGATGTATGGGAGTGAGGAATAGATTGATAAAGTAAACGTAAAGCAATAAGAATAACAACTATCTTATTAAGAGAAATATGAGCCAAGAGATATTTTCCCCTGAAGAACTACAGAATCCCTTCGATGCTATTAAGGAGACGGATGCCAGCGGATGTGAGTGGTGGAACTCACGTCAGCTTGCTCGTCTGTTGGATCATGGAAGTGTTAAACTGGTCTCACTTATCACCTCCATTTTATTGACAGCCAATATATTAAGTGGCTGCTCAAATAAATCGACATCTAATGTTGATGCTAAAGGTTTCGTTTATACAACCAATTCTACAGATACAACGCTGAAGAATGAAAAGTTTTATATAATCAAAAATGAATCGAAATCAGGAGTTATAACATTCATAGTTATTGATTCTTTAAGAAATAAATCACAAGTTGCTCTTAGAGCAGATCAGACTTTTGAATACATACATAATCTTTTTAAGTCTTCAAATAACTATGTACCTTTTAAAGAAATCGGACTCCTCATTTATGCTACTCCACAAAATTCATTAATACAGATAAGAGCAGGCTCTGAATATAATTCATTGCTACGCTCTCATGGTATAATTGCTGGTTCATCTTATATACAACTCCAAGAAAAAACAAGAAAATTAGGAGTTGACTCAATGATTCCAGAATTTACTAGACATATGTGGGCTGAAATTGATGAAATTCAACATATGTCTATACTAAAGAAATTTTATAGTAAGATAGCGATTGAATGGGTGGATAAAGCTCTATTCTCCTTAGGCACGCCGTCTGATTTCTTTTTTGGCAAACTTCCCAAACTTATAACGAGCACTTTTTTTTCCATAACTAAAAAAACTAACAATCTTCTTTTTACAATTATCTTTTGTTTTATTATTTATTGGATAGTCTCTTTTGGGCTTGATTATATATTATTAACTTTTTCCAAGAATAGGGAACCTCATGCTTTAATCGGGCAGGATAACATTGGAGTTTATTTATTGAAACTATGCATATCTTCTATAATCGTAATACCGAGTTTTGGCGTTTTCACCTATTTTTCTCACTCGCGCATGGAAGATATTCTTTTATTAGAATCTAACAACATACCTTATATATTTTTTGATTGGGCAAATTTGTCATCAGCAGCACACCCATCAATATTATTGATCTTAATGATGAGTGTGGTATTCTTTTCAAGTTATTGTTTGACTCCAAGGCATTTACTTGCGAACTATCTTTTAAATCGTTCTTGGAGAGGTTTACTATATGGTAATAATTACTTTGATAACAAAACTAACCTGTCACAGTATATAAGAATTTACATTAATGGTTCATGGAACTTCATTTTTTTTCTTGGATGTGTGGGGTTTGTTATTATAGTGCAGTTTATACTCCTTATTAAATATTTTGCATCATTAGTCATCGGTTTTTTCGCATATGTAATTCGTGAAATAGGTTTTTCACATATTTCAGCTGCCCCCCCTTCTATTGTATCTTCTTCTGAAGTTTCTACAGATTCTTTGTCTGGTGAACCTCAGATAGATAGTGCAAAAGAAGGCTATATAAATATACGAGAGTTTTCAGTTGTATCTAAAATGTCAAAGGCTGGAGCTTCTTCTCCTCCTTATGAACAGAACGACTCAGATGATAATAATATAGGGAAAAATATTGCCGGCTTAGCGATATCTGAAGCTATTGCCGTACAACTGCCCTCTGACTTTTTCTCGTGTCCAAGTAAATTTGCGTTACAGCGAATCTGTTATGAGGCCGCTATTGTTTCAGTAATTCTATCTGCTCTAATACCTTTAGTGTTTAATGAAGCTCTGACTATCGTCTTCACATTATATTATCTGTGTAAATTTATAATATCACTTGCAGATGAACTGATTTATTACGTTATAGAAGACTATAAAGAAAGAGAAAAAGAAAGAGAAAAATTTACACGAGATATGATGTTATATAAATTGGGAAACACTCTAGCAACATCCGCATTGAATCGTCTAAGACAAGATTCTGAAGCTTCAACGAAAGATAACAGTTCCGATTTTACAATCTTTGCTGCTGCCCAAAAAGGAGATTATATAGACAAAACAGAAAAGAAGGTAGAAAAACAGATGGTAGAGAAATGCATTTCAGAAGAGGAACAAGAGAAACAATTAGCTAAATTAAGAGATGCTCTTAGAAACTTTATGAATCAAGGTAGTAAACAAAATTGAATTTGAACTATTTCTTCACTATCTGAGCCTTTGTGTACTTCGTGAAATAAAATACAAATTTGCAAGCCAAAAGACAATAGTAATATAACCCGTTTTCCATAACAACATATTTTTATTAAAGATGTGTAATTTTTGAAGCAAGATGATTTAGAATTAGTAAATATGAGTATTTTTGCAAATAACAAAAACACTGTTTGACTATGAAGAACCTAAAGAAGAAAATACTTCTTGATGTGCATACGCATACTGTGGCATCGGGGCATGCCTACAGCAGTCTGCAAGAAATGGCGAGGGCTGCTGCCGACAAGGGACTGGAGGTGCTGGGGATTACTGAGCACGGTCCGAGTGTGCCTGGTACTTGTCCGCTGGTTTACTTCAGGAATATGTTTGTGATACCCAGACAGATGTATGGGGTCAGGTTGTTGATGGGATGTGAGGTAAACATCCTTGATAATCATGGTGGACTGGACCTGAATGATTATCATCTCGACTTGTTGGACATCGCTATTGCAGGCATTCACGGCAACTGCTGGCAAGGCGGAACGAAGGAGGAGAACACCAACGGCATGATACAAATCATCCGCAATCCTAAGATTCACATCATCAGCCATCCGGGGGATGGTACCGCTGAACTTGATTTCGAGCCATTGGTCTTAGCGGCAAAAGAATCGCATACGTTGTTGGAAATCAACAACCACTCGCTGGCACCTGAACGGAAAAAGGCTGTAGCACGGGACAACAATCTGGAGATACTGCGCCTTTGTAAGAAATATGAAGTTCCGACCATTCTCGGCAGTGATGCCCATATTTCCTTCCAGATTGCCGACTACAACAGGATATATCCTCTCTTGGAGGAGACCGACTTTCCTGACGAACTGATTATGAACTACTCGCCGCAACGGTTCTTCGATTATTTGGGACTGCGACACAAGCTGTTGGAGAGTTAATCATTCAATTACACAGTGTAATTGAACAACAGGTCATAATTTATCGTGAAAATTGAAAAGAAACTACAAAATTATTTCACTAAGCGTATTAGGTGTGAATACGGTCACATGATGATGATACTATTGAGGGAGAACAACATAATGACACTTTAAGTAAGGATTTCGACCTTAGTAATTATTATCTAGTAATTGAATGCCTGATTACTGCTGGCAGCTACCTTAAAAAGAAATAATCAAAAAAAGGAGTACATATCATCTTTTTATATATTGTAATTGTAGCTTTGGATAATATTAAAATGGACTTATTCAATCACAATTAGTACTTTTTCAATAAAAAATTTCCTCACTTGATTCTTTCTTTGTAAATTTGTAGCGATTTCTCAATGTCTTTTAACCTGCTTAATGAGGATATAGTCCTTAAATGCAGTGAGAGACAGTCTACGCCGAGCTGAGGAAAGCAGAATCTTGGATGACGCTAAACAAGGCGGGAAATTCAGCCAATCCGAAAGGAAGAACTGTATGAGGTGGGAATAGAGAAAGGACATAGAAAGGCGTTAACAACGCTCTGTTCACGGACGTATCGAACATCTAGCAAATCGACGATAAAATTGTTGTCCTGAACTTAGCAACGGAGACGTCCTCGGGATGTGTTTATACGCATCCCCTTTGCCGATAAGGAGCACGTAGAGTGTCTATCCGTAAGGCTTGGGGGTACTATATTCATATCGGCGTGGGCTCTAACGTTGTCTGTTCAACAACAATAGGTAATGCTAGAGCCTCGATACGTGGAATGGACAACAGCGATTCCACGCTTTTTTGTGTCGAGCATCGAACCTAAAACGACGACACCAAAAAGGTCCGATATGAGCACATTGTCTAATGTGGAAACTGGAAGAGGCCAGGCTAAACCTCCAAGTTTCAGGGTTGCTCCTGAGACCATCCCCGAAGCCAAAAGCTCAAAAACAGGGGTGTCGGTAAGATATGTAGTAAATCCTGACAAAAGTTGGTATGTATTCCGTGCCTCCTATGGCAGAGAAGACAAGGTGTCAGACTACATCGTGGAAGACGGTACATTTGTTTATATTGCCAAGCGTTACACTCGCAAGATAGTAAATGGTAAACAAAAGAAGGTTTTGGAGACGTTAATTCCGAACCTTCTTTTCGTATATACCACCAAGAAAAAGGCAGAAGAGTACGTCAAGAATACCCCAGCTCTGTCCTGGCTGACTTACTATTACAATCATTTTGAACTGGACGAAACCCATAAGAATCCTCCTCTGATAGTTTCACGTAAGGAAATGGAGAACTTCATGATGGCTACCTGTAACAAGAGTGAGCATCTGATGCTAGTTGATAAATCAAAGTGCCACTTCAAAGGTGGAGAGATTGTGAAGGTTGTAGAAGGTCCATTTAAGGGAGTGGAAGGAAAAATTGCTCGTATTTCAGGTCAGCAACGTGTTATTGTTACAATAAGAAATGTAGGTCTCGTTTCAACGGCATATGTGCCTACAGCATTCATTAGAGCTATAGTATAAAAAACAATTGTTATACCTGTTGTTGACATAAACTAATGCATCCAACAGGTCCTAATAATACTTTAAAGAGAGTGAATGAAATAATAAAGAATTTGAATTCATAAAAAAGCGGAATCCGAAAAGCTAAAAAAGAGTAGGAACAAATCCTGAAAAATGTTACATTATGGAAGTTAAATTTCATGTTGTAGAAGCAAGTGTTGAAGGAAATGGCATCTTCACCTATGCTAATTTCTGCCAGAACGGTCCTTGTGACATGTGCTGGGGCGATTTAAGCCTATAACAAGCAGATGGGATGCGCATCAAATTGCGCATCCCTTAATTTGAATTCACTAATAATATAATTATTATATATGTACTGGTCTAAATATAATATATTGACCCATTCTGAGAAGTTCGGTTATTTACTGTTTAATACTATGTCTATGGTATTCATTCAGATTGAAGAAAAAGATATAGATGTATGGAATGCCCTGAAGCAAACTCCTGAAAGCTATCAGGATTTCAAAAACTGGGAATATTTAGTAAAGGTACGAGTATTGGTAGAGCAGCAAGAAGATGACTTGAACATATATCTTGCTGATGTGTTGAAAAACCGATATAATAGTGCTGATGTCGCTTTGACGATACTGCCTACACGTGGATGCAACTTTGGATGTATTTACTGCTACGAACAAGACCGTCCGATGAAGCACATGGATGAACAGACAGAGCGAAGCATTATAACTTTTCTACGGGCAAACAGTAACATGAAACGCCTCAGTGTTGTCTGGTATGGAGGAGAACCGCTCATCAATTTTAAAAGTGTAGAACGCTTGTCGATGGCATTTCTCCAGATGGGAATTGCGTATTCTGCCAAGATGGTAACCAACGGCTATCTGCTAACACCAGAGATAGCAGAAAAGATAGAGTCGCTGGCTATTCGGAATATTCAGATTACCCTTGACGGTCCAGAGCCGATTCACAATCAAAGACGGATGCTATTAGGTGGACAACCAACCTATAGAACCATCATAGATAACCTGAAGTACTTGTTAGATGTTAACAAAACTGTAACCATCGACATCCGAACAAATGTTGATCGCCGAAACATGGAGGAATACGACACTTTCTACCAAAACTTCAAGGCAGAAATCACAGACCCTCGTGTTAACTTATATCCTGGCTTCGTTTCAGATTTGCTGTCCTCTGAATGCGTCTCAGCAGAACATAATATCAGCGCAGGAGGTTATAAAGCCCAGTTTGCGCTCGACATCTACAACAAATACGGTATCGAGATTAAGTCGTTCTTGCCCAAATATCGTCGCCACAGCTGTGTGGCTAGCAAGTATTGGGCTTTTGTCATCGGTCCTGAGGGCGAACTCTATAAGTGCTGGCGAATGGTGGGCAACAAGCAGCAAGAGATAGGCAATGTGAACAACTTAAAGATAGACATGGCCAAGTTCTCACGTTACATTACCGGGGCCGATTATACACTTGACCCCAATTGTCTTGCCTGTGAGTATATTACGCTTTGTGGGGGAGGTTGCCCTTTGGTTAGAATGAGAAACAAATATGAGGGTTTAAAAATGAACCACTGTTGCCCGGAGAAGAGCCACATGGAGCAGTTGATGGAGATGCGTTACGACATGCATCTGAAGCAAAAGGCGGCAAAACACGGATGAAGGTCTATGTTGAGACATATGGATGCAGAATGAACATCTGCGACAGCGAGGTTCTGGTAAGTATCCTAGAGGCATCTGGCTATGAGTACACCCCACTATTGGCCGAGGCCAACGTGGTGGTACTGAACTGCTGCTCGGTGCGCGAGGTGGGGCATGCCAAGACCTATCAGCGCATCGGCGAACTCGATAGTTGTCTTAGAGACGATGTCGTCTTGTGTATTGCCGGATGTATGTCGACCCAGCTGCAAAACGACCTTTTCGATACCTACCCTCGCGTAAATATAATTATCGAGCCCACGGCCTATCGATTGTTACCCCAGGCTCTTGCCAGCATCGGAAGTGACCATTTGTATGTCAGGAATGGGCAGCAGAGCGAGGTCTATGATGATGTATTGCCCACAAGGGTGTTAGAAGACAGCGTCACCGCTGCCGTTACCATTATGAAGGGGTGCGACCAGTATTGCAGCTATTGTATCGAACCCTATACCCGAGGCGAGCGCACCAACCGTAGTTATGAGGCCATCATGGACGAGATCGCCGAGGTGAGGCATGCCGGCTATCGTGAGATTACCCTTTTCGGACATATCGTCGACCTCTGGGAAGGCGATAAACAGGGTGCCCGCATTGGCTTTGCTCAACTGCTCGACGATGTTGCGAAAGCCTGCCCGGAGCAGCGTGTCAAGTATATCTCGTCGCATCCGCTGACCTACACCGACGAGATTGTGCAAGCCGTCAAGGCCAACGACAACATCATGCGGGTGGTACACCTCCCTGTGCAATCTGGTTCCGACAAAGTGCTCCGCAACATGAACAGACGTTATACTGCCCAGCAGTTTCTGCAGAGAGTCTCCGACATTAGAAACGAGATTCCCGATATGCAGATTATCACCGACATTATGGTAGGTTTCCCTGGCGAAGATGATGATAACTTCCAGCAGACGCTCAACTTGTTGCGGCTGTTGCAGTGTGCCAATGCCAATGTGTTCGCATTTTCTATGCGCAAGGGAACTGCAGCCTACAAACATTTCGATGACAACGTTTCTGAAGCAATAAAAAAGGAGAGAACAGAAATGGCCAGAAGCCTTGTCGGCCAGATTCGTTCTGTAGAACAACAGAAATTAATCGGCACAACCCAGATTGTCATCTTGGAATCAGAGGGCAATGACTTCTGGTATGGTCGTGACTTGTATCATCGCACCATTGCTGTGCTCCCGACACAGGAAATGACCATAGGACAGGAATTGTCTGTCAAGGTCAGCGACCTGAAAGGCCAACAGCTAATAGGCATAGCTCTATGAGAATACACATTGAGAACATCGGTTGTTTCAAGAACCTAGTCGACTCTGAGCGGCTGTATCGCGCACTCGAGACGGCAGGATTCCAGGTAACGTTCGGACCATTCGAGCACGATGCCGACATCGCCATCATCAACACCTGTGGTTTCATTGGCGATGCAGAAGAAGACTCGGAATCGCTCGTGCTGCAATATGCCGACAGAAAGCGCGAAGGCTACATCGCTCAACTATGGGTCATGGGCTGCTATGGACAGAAATACGGCAAAGCACTGAGAAACAAGATTCCAACCATCGACCGTATCTTTGGCAACTTCGACTGGCAGAACATTCTCCGTGTATTGGGTCATGAATACCCAGCAGGCATACAGCGTCACATCACCACCCCTTCTCACTATGCCTATCTGAAAATATCCGAAGGCTGCAACCGCCCCTGTGCCTACTGCATCAAGCCCATTCTGAACGGCCGTCTATCCTCCATCCCCATCGACACCCTTTTGGAAGAAGTAAGGTGGATGGTGAGCCAGGGGGTACGAGAGTTGCAAGTTGTGGCCCAGAACCTGACCGACTATGGTTTAGACCTGTATGGCGAAAAGCGCATTGCTGAGCTGGTGGCAAGGATAGCCGACGTGCCTGGGGTCGACTGGATCCGGCTGCACTATGCCTATCCTTTAGGCTTCCCGAAAGAGTTGCTGAAAGTCATTCGCGAACACGAGAATGTTTGCAACTATCTTGACATGGCCTTGCAACACTGCAACACCGAAATTCTGAAACGCATGCGGCGCGGTGGCTCTAAGGAATATCTCACCGACCTGCTGGCCGAAATACGCGACAGCGTTCCCGGCATCTATCTACGCACAACCATGATGACGGGTTTCCCTGGCGAAACAGTCGAGATGTTCGACGAGTTGTGCCAGTTTGTTATGGAGCAACAGTTCGAGCGCATGGGTGTGTTTCGCTATTCAGCCCAGAAAGGCTCATACAGCGACAAGCACTATGTTGACGACATTCCCGACGATGAGAAAACACGAAGGGCACTGCATCTGATGAAGATTCAGAAAAATCGCTATCTCTCGCTCCACCAGTCTCTTCTTGGCACCACACAGCGGGTGATTGTAGACGAGTGCGTCGCTGGCAAATACCACTGTCGCACCGAGCACAGTACTCCGATGGCCGACCCGAAAGTCGTCGTTGATGGCAGCCACCAACTGACCGTAGGCTCTTTCTGTCAGGTGCGTCTTACCGACATACTGGGAAAAGATGTCGCTGGCAAGGTCGTATAACTTCATCTAACCAATACCTATGAACATCTATTCAGAACACAATATATCGATTATCGACGACCCACGGTCCGACATGAAAATCGTCTACCTGCCACTGGCAGGCTTTGCTCAGCTGATGACAGTTACTGAAGTCAGCGAACTAACCTCACAACTGCAAAACCGCTCCGAGAGCAATGCATCAACAGCTGTGAATGCAGTCATGGAAAGACTGCACCACCGAGAAAAAAACGTCTATCTCACCCAACACTCCGTCGACGGACTGAGAAGCCTGATGCTACTGCCCAACAACAAGTGCAATTTCAAGTGTTCTTATTGCTACTCTGCCAATGGCAGAAACAACGGAGAAATATCGCTACCCCTGTTAGAAATCGGACTGAACTATTTTCTGAATCCAGACCGAGCCAAGGGCGAGCGGCTGTCGATCTCTGTACTTGGCGGAGGCGAACCACTGCTTTCATGGAACATACTAAGACCATCGCTCGAAAAGGCCATAACGCTTATTGAGAAGCGTAGCGCCCCATGTCCCATTTCCTTAGTGACAAATGGTTCTGTGTGCCACGATGACATTATCCAGTTTTGCCTGGCCCACCACATCAGCCTAAGCGTGTCGTTCGACATTCTTGAAGATGTGCAAAACGCCCAGCGGGGATGTTGGCAGGAAGTGTCAACCAACATCAACCGCTTTGCCCAAGCCGGAATAGATGTGGCCCTGAACACCGTTATCAGCAACGATAACGTCAGAAGAATGACCGAGATGATAGCACATCTGGCCAGCCATCATCCGCTGGTCAAGAAGGTATCGTTCAAAACACTGATTACCAAGGACTATTTCCACACCATCGACAACCGCAAAGCCTATTACCAAGCATTTATTACCGAATTTTTTAAGGCAAAAGCAGCAGCCGATGAGTATGGAATATGGCTCACCTGTTCGTATATGAATACCTGTCTCTGCCTGTCCGATCGCTATTGTCCTGGCAAATTTGTCATCACCTCCGAAGGCGACATCTCGACCTGTCACACCGTGGGCTCGAAACGCGACGAGCTGTATAACGAGTTTGTCTTTGGCCACATTGACGCTACGACGGGTGAAGTGCATGTCGATGAGGAGAAACTACGACAGATTCTCTCATACGACATGACCAAGAGTGGCAAATGCCAAGACTGCCCAGCCCGATGGCATTGCGCCGGTGGTTGCTATGCCGACCATTTTCATTTGAATGAGGTAGAACACGAAGCTTATTGCGAATCCATGAGATCGTTCCTAACCTCTTACCTTATCTACAAGTACAAGTTATGAATAACGTATTTATCAAAAGCAACGGCTGTGCAGTCTTGATGCACGAGACAGAACGCATAGCGAAATATTTCACTGCCAACGGCTGGCTTTTGGCTGAGTCACCTGCCGAGGCCGATATTGTAGTCATGACCTGCTGTGGTGTTACCAACAACGAGGAAGATCAGGCCATCGGCATGATTGGCGAGTTGGAACAGCAGCGTCGTCCAGACAGCCAATTCTTCGTTTCGGGCTGTATGCCCGCATTTGCTGCCGAACGTGTGACAGAGGCATCGCCAACGGCCGTCATCTTGAAATACAGAGAGCTCGACGCACTCGATGGTGTTATCGGTGCCGAGAAGCCTTTCCACACAGTTCATTACAACACAGACCCGCTGTTGAAAAAATGCGGAAAAGAGGTATGCCAGACCGACGACGACCTGCGGCTGATGCGCAAAATAGACGAAACATACCACTCTCACGAATGTGAACGCGCTTGGGAGTTCTCAACACTACGCAAATATATGTGGCAAGATGGAAGAACGTACCAAATTAAAGTCTCTTATGGTTGCCCTGGACATTGCAGTTATTGCGCAACAAAGTTGGGAATAGGCGACTTTAGGAGTATTGACATGGATCTGGTCATAGAGCAATTCCGTGAGGGCTGGGAGAAAGGCTACACCAGATTTCTTCTAATCGGAGATGAGATTGGTAACTATGGACGTGATATAGGCACCTCTCTTATCAACTTACTCCAAAAGATGTATAATTTGTCTGAAGGACGTGCTGTTGTATCCATACGTTACATCCATCCAGACATTTTCGTGAAGATGTATGAAAATCTTTCATTTTTCTTTGCTAAGGGTTTTGTCAATTACTTCTGTTGTGCCATACAGTCGGGAAGTCCTGAGGTTCTGAAGCGAATGAATCGTAATCCAAACTTGGAATCATTTATCAGCTGCATGGAGGATATGAATGCCAAAAACTATCCAGTCAATAAGCATACGCAGATTATAGTCGGTTTCTCTGGAGAAACTGCTGAAGACTTCTTGCTAACTATGGACGTACTCCGGCGTTGTCAGTTTGACCATATCAATATCAATCTGTACAGTCCTCGCAAGCATACCGCTGCATGGAACTTAATAGACGATGTTTCTCAAGAAGAAAAAGCTTTTAGGGCAGCACTTATCAAACACACTATGATGCTGCGTAAGAAGGCCAAATTATATGATGCAATAAAGGAAACCGTAAGAAAATGATGGATTATAGTTTTGTCAATATTACAGAATTGTCTGATTCGTTGAGTCAGGTCATTCCGATTATTAGGTCGATAGAAGAGCATAGCGCACCTGCACCATTCACGTATATCAACATCTTCATATCGCTTATTGCGGCCTTGTTTGGACTAGGCTCATTCTATTATGCTAGAAAAACTGCCGACAATGTCAGCCGTCTTTCAAAGAATACACAGGTAGAATTGTTGGAAGACCTGTTACGAGACATTCTTATAATCATCCCCAAACTGCTTGTAGCCCTCAATAGGTTAAAGGATGCCGATTGGTACATCGCAGAAAATACCATGGCGGAGATAAAATACTGGCCAGCCGAGATTTACTTAAAACAGGAAGTATATAATAGCAACAGTAAAATATACAAGATGATATACAACCTCAAGCAAAGAATGCAAGAGTATAACAACAAAATAGTGGTCTATCAACAAGAGATCTCAAAGGGGAAACGAATTGATAAAGATAAGGTCACAGAACTCTTTGATAGCAATTGGATGAATCTGTATAAAGCATACGCCATATACGCAAATCTGAACTGTAAAGTCAGAGCCGATGCGATAGAAGAAACAATTGGAGGTATTTATTATGATATGCATAAACTATATATTAAGGATAAGGAGTTAAAGGATTCTTCTTTGCAATTGGATGAGATTTTACGACAGACATATCTCGATATGATAGAAGAACTATGCAACAATCACGTTTGCAAACCCGATCCATGGAGCGATATTGTTGCTATAGAAACTAAGATTAAAGAATACCTCTGTCAAGATGCATCTTTATATGAGACATTAATGCGAATCAAGGAAAATCGATTATCAGCAAAATAAACGCGTGCAGAAACGTATTTTCATAGAATGCAATGAAGCGGAAGACTTGTGCAATGAAGTATTCTTAAATGATTATACGCCCTCTCTGAACAAGAGCATGGAAAAAGACAAATACGGATTCTGGCATTCTGTAGGCACGGAAGTTTTATTAGATGCCTATATTCCGAATAAGAAATTCTTTAGAAAAGGATGGGCAGAGGTCCTGAAAAAGAAGGGGAAGAAAGGTGGAGAGGGTATGTTTTTAAGGGAAAGTGTCAACTCACATGGATTGTCTGTCATCATGGCATCGACATATCAATACTGTCCTTCTCCTGCAGTGGTCATCTGTCTTGGTGGACCGCAAATACATATTCCGAATATTTACGAAGAAAACTCTATATATGAGACTCTCATGAGCAATGGTTTTGCTCTAATAATTCCATTGCGCCGTGGAGTCCTAGGTATTTCCCCAAAATGGGAAAACGCACTGGAACACCATTATGGTGAATATGATATTCAAGACACTATAGAAGCTACAAATTTTGTCGTCACGTATCATCCTGAAATAATAGACAAGAATCGAGTCTACTTGTATGGTGGCAGTTATGGTGGATATGTGGCAGAGCTCATTGCAGGAAAAGGTAATTCTAACAAGCTTTTCAAAGCAATTATCGCACATTGTGGAGTTTATGACTTAGCTTCTTACCCTTGGCACAATCAAGGAATTCCTGAGGAGACTATGCAAACTTATGGTCACACAACTAATCGAGACGAGTATTGCATAAAAGTGGGAGAAATATCCCCCAAGTCTTATGTGGATAAGTGGAATGTCCCTGTTCTTCTAATACATCATTTTAACGATATGAGTTCATGGTTTGGACAGTCTGTTGCTGCTTATAACGAAGCTCTGATAAAGGGGAAACATGTGGAGTTAATGATTGTACCAGGTCCTCATACCTATGAAATAAAACACCGCCATGCGTTATTCCAACAGATTGTGTTTTTTTTCAAATCCAATTAGATTATACTCATGATGAATAAATTCTTTTTATCCCTTTTATCCACTTCAACAGTATCTGGTTTTGAAGAGGGTGGCTGTGACTTATTTGAAGCTTACCTTAAACAATATGTAGATGAACACCACCGTGATGTAGTTGGTAATAGTATTGTAACGTTGAACCATAAAGTGAATAGCAGTTCAATACTTATAGAGGCGCATATTGATGAAATTGGTTTTCAGGTATTATATATTGGAGATGATGGAGGCGTTTTTCTCAGAGCAAATGGCGGTATAGACATGCATTGCGTTCCGGGAAGCCATGTTGAAATACACGGCAAGAAGGGGAAAGTAAACGGTGTCATAGGTAAGACTCCAATTCATCTCTTAAAGAGCAAAGATCGCGAGAATGTTATAGAACTGTCAAATCTATGGGTTGACACAGGTCTTGATGTTGAGGATGTGAAAAAGAAGGTAAGAGTCGGAGACGTAGTTTCTTTCAAATCGAATATTGAACTTTTGGGTGGGCACCGAATTTCATCAAAGGCCTTGGATGACAAAGTAGGCGTATATATCGTTGCAGAAGTCATTCGTCACCTTTCAAATTATCGAGAGCATTTAAACTGCAAGGTTACTGGTGTTGCAACTGTGCAAGAGGAAACAGGATGCAGAGGAGTTCAAACTAGTTGCTTTTCTATCTTGCCAGATATAGCAATAAGTATAGATGTTGACTTTGCAACCGATGTTTTGGGATGCCCTAAAAATAAGTACGGAGATGTAAGTTTAGGGAAAGGTGTGGTCATTTCATATTGTCTGGATAGCGACATTTCGATAGCTGAAGAGATGATTAAAATAGCTGAAGAAAAAGGTATTCCTTTTCAGTTATCTGCCCGTCCACAAGCTACTGGAGGGACAAATGCTTCAAGAGTTCGATTCATAAGTTCCGGCATCAGAACAATATTATTGGGTATCCCTTGTCGCTATATGCATACACCTGTAGAGATGTGCGATTTAAGAGATGTCGAAGCTGCCATTAGATTGATTATTGAATATATCAAGAATCTTTCTGATAATCAAAACGTAATAGATTCTGCCATAGAAACTATCCACGGTTCATGTAATTAAGTCTTAAACCACTTTTGACAAGAGATAGGTCTGAATTAATAATCTAAAAACTTTTTAGCATGTCAAATTTCTTTCTTTTAGTTTTTTCTATTATTGTATTAGCGTTGATGTGTGCTTTTGCCCGTGTCGTCTTTACATTTATCCTCGATATTGTGAGTCATGGTATTCTCCCCTTCTTGATTGTCCGTTTTCTTACTTGGACGATGGAACATTGGATGGGCTCTACGATTGCTTGGACATTGAGCATTACTGTAGGAATAGTATGGGGTGTGTATCCAAGGCTCAAGCAATGGGTTACCGACCCACATGATACCATTCAGGATATTCGTAAAAGAGAGGAACGAATAGCACGTGAACAAGAGAGATTCAACCGATGGTATAATCAGCACAAGACCAATGTAGTTGATGATTATATAAAAGAGGAGGTGGAACGTTGTGATGCCGACAAATATGACTAAATAACACCTCAATACAGTGCCTATCAGTTCTAAGACAAATGTTAAGACAAGTATGTGAATTGACTAAGGAATTGTATTTTGTAGTCCCTTGCATTCATTCTTCTTGCTACAATTTAAGTTTGATTTGCGATTATATTATGATTATTGGCTGCAATAATTACGAGATACATTAGATTCCGACAAGTATTTTCTATAATTATTCTCCTTTCAGTAATATTACTCTTCAAAAGAAGCAATAGTTAAATTACACAAAATGTGTGATCAAACTATAGTTGGAATTCTTCCGATAAAAACAAGCATGGTCAACAGTATTTCTGCTGCTGACCATGCTTGTAGGTAAGAAAGGAGAAGTCCTCTGCATGAGGACCGTCATGCCAATATGCAGTAAAGTCTTGGGAACAAGGAGGCAGATCGTCGCCTTGACCGTCTCGGAAAATCTGTCGGGTTTCCTGTTCAGCTTCGGCTTTTTCCATATCCTCTTCCCATTTCCCTATCGGTTTATCGTAGTATTCACTGAACTTTTCGGAGTACAGAAAATCATAAGTGGTACCATTGTATTTGCTTGTCAAGTATTCTACTTTGTCATTCCACCAGTCGTATTCGGGATGACCAAGTGCTCGCCATAGCTGACTGCATCGACGCTCTAACGATTCACAGTCTGCTTCAGAAATAACATCCCTCAGCCTTACCCGATTGTTATCAAAATGCACGTAACGCCAATCCATGTAATCCTTCCATTCAATAAGTCCTGACGTGAACAGCCATATCCTTCTTGCCCATCCGAAATGCCCCGTCTCAGCACAGAGGTCGCCAAGTCTCATGCCTTTCAAATATTTGCGCTTGCAACTTGCCGCACATCGGATGGGATGAATCTCACGGCTCACTATTTCCTTGAGCAACCGCGCTTCAAGATGGGTGACAACACCACTGGGCAGGCATCTGCATACCCTATAAGAAACCCTTCGACGAGCGAAGGGTCTTTGTCGATTACTTTTTTTCATCATCATTAGTTATTAAAATCCTATTTTCGTTCTCTGACGGGGAATCTCAATGGGCAAGATGTCTTCAGGAGTTAGTTTTAACAAATCGTTCTTGTCTTTTGGCTGCTGCTTGATACAGCGAGTAGCGTGCTGGATATAAATCCGCTCTATTTGATTAGCAACGAAACGGGCATTCCCCCATGTTTCCGGATCACGCATCTTATACGCCTGAGCCAATAATGTGCTGTATTTTTCCCACGCTTTAGCGGTAAATTTGTATTGGTAGTCGTTCACTCTTCGTCGGGTTATCTCCAGCAATTCTTCGACAGTAAAATCTGCAAATTCAAACCTGTTAGGAAATCGAGACAACAAACCCGGG
>ODAJ014732918.1_pt1 | contig 16564 bp, 17 predicted proteins | sample 1539241 | NCBI WGS metagenome assembly ODAJ01 (sample SAMN02144231, study PRJEB22623) | gut metagenome | biome: sheep rumen | host: Ovis aries | place: New Zealand
TTTTCGGTAACAGCATTTTGCCTCAAGCAAAATGCTCGGCGGCTGAAGCGCAGTCAAAAAAGTCCGGTATGGACTTTTTTGACAAGCTGAAAAAGGGAACTCCCGAAGGAGTTCCCTTTTGCTGATACATAGTCGGCAGCCGGAGCGCGTCAGCGCGGAAGAGAGGCGAGTCTGTTCACACAGTCCCTGCAGACGGTCTTGTCGCGAAATTCGACCAGATCTCTGGCCGAGCCGCAGAACAGGCAGGCGTCCTGATGCTTGCGGAGGATGATGCTGCCGTCCTCCACGGAGATCTCCATTGGGTCCTTCTCCGAAATGCCGAGGCTGCGCCTGAGCTCGATCGGAAGAACGATGCGCCCCAATTCATCTACACGGCGAATGATCCCTGTGGACTTCATTGCTGATCCCCTCTCATCGACGAACGGATTCCAAAATGGAGTATACAACACTGCGGCCGGACAGTCAATGATTTTTTGGCGCTGAATTGTACTTTGTTGAGTAAAATATTCCGTTTTCAGAGGGGAAATGATGCACGCTGTATCACACTCCCGGCTGGTCGGCGAGGAGGGGACAGGCGCGCAGCGTTCCGCCCGACGGCGCGGAACGGATCAGAGCTTTGCCGCGAGACGGAGGAATTCCGCTACGTTTTCCCGGCTGCCCGCGACGACGGAGCTCTTGCGCCCGTCGAAAGGCAGCTCCTCGCCCTCAAGCGTGCGGCAGACGCCGCCCGCCTCCTCCACGATGAGCTTGCCGGCGGCGTAATCCCAGAGGGAGATGCTCGGCTCAACATAGACGCCGACGCGCCCGGCGGCCGCGCTGCAGAGGTCGAGCGCGGCGGAGCCCTCGCGGCGGATGTCCAGGCTCTCGAGGAAGGCCATGCGCAGCAGCGCGAAGGTTTTGTCGGTGAGCTCGGGGTTATAGGGCGAGGTGCCGCAGGCGGTGACCGTCTCGCAGAAGGGGTCCGCCGTCACGCGGATGGCGCGTCCGTTGCAGAGGGCGCCCTCGCCGCGCAGTGCGGTGAACATCTCGTCCGCGTAGGGGTTATAGATCGCCGCCGCCGTGAGCACGCCGCCGCAGCAGCAGGCCACGGAGATGCAGCTGTGGTGCAGGCCGCGTACGAAATTCATCGTGCCGTCAATCGGGTCAATGATGAACAGGTGTTCGGCGGAGAGCTCGTCATGCCGGTCGTTCTCCTCGCAGAAGAAGCGCGCGCCGGGCACGGCCTCGCTCAGCCGCGCGATCAGCAGCTCCTGGACCTTGCGGTCATAGGCTGTCACCACGTCGCGGTGACCGGTCTTGCACTCGGCCAGGATGTCATGCGCCTCGCGCATCAGCCCGGCGGCCTCGCGCTCCGCCGCGGTCATGGCGGAGAGGAGTTCCGCCGGACTCATGCCTGCACCGCCCTTCGCAGCGCCTCGGCCTTGTCCGTGTCCTCCCAGCGCACGCCCAGATCCTCGCGGCCCATGTGGCCGTAGGCGGCGAGCTGCCGGTAAATGGGGCGGCGCAGGCCGAGATCGCGGATGATGGCGGCGGGGCGGAAATCGAAGACCTTGCGCACGGCCTCGCTGATGACCTCGTCGGGGACGGTTCCGGTGCCAAAGGTCTCCACCAGGATGCTCACCGGCTCGGCCACGCCGATGGCGTAGGCCAGCTGGATCTGGCAGCGGCGGGCAAGACCGGCGGCGACCACATTCTTGGCCGCCCAGCGCGCGGCGTAGGCGGCGGAGCGGTCGACCTTCGTGGGGTCCTTGCCGGAGAAGGCGCCGCCGCCGTGGGGCGCCGCGCCGCCGTAGGTGTCCACGATGATCTTGCGCCCGGTGAGGCCGGAGTCACCCTGCGGGCCGCCGATCACGAAGCGGCCGGTGGGGTTGATGAAGAAGCGCGTGTTTTCGTCGAGCAGCGCTGCCGGGACGACGGGCTTGATGACCAGAGCGATCATGTCCGCGCGGATCTGCTCGAGCGTCGCCTCCGGGGCGTGCTGCGTGGAGATGACGATGGTGTCGACGCGCACGGGGTGGTGCTCCTCGTCGTATTCCACGGTGACCTGGGTCTTCCCGTCGGGGCGCAGATAGCCCACGAGGCCCTCCTTGCGGATCTGCGTGAGGCGCATGGCGAGCTTGTGGCTCAGAGAGATCGCCAGCGGCATTTTCTCCGGCGTCTCGTCGCAGGCGTAGCCGAACATCATGCCCTGGTCGCCCGCGCCGCCGACCTCGTCGTTGGTGCCGAGCGCGATATCGGCCGACTGCTCGTCGATGCTGGTGATGACGCCGCAGGTGTCGCAGTCAAAGCCGTATTTGGCGCGGTCGTAGCCGATGGAGCGCACGACCTCGCGCACGATGTGCGGGATGTCCACATAGCAGCTGGTGCTGATCTCGCCCATCACGTGCACCAGCCCGGTCGAAACGGTGGTCTCGCAGGCGACGCGGCCGTTGGGGTCTTCGGCGAGGATGGCGTCGAGCACGGCGTCTGAGATCTGGTCGCAGATCTTGTCGGGATGTCCCTCGGTGACGGATTCGGATGTAAAGAAAGTATGCATGGGTTCCTCCTGTATCATTTCGTAGTACTGTTCAAAACTGTTCCCGGAGCGGACGGAAAAGCGCCCTGCCGGACGGCAGGGCGCGTAAAGAGCATGCAGCATCCTCATCTTTCGTCTCACCGCCGGATTTGGCACCTTGTATACACAGGTTGCCGGGCTTCACAGGGCCGTTCCCTCCACCGCTCTTGATAAGGTGTTCAGTTGTGCATACATTATAACAGGCTTTCCGTGCTTGTCAAGACCCGGATTCGAGATCCTTAACCGCCCCTGCGCGGCTTTCGGGGGGCGTCTTCCGTATCGCGCGGGGCGATATTCTCTGCGCCGATAAAACTGCTTGACAACGCTGTGCATACTGTGTATATTTGGTATATACAGTTTAAGTGAGGAAAAGCGATGACCATTCTCATCGACAACCGAAGCGGGCAGCCCATTTACGAGCAGATCTTCGAGCAGCTGCGTGCGCAGATTTTCTCGGGCGCCGTCGCGGCGGAGGAGGCGCTGCCTTCGATCCGCAGCCTCGCGAAGGATCTGCGCATCAGCGTCATCACCACCAAGCGCGCCTACGAGGAGCTCGAGGCCGCCGGGCTGATCGTGACCTTGCCCGGCAAGGGGAGCTTCGCTGCGCCGGTGGAGCGCGGGCGCTGGCAGGAGGAGAAGCTGCGCGAGCTGGAGGAACATCTGCGCGCGGCGAAGAAGCTCGCCGCGGAATGCGGCCTGAGCCGCGAAAAACTGCATGAGATCCTGGAAAGGATGGAGGAGACATGAACGCGATCGAACTGAAGGGTCTGGAAAAACACTACGGCGATTTTGACCTCAAGCTGGATCTGACGCTGCCCGAGGGCTGCATCCTCGGCCTGGTGGGGGAGAACGGCGCCGGCAAGAGCACGACCATCCGCCTGCTGCTCGGCATGGCGAAGCCCGACGCGGGCAGCGCGACGGTGCTCGGGCAGGAGAGGCCGCCGCTGGAGGAGATCGGCGTGGTGCTGGACGAACCGGCCTTCCCCGAGTGCCTGAGCGCGAAAAAGCTGGGCAAGATCATGGCGGGCATCTACCGCAACTGGGATCAGCCCTGCTTCGAGGGGCTGCTCAGGAAGCTCTCCGTCCCGGAGACGAAGCCCTTCAAGGAGCTCTCCCGCGGCATGAAGATGAAGCTCTCCATCGCCGTTGCGCTCTCGCACCATGCGCGTCTGCTCGTGCTCGACGAGCCGACCTCCGGGCTCGACCCGGTGGTGCGCGACGAGGTGGTGGAGCTGTTTTCGGAGTTCACGCGCGAGGAGGATCACGCCGTGCTCATCTCCTCGCACATCGTCAGCGACCTTGAGAAGCTCTGCGACTACGTGGCCTTCCTGCACCGCGGGCGGCTGCTGCTGTGCGAGGAGGCCGACGCGCTGCGCGAGCAGTACGTGCTGGTGCAGGGCACGCGCGAGGAGATCGACGCGCTGGGCGCCGCCGTGCTCGGCAGGCGGAATTCACCCTACGGCGTGAGCGCGGTGCTCAAACGGGAGGACGCCCCGGAGAGTCTCCGCCGGAGCGCGCTGAGTATCGAGGATCTGTTCATCCTCATGGTCAAGGAGGAAAGGACATGAAAGGCCTTTTGCGGAAAGATCTCTACATGATGGCGGCCTACTGCCGCAGCTTTCTTCTCATCGTATTCGGTTTCGCCATCGTGGGCGCCTTCGGACAGGACAACTGGTTTTTCATCTTCTATCCGATGATCGTCGGTGTGATGCTGCCCGTCACGATCCAGTCCTATGACGAGAAATTCCGCTGGGAGCGCTACTGCGGTGCCCTGCCGGTGACGCGTGCGCAGGTCGTCTCGGTCAAATATCTGCTGACGCTCATCATGGTCGGGGCGGTTTTCGCGCTGATCATGCTGGTGCAGGGCCTTCGCCTCGGCCTTGCGGGACGGCTCGCGGAGCTCCCCGCGCTGATCCCGATCCTGCTGGCGATCGGCCTCGTCGGGCCGGCGATCCTCCTGCCCATTATCTTCCGCCTCGGCGTGGAGAAGGGGCGCATCGCCTATTACATCTTGATCGGCGCAATCTGCGCCCTCGGCGTGATCCTGTCCTACAGACTGTCCGACACGCTGCCCGAGGCCATCGGCGGGGCGGACGCCGCCACGCAGATCGCTCTTCGGGGCTCCCTCGGCGGCACGCTGCTGACGGTGGCTGTCTCCGCGCTGATCTACGCGCTGTCCTGGCTTCTGTCGATCCGCTTTTACCAAAAGCGCGAGCTCTGATGCGCGTCGGCAGACGGGAGCGGGAAAGGCCGCCCCTGTCCGCCGCGGAAAAGATAACGGGTCTGCTGCAAAATAAGGATGAGCGCGAAAATGCTGAGCTCGCAGGGGCGGCGGCTCTGCCCCGCCCGGCGGCGCAACAGCATACACACAAAAAATGTTCGGCGAATTCGCAGATTGTACGAATACGCCGAACATTTTTGCCATTCATGCAGCTTGCTGCTGCCGGGAGGGCACAAGGCCCTCCCCTGCGATGCAGCCTGGGTTTTCGCATTTTGCAACAGTCCCGCTCAAGCGATGCAAAACAGGGAACTTCCAAAAGAAGTTCCCTGTTTTGACTGTAAGCTGCCGACAAAATGCCGACAGCTTACAGCGCTCAGATGTCGCACTCGGGCATCAGCTCGTTGGAAATCACCTGGAGGATCTCGTCGAACTTGCGCTGATCCTCCTCGGAAAAGCGCTGCTTCATGCGCTCCACGACCGTGTGCTCATAGGCGGTGAAGAGCCGCAGATACGTATAGTATTTTTCGGAGAGGATCAAATGGTACTCGCGGCGATCCACCTGCGAATTCTGCCGCTCCAGGTAGCCCTTGCGGATGAGATTGTTTACTTTATAGGTCGCATTGGACTGGGAAATGTTAAGAAAACTGGCAAATTCGCCCACCGTCGGCTCGCCGAGCATGTGAATCACTTCCAGTGAAAAGCCCTCCATCGCCGACAGGGAGCCGTCCCTCTCGCGAACCAGCTCAAATACCTTCCGATAGAAGCCGAATTTGAACTTATCGTACACTTTCAGGAAGCTTTCCTCCAACATGGCAGACACCCCCTTCAATAATTTTTATGAATCTATTTTACACCAGGATTTTCATAAAGTAAATAAAAACTTCCAGATTTTCGTGCAAAATTTATTCGCTCCCTGTATACATTATAGGGAATTATTGAACATATTTGACCTATTTGTGAATTTTATTGCCCCGCCGCGGGATGCTATTGACAATCGGGCTGCGCGGTGGTATATTAGCACTCGAAAGCAAAGAGTGCCAACACTCGGGAGGCGAGAGTGCTAAATGGCGATCAGCGAGCGTAAGAAAAAGATCCTCACCGCCGTCGTTGAGGAGTATATCCGCACGGCGGAGCCGGTGGGCAGCAAGGCGATCGCAAAGATCGGCTCTCTCAAATGCTCCCCCGCGACGATCCGCAACGAGCTCGCGGAGCTGGTGTCGATGGGCTATCTCGCCCAGCCGCACACCTCAGCCGGCCGCGTCCCCACCCCGATGGGCTACCGCCTCTATGTCAACGAGCTTATGGATCGGCAGCGGCTCTCCGAGGAGGAAGCGGAGGATCTGAACCGCCGCCTGAACCAGCGCCTCCAGGATCTGGATGACAGCATCGGCGGCGTGAGCAGGCTGGCCTCGCAGCTGACGGATTACCCGGCGCTCGCCCTGACAAGGCAGGCCGCGGTCTCCGCGCAGCGTTTCGACCTCATATATGTCGATGCGAACACCTTTATTATTGTGATCACGCTCTCCTCGAACGTGGCCAGAAGCAAGCTCGTCCGGCTGCCGATCTCCGTGGATCAGGAGCTGGTGCAGCGGCTCGGGACGCTCTTCAACGCGAGCTTCACCGGCAAGCGGGAGGAGGAGATCACGCCCCTGCTCATTCACAGCACCGAACGCGCCGCGGACGACACCGCGGGAATCACCGCGGTGATCACGGCCTTCCTGCTCGAGCAGCTGCACGAGGCCGCCGAACCCGCCACCTTCCTGTCCGGCGAGAACATGCTGCTCAGCCAGCCGGAGTTCCGCGACCCGGACAAGGCGCACAGACTCATGAGCTACCTCTCCGAGGGCGGGCACATCCTGCCTCCCTCCGCCGCCGCGGCGGGGACGGACGAGGTGCGGGTCTTCATCGGGCCGGAAAACGTGGCCGAGGAGCTCAAGGATTCCAGCGTCATCGTCGCCAGCTTCGACGCGGGCGACGGCACGCGCGGGCTGATCGGCGTGGTCGGTCCCACGAGAATGGACTATTCCGCCGTGGCCGCGAAGCTGAGCTTCCTGGCTGCCGGCCTGTCGAGAAGACTGGGCGGCGGCGAGGCCCCGCCGGAGGGCATGCATAACAAACTGATCATCAAGGAGCCGGACAACAGTCATGAGTGAAGAAGTGAAAGACCAGATCCCCGAGACGCAGCAGGAGACCGCCGCCGAAAGCGCGCCGGAAGAGAGTCCCGCTGCTGAGGAGAAGGAAGTCAGCACCGAAGCCGAAGAAAAGGCTGAAAAAAAGGAAAAGAAAGAAAAGAGATTCGGCCGCAAAAAGGACGAGGATCGCAGCGCGGAGCTCGAGACCGCCAAGGCAGCCTTCGAGAAGGAAAAAGCTGCGATGAACGACAAGTATCTGCGCCTGATGGCCGAGTATGATAACTACCGCCGCCGCAGCCAGAAGGAGAAGGAAGCCCTGTATACCGACGTCCGCTCCGAGACCGCGCTGAAGTTCCTGCCGATCTACGACGATCTGGAGCGCGCGCTCCGGCAGCCCACCGAGGACGAGGCCTACCGCAAGGGCGTGGAGATGATCATGACCCAGTTCACCGCGACGCTGGAGAAGCTGGGCATCACCCCCTTCGAGAGCCTGGGCGAGACCTTCGACCCGGCGCTGCACAACGCCGTCATGCATGTGGACGACAAGGAAAAGGGCGAGAACGAGATCGTGGAGGTCTTCCAGAAGGGCTTCAAGCTCGGAGACAAGGTGATCCGCTTCGCCATGGTCAAGGTGGCCAACTGATTTGCAGGCAAAACCATTCATATAAACTTGTAAAGTATTCATCTTAAAATAGGAGGACAAGAAAATGAGTAAAATTATCGGTATCGATCTGGGCACTACCAACAGCTGCGTCGCGGTTCTCGAAGGCGGCGAACCCGTCGTCATCGCCAACCCCGAGGGCGCCCGCACCACCCCGTCCGTAGTCGCCTTTGCCAAGAACGGCGAGCGCATGGTCGGCTCCGTCGCCAAGCGCCAGGCCGTCACCAATCCCGACCGCACCATCTCTTCCATCAAGCGCGAGATGGGCTCCAACTACAAGGTCACCATCGACGGCAAGGCCTACACGCCGCAGGAGATCTCCGCCATGGTGCTGCAGAAGCTGAAGGCTGACGCCGAGGCTTACCTGGGCGAGAGCGTCAGCGAGGCCGTCATCACCGTCCCCGCCTACTTCACCGACGCGCAGCGCCAGGCCACCAAGGACGCCGGCAAGATCGCCGGCCTCGATGTCAAGCGCATCATCAACGAGCCGACTGCGGCCGCCCTTGCCTACGGCATCGACAAGGAGAGCGACCAGAAGATCATGGTCTACGACCTCGGCGGCGGCACCTTCGACGTGTCCGTGCTCGAGATCGGCGACGGCGTCATCGAAGTGCTGGCCACCGCAGGCAACAACCGCCTCGGCGGCGACGACTTTGACGCCTGCGTCACCAAGTATCTGGTTGACGAGTTCCGCAAGACCGAGGGCGTTGACCTCAGCGGCGACAAGGTCGCCATGCAGCGTCTGCGCGAGGCCGCCGAGAAGGCCAAGATCGAGCTGAGCGGCATGACCACCACGAACGTCAACCTCCCCTATATCACGGCGGACGCCAACGGCCCCAAGCACCTGGACGTCACCCTCACCCGCGCCAAGTTCAACGAGCTGACCCGTCACCTCGTCGAAGCCACGGCCGGCCCCGTGCGCCAGGCCCTGTCCGACTCCGGACTCAATCCCTCCGAGCTGAGCAAGGTGCTGCTCGTCGGCGGCTCCACCCGTATCCCCGCCGTGCAGGACATGGTCAAGTCCCTCACCGGCAAGGAAGGCTTCAAGGGCATCAACCCCGATGAGTGCGTCGCCATCGGCGCTGCCATCCAGGGCGGCGTTCTGAACCAGGACGTCGACGGCATCGTGCTGCTGGACGTCACCCCGCTGTCCCTCGGCATCGAGACCCTCGGCGGCGTGTGCACCAAGCTCATCGAGCGCAACACCACCATCCCGACCCGCAAGAGCCAGGTCTTCTCCACCGCGGCTGACAACCAGACCTCCGTCGAGGTCAACGTCCTGCAGGGCGAGCGCGAGATGGCCGCTTACAACAAGTCCCTCGGCCGCTTCCACCTGGACGGCATCGCCCCGGCCCGCCGCGGCGTGCCGCAGATCGAGGTCACCTTTGACATCGACGCCAACGGCATCGTGAACGTCTCCGCAAAGGATCTCGGCACCGGCAAGGAGCAGCACATCACCATCACTGCCTCCTCCAACATGTCCAAGGAGGACATCGACAAGGCCGTCAAGGAGGCCGAGATGTATGCCGCCGAGGACCAGAAGCGCAAGGAAGAGGTCGATATCCGCAACCAGGGCGACCAGATGGTCTATGAGACCGAGAAGGCGCTCAACGACCTGGGCGACAAGCTCGACGCCGGCGAAAAGGCCGAGGTCGAGGGCAAGCTCAACACCCTCAAGGAGAAGCTCAAGGGCACCGACTCCGCCGCTATCAAGCAGGCGACCGAGGAGCTGACCCAGTCCTTCTACAAGCTGTCCGAGAAGCTCTACCAGCAGGCCAATCCCCAGGGCCAGGGCTTTGATCCCAGCCAGGCCGGCCCGCAGGGCCCGCAGGGCACGCAGGGCGGCAACGGCGGCCAGGACTATTACGACGCCGACTACACCGTGGTCGACGACGACAAGAAGTAATCCCTCTCTTTTGATAACCCCCTTTCACAACCCGCATGACCCCTGCAGTTTGCGCTGAGGAATCCTCCTCAGCGCAAAGCTGCGCTTTCCGCACCCCGGCCTTTGCCGGCCGTGATGCGCCTGCGCGCTGCCGCTTCGCGCAAGAACATACGGGAGTATGTTCTTGCCGGCGGACGCCTGTATTCGAGGCGGGCCTCCCCCCGCGAGTCCCCGCTGCGCTGTCGTCGAACGGCTGCGTGGGGGAGGCAGAGACTTTTCCGGTATTCGTATAACAGAATCGGAGAGCGATCTTCAACAACCATTTTTACCAAATGGGAGAACATACATGGCAGAAAAACGAGATTACTACGAGGTGCTCGGCGTCAAAAAGGACGCCACGCCCGAAGAAATAAAAAAAGCATACCGCAAGCTCGCCAAGGAGAACCACCCCGATCTGCACCCCGGCGACAAGGCCTGCGAGGAGCGCTTCAAGGAGGCCAACGAGGCCTTTGAGATCCTCTCCGATCCCGACAAGCGCAAGAAGTATGACCAGTTTGGCCACGCTGCCTTCGACCCCAACGCCGGCTTCGGCGGCGGCGCGGGCTTCGAGGGTTTTGGCGGCTTTGGCGGTTTCGGCGACCTGGGCGACATCTTCGGCGATATTTTCGGCGGCTTCGGCGGCGCGTCCCGCGCCAATCCCAACGCCCCGCGCCGCGGCGAGGACCTGCGCACCCAGGTGACCATCAGCTTTGAGGAGGCTGCCTTCGGCTGCGAGAAGGAGATCACCGTCCCCATCATCGAGGTCTGCCCGGACTGCAAGGGCAGCGGCTGCGCTCCCGGCACCACACCCGAGGTCTGCCCGGACTGCAAGGGCAGCGGCAGCGTCCGCACCACCCAGCGCACGCCCTTCGGCGTGGTGCAGTCCACCGGCGCGTGCCAGAAATGCCGCGGCACCGGCAAGATCATCCACCAGCCCTGCAAGAGCTGCCGCGGCATGGGCAAGATCCGCCGCCAGCACAAGATGACGGTGAAGATCCCCGCCGGTATCGACGACGGTCAGGCCATCACCCGCCGCGGTTACGGCAACGCCGGCACGAACGGCGGCCCCGCCGGTGATCTGCTCATCGGCGTGATGGTGCGTCCGCACGCCATTTTCGAGCGCGAGGGCGTCAACGTGTATATGGACAAGGAGCTGAGCTTTGCCCAGGCCGCGCTCGGCGCCGAGATCGAGGTGCCAACGCTCGACGGAAAGGTCAAGCTCACGATCCCCGAGGGCACGCAGCCCGGCGCGGTCTTCCGTCTGCGCGGCAAGGGCATCCCCTCGCTGCATGGCGGCAGCCGGGGCGACCAGTTCGTCTCCGTTTCCGTGGGCGTGCCGAAGAACCTCACTTCCGCGCAGAAGGAGCAGCTGCGGCAGTTCGCCGCCGCCATGGGCGAGGGCGACAGCGGTGTGAAATCCGGCCTCTTCGGCAAGAAAAAACGCTGAGCCAGTATATAGTAACGCGATAAGACAAAAAGATACCCTCCCTGTTTTCAGGGAGGGTATCTTTTGCGCGTTATTTTGCGTGTTATTCAGCGAGCGGGGGATCAGGCCTGGGGACCGGCAGCCTTGATGTTCTCGGGCATGTCGGGGTACTTCTTCTCGAAGTTCTCACGGAAGGCCTTGGCCAGCGCGTGCGCGGACTCCTCATAGGCCGCCTTGTCTTCCCAGAGGTTGCGCGGGTCGAGGATCTCAGCCGGCACGTCAGGGCAGGACTTGGGGATGTTGAGGTTGAAGATCGGGTCGCGGTCATACTCGACGTCGTTGAGCTCGCCGGCGATCGCGGCCTTGACCATGGCGCGGGTGAATTTGAGCTTCATGCGGGGGACGCTGCCGGCCTTGCCGCCGCACCAGCCGGTGTTCACCAGGAAGACCTGGGCGCCGGTCTCGTCGAGCTTCTTGCCGAGCATGTTGGCGTACACGGAGGCGTTGAGCGGGAAGAAGGGCTCGCCGAAGAGCGTGGAGAAGGTGGTGACGGGCTCCTTGATGCCGCGTTCGGTGCCGGCCAGCTTGCTGGTGTAGCCGGAGACGAAGTGGTACATGGCGGCGTCCTTGTCGAGGCGGGAGATCGGAGGCAGCACGCCGAAGGCGTCGGCCGTCAGGAAGATGACGGTCTTGGGCAGGCCGCCCACACCGGGGATGGCCGCGGAGGGGATGTGCTCGATCGGGTAGCCCGCGCGGGTGTTCTCGGTGAGGCTGCCGTCGTCGTAGTCGGGGTGGCCGTTCTCGTCGAGGATGACGTTCTCGAGCAGCGCGCCGAACTTGACAGCGCCGAAGATCTCGGGCTCGGCTTCCTTCTTGAGGCCGATGCACTTGGCATAGCAGCCGCCCTCGATGTTGAACACGCCCTCGTCGGTCCAGCCGTGCTCATCGTCGCCGATCAGGGAACGGTCGGGAGAGGCGGAGAGGGTGGTCTTGCCGGTGCCGGACAGGCCGAAGAACACGGCGGTGTCGCCCTTCTCGCCGATGTTGGCGGAGCAGTGCATGGAGAGGATGCCGGCCTTGGGCAGCTCGTAGTTCATGACGGAGAAGACGGACTTCTTGATCTCGCCCGCGTACTGGCTGCCGGCGATGATGACCTCGTGGGCCTCATAGTCGATGATGATGGCCGCCTCGCTGTGCACGCCGTCGATCTCGGGGATGCACTTGAAGCCGGGGGCGACATAGATGGTGTAGTCGGGCTTGTAGTTCTCAAGATCCTCCTCGGAGGGACGGATCAGCAGCTGGTGGATGAAGAGGTTCTGGCTGGCGAGCTCGTTGACGATGCGGAAGCTGCGGGTATACTTCGGGTCCGCGCCGGCGAAGCCGTCGAACACGAAGAGCTCGAGATTCTGCAGGTAGGCGAGCATCTTGCCCTTGATGAGCTCGAATTTCTCCCTGGAGATGGGGACGTTGACCTTGCCCCAGGCGATCTCGTCATGGACGGCCGGGGTATCGACGATGAACTTGTCCTTCGGGCTGCGGCCGGTGTACTTGCCGGTCTCAACGGAGAGGGCGCCGGTGTCGGAGAGGACGCCTTCGCCGCGCTCCAGCGCCATCATCACGAGTTCGGGGACAGGGAGGTTGCGGTAGACGACGCCGTCGCCGGCAATGCCGAGGTCGATGGGTTTCAGGATATCCATAGAGTTTTCCGCCTTTCCGTGGGCCTCGCTCAGCTCGAGGAGCGCCCACCTTCATTATGATAAGTTTTTTGCGAACGGTTTCGGAAAAACGCCCGGGGGAGCGGGCTCAGCCGCCGAAGACGGCGAGCAGGAAGCCCGCGGCGACGGCCGAGCCGATAACGCCGGCCACGTTCGGACCCATGGCGTGCATGAGGAGATAGTTGTTCTTGTTGTAACGACGGCCCACGTCCTGGCTGACGCGCGCGGCCATCGGCACGGCGGAGACGCCCGCGGAGCCGATCAGGGGGTTGATCTGACCGCCGGAGGTCTTGTACATCACGAGGCCGCCGAGCAGACCACCCGCGGTGGAGATGGCAAATGCGACCAGGCCGAGGATGATGATCTTGATGGTGTCAAGGCTCAGGAAGTTCTGCGCGATCATCGTGGCGCCCACGCTCGTGGCGAGGAAGATCGTCACGATGTTCATGAGGGCGTTCTGCGAGGTATCGGACAGGCGATCCGTCACGCCGCTTTCGCGGAAGAGGTTGCCGAGCATGAGGCAGCCGATCAGCGGGGCGGTGGAGGGCAGGAGCAGGATGACGAAGGTGGCCACAACGCAGGGGAAGAGGATCTTCTCGGTCTTGGAGACCTCGCGGCTCTGCACCATCTTGACCTTGCGCATCTTCTCGGTGGTCATGAGCTTCATGATGGGCGGCTGGATCAGCGGGATCAGGGCCATGTAGGAATAGGCCGCGATGGCGATGGGTCCCAGCAGCTCCGGCGCGAGCTTGGTGGTGAGGAAGATGGCCGTGGGGCCGTCCGCGCCGCCGATGATGCCGATGGAGGCGGCCTGCGGGCCGGTGAAGCCCAGCAGCACCGCGCCGAAGAAGGCCACGAACACGCCCAGCTGCGCAGCGGCGCCGAGCAGCAGGCTCTTGGGGTTGGCGATCAGCGGGCCGAAATCCGTCATCGCGCCGACGCCCATGAAGATGAGCGAGGGGTATATGCCGGCTTTTACTCCGATGTAAAAGAAGTCGAGCAGGCCGGCGTGGGACATGATGTGCCCGTAGCTGTGGTAATAGGGGCTGCTCTCGTCGAGGAACTGAGCCCAGAGCTCGGGGTGGTACAGCGCGTTCTCGGACATGCCCACGAAGTAGCTGAGGTTGGAGAGCAGGCAGCCAAATGCGATGCCGCACAGCAGCAGCGGCTCAAATTTCTTCACGATGCCGAGATAGAGGAGCACGAAGGAGATGATGATCATCACCAGGTTCTTCCAGCCCTCTGCAATGAAGAACTGGGCGAAGCCGGACTCCATGCCCAGCTTCTGCAGGACGCCTAATATATCCATAGGGCCCTCCTTATGCGATCACGACGAGGGGCGCACCGGTCTCCACCACGGCGCCCTTGCTGACGACGATCTGAGCGACCGTCCCGCTCTTGGTGGACGCGATCTCGTTCTCCATCTTCATGGCCTCGAGGATGAGCAGCACGTCGCCCTCCTTGACCTGCTGGCCCTGGGTGACGTTGATCTTCAGGACGTTGCCGGGCATCGGGCTCTTGACGACCTCGCCCGCGGCGAGACCGGAGGCCGGAGCGGCAGGCGCGGCGGCGGGGGCTGCAGCGGGAGCAGCGGGAGCCGCGGCGACGGGGGCGGCGGTAGGCACGGGGGCCTTGGCGTCATATTCGTCGAGCAACATGGCTTCGCCGCGCTCGACCAGGATCTCATAGGTCTTTCCCTTTAAGGTGATCTGATATTTCATGTTTTCGTTCCTCCCTTAGTCCTTGTCCTCTTTGATCTCGCGGATCGAGAGGAAGCGCAGCTCGTTGAGCGGAGCGTGCATCTCGTCCGCCACGATGGCCATCAGCATGGCGGCGGTGCGCGGGTCGGTGTCATAGAGCTTCAGCTCGCCGGCGGAGCCGGGAGCCATGGCCTTGATCTCGAGCGGGACGGCCTCCATCACGCGGGGCGCCTCAATGTCGCCCACGGAGACAGCCTGCTTCTTCGCCTTTGCCTTCATGACGGCGCCGAGAATGTACAACACGCTCATCAGCAGCACCAGCGCGAAGAAGACCACCGCGTAGCCCAGCAGCGCGGTCGCGCCGGCTGTGCCTATGGTGATGTTCACAAGATCTTCCATGGCTTATTCCTCCACGGCGACGATGCTGTAGGCGCAGCGCTTTTCCTCTTCCTCGCGGCGCTTGGCGAAGAACTTCTCGGCCACGGGCGGGAAGGCGATGTAGCTGAGCACGTCCTCCTCGCAGCGGGCGGTGTCGCCCAGCTCGGCGGCGGCCTTCTCAAAGGTGTCGGTCGGGAGAGAGTCGGCATAGCGGCCCTCGATGGGCTTCTCGTCGCCCAGGATCTTGGCGCGGACGGCGGGATTGATGGGGGCGGGGGTGCGGCCGTATTCGCCGCGGCAGTAGGCGCGGATCTCGGCGCCGACATTCTTGTAGCGCTCGCCCGCGAGGACGTTCTGCACGGCCTGGGTGCCGACCAGCTGGCTCGTCGGCGTGACGAGCGGGGGATAGCCCATGTCGGCGCGCACGCGCGGGGTCTCCGCTAGCGCTTCCTCAAACTTGTCCAGCGCGTTGAGGGACTTGAGCTGGCTGAGCAGGTTGGAGAGCATGCCGCCGGGGATCTGGTAGTTGAGGCACTGGGTGTCGGTGGTGAGGGAGATCGGGTTGAGGGTGCCCTTCTCGAGGAACTCCGCGCGGATGGGCTTGAAGAAGGCCGCGATCTTCGTGAGCGCTTCGTTGTTCAGATCCGTGTCGTAGCCGAGCTCGCGCAGGGCGAAGTTCAGCGTCTCGGTGGCGGGCTGGGAGGTGCCGCCGGAGAAGGGGGAGATGGCCGTGTCGATCACGTCGGCGCCGGCTTCAATGGCCTTGAGCTCGGTCATGAAGGCCAGGCCCGTGGTGCAGTGCGTATGGATGACGACAGGCAGATCCACCGCGTCCTTGATCGCGGAGACCAGGTCGTAGGCCTTGGCGGGGCTGAGCAGGCCGGCCATGTCCTTGATGCAGATGGTGGAGACGCCCATCTCGCGCAGCTCCTTGACCATCTCGACGTATTTCTCGAGCGTGTGCACGGGACTCGTGGTGTAGGAGATCGCGCCGGAGGCGATGGCGCCGGACTTCACGGTTTCCTCGATGGCGACCTTGAGGTTGTTGGTGTCATTGAGGGCGTCGAAAATACGGATGATGTCGATGCCGTTGCGGACGGAGGCGCGCACGAAGCGGCGCACGATGTCGTCGGGGTAGTGCTTGTAGCCGAGGATGTTCTGCCCGCGCAGGAGCATCTGCAGCTTGGTGTTGGGCATGGCCGCGCGGATCTTGCGCAGGCGCTCCCAGGGATCCTCGTTCAGGAAGCGGAGGCATACGTCAAAGGTGGCGCCGCCCCAGCATTCCACGGAGTAGAACCCGGCTTTGTCGATGGTCTCCAGGATGGGCGCGAACTGGTCGAATCTGGTTCGCGTCGCCACGAGAGACTGGCTCGCGTCGCGCAGGACGGTCTCTGTGAATTGAACTTTCTTCATAGTTTTCTCCTTCGTTTAGAGGTTTTCCGCACAGTATGCGGAGTCGCCCGGGGCCCGCCCGGAGCGGCGCGGGGGTGGAAAACAACGGGCTGCCGACCCGCGAAGCCGGCGTGGATACTAAAAACCCACTTTAATAATATCATACCACCAATCGTCTCCTGCGGCAACGATTATTTGTCGGCAAATCGTGAAATCATTCACAAAATTTGGCGTTTCCGATCGCCGTGCGGCGCGGCATTTTCGGTGAAAAGGAAAAAATGGCCCTGCTGCGCAAATTCCCGCTTGACTTTGCACGAGGGAGGCATTATAATAGGCAAGCTCTCAATTGAACAGGTACTCCCTTGAGCAACACACGGAGATGTCGCGTAGTTGGTCGAGCGCGCACGATTGGAAATCGTGTAGGGGTCAAAAGCTCCTCGAGAGTTCGAATCTCTCCATCT